>Ga0187863_10000611_pt1 | contig 30230 bp, 25 predicted proteins | sample June2016WEW_11_1_FD_132975 | JGI IMG/M metagenome (GOLD analysis project Ga0187863, IMG submission 132975) | Peatland microbial communities from SPRUCE experiment site at the Marcell Experimental Forest, Minnesota, USA - June2016WEW_11_10 | ecosystem: Environmental > Terrestrial > Soil >...
AAGGCCGAGGGGTGCCTGGGATGCCACACTCCGCACGGTTCCCAGAATCCCCGCCTGCTGAACATGCCGGCCATCAACCCGCTCTGCAACCAGTGCCACAGCGGCGTAGCAGCCAACACGGTTCACGGAATGGGCGCGGGGTCGTCGGAAACCATAACCTGTACGAACTGCCATACCTATATTCATGGCTCGAACATGAATGCGGCGTTCCTCAGGTAGGAGTCATGGATTGCAACGCGCCTGGAGAATTGGGGAGGCGCGGCCGCGTTTCGATTGCGCGTAGGGATTCAAGGTCTCGACGAGCGTGTTTGAAGTGAGGCTTTCAATATGATGAACCCAGGATGGATTTCCCGGCGGTTGAGTGAAAAGCATTCTCTTGCGGCGGTCCGATGCATTGTCGTCGGGGGCATGGCCGCAGCCATTTTGGGCTTGACGGCGGGCACTGCCGTGGCGCAGGTTCCAATATTTGTGTCTCATCAGACCGCTCCGGAGGGCTATACGCTTCATGAGTCTATCGATCTGGGCGGACACGTGGCCAATATCGACGGCAGCGGCGCCATGTACGACACTCTGGTCAACGAGCAGTCCGGTCCGCGCATACTGGGCGAGACCTATGAACTGCGCGCGCTGCCGCAAACGAAGAACACCCTCGTCGATCGCTTGAAACTCTTTACCACCGGGCTCGGCGGCGATCCGAACGACATTGCCAAGCTGGACTTTTCCAAGGGCAAGCTCTACGAATTCTCCGGCTTGTTCCGCCGTGACCGCCAGTATTTCGACTACAACCTGCTAGGCAATCCGAACCTTCCGCCCGGCCAGTCGATTCCAATCGGTCCCACTGCGGCGCCGACGGGTGCCTACGCATGGCCGCAGGTGACGGAGTCGCCGTTTCTGAACAACTCCGTGCGCCGCATGACGGATACCAACCTTACACTGCTTCCGCTGTCGAAGGTGACCTTCCGCGTCGGCTACTCGCAGAACGTCTTCCAGGGCCCCAGCCTGTCGCCCAGCGGTTATCAGGTTGCCGGCTCCTACGACCTGCTGCTCCAGGAGTATCAGCGCAATAGCACTGATGACTGGACGGGATCGGTCGAGTGGAAGCCCGTATTGCGGACCCGGTTGACCTACGAAGAGCAGGTCACTCACTACAAGGGCGATTCCTATTTCAGCGGGGCCTCCCAGTATTTCAACCTGCAGGAAGCGGACGGATCCAGGGTCGCAGTGCTCCAGAACTACGACAATCCTATCAACAAGCCGGTCGGCATCACCTGCAACGCCGCCGTCGGAGCCGCCTCAATTTACCCGGCGCAGACTCCGAACGGCCTACCCATCGTCGATCCGACGTGTAATGTGATCACCAGCTATTCGCGTTCCCAGCCAACCCGCGAAATCTTCCCGACCGAAATCTTCCGGTTCCAAAGCTCCAGCATCAAGAACGTTACGATGAACGGCAACGTTCGCTACACCTACGCGAACACGAGCCTGCCGAACTACTATGACGACTTCCAGGGCCTGGCGGGAACGAGCCGTGAAATCACGTATGCCGGCAACGCCCAAGCCAAGCGGGAAGCGATCGCCGCCGACTACGGCGTCAGCTGGCAGGTGCTGAAAAAGCTCACCGTCTCCGAGCAGATCGACTACTCGAATGTGCACCAGCCGGGAGTTGCCGACATTACGAGTCTAACCACCGTGAGTTCGACTTCCGTACCCCCGACCATCAATAGCACGGCGTTAACCACCACGGTGATGAACACTCCGATCAACCCGATCACGCTCAAGCCAACTTCTACCTTTGAAGGCAGTCCGAGCGTCGCTACGCCGCTGTTTGATTTCTTCGGCCAGAAGTTCATCACGAACAACCTCACAGCGGCCTACGACCTTACGGATCGCACCACGTTCACGCTCACCTATCACTACCAGGAGCACACCATCGGCGAAGGTGCCGCGAACACCACGGGATACCTGTCCGGCATCTCCAAGTTCGATATCGACGAGAATGGCGTTACTTTGGGCGTCAATGTGCAGCCGACGAACCACTGGAAGATCAACGGTTCGGTCGAGGTTCTGCACGGCGACAATGCCCTCACCCCGGTCGCACCCCGCGAGCTTCAGCATTACAGAATTCACACCACTTACCGGCCGCAGACCTGGGCGACGTTCTCCGGCGCGTACAATGACCTCGAGCGCCACAACAATACGAACAATACGGGCACAGTGTCCGTGGATGGCCCCCTCCAGCACGTCGATCATAGCCGCGTCTTAAGTTTGAGCGCCGACTTGATGCCGAACGAGCACTACGGGTTCGACATCGGCTATGCCTACAGCGACGTGTACACGGCGACCAACATCTGCTTCCTGGGCACGGCCTCAAGCCCCACCATACCGGGCGCTGCGACGCCCACCGGCGCGGCCTGCCCGTCTCCGGCTCCTCGCGTGCCGGGGTCTCCTTATACTTTTGGTCCGGCTAAGGACTTCATGAGCGCTCCAACCCAGTACGCGTCAGTGGCCTTGGCTCTTTCGCCGATCGAAAAGTTCCATGCCAACATCGGCTACCGAATAAGCTCGGTCAACGGCAGCCGCTTTTTCAACGATCCGCGCGATGTGAACGGATCGCTGGTCTCTACCTACCAGTCGCCTTTTGTGAATCTCTCCTATGCGATGCGAAAGAATCTGATCTGGAAGGGCGAGTATAACTACTTCGCCTACGGCGAGGGTGGTCCTTCTGGAGCACAGTATTGCAATCCCTCCAGCACGCTCCCGACGCTGACTACGCCAGCTCCCGTCGTGCCCTGCAGCACGCTGGCAAATACTGCGATAAGCGGTCCGGCCTACGGGTTCACCGCTCCTCGGAACTTCCATGCAAACAACCTAACCGTTGGAGTGCATTACGAGTTCTAAAAACGTCCGTTGGCCTTCAGCTTTTCGTGTGGAGTGCGCAGTTGCTGGCTCCCACAAAAACCAGCTGAAGGCTAACAGCTTTTTTCGGCATGGGCCAAAGCCCCCGCATTCTGTCTTACTTCTTTTCGGCGTCGTCGCAGTTCACTCTAAAATCGCAGTTCAATCTAAAATTCCAATCAACTCCCTCAGCGCGCGATGCGGGCCGAACCGCCTCGCATCACGGCCTCGACTTCGGAGACCGTAGCCATGCTGGTATCTCCCGGCGTCGTCATCGCCAGGGCGCCATGCGCTACGCCGCACTGAACGGACCACGGGGCGTCCTTGCCCACGAGAAAACCATAGATCAGGCCCGAGGCGAACGAGTCTCCCCCGCCGACCCGGTCGAGGATCTCAACCGGCCGCTGTGGAACATGAATAACCTTTCCTTCATATAGAGCGATCGCACCCCAGTCATTTTGGGTCGCGGTGTGCGCCGTACGCAGCGTCGTAGCGATGAGCTTCAAGTTCGGATAAAGCTCGGCGACCCGATGCAGTATCGATTCATAGCTTGAAACCGGGAGATGGCTGAAGTCGTTGCTCACGCCGTCGAGGGCGACACCCAGCGCCGCCGAAAAATCTTCCTCATTGCCGAAAAGGACATCCACCGCCGACACCAGTTCTCGGTTCACCTCCTGCGCCTTCGACTTGCCGCCGATGCCTTTCCATAACGATTCCCGATAATTGAGGTCGTAGGAAACCACGGTGTTCGAGGCTCGGGCCGCCTGAATGGCTGCTTTCGCAACCGATGCCGACGAGGGAGAGAGAGCGGCGAAAATGCCGCCGGTGTGCAGCCAGCGAGAGCCGCTCGCCGCGAAGATGTGCTGCCAGTCGAAGTCGCCGGGCTGGCTGTGCGCGATCGCAGTATTTCCCCGGTCTGAGCAGCCGACCGCTGCCCGCACGCCGAAGCCCCGCTCCGTAAAATTCAGGCCGTTGCGTACGGTTCTTCCAATGCCGTCGTAGGGCACCCAATGGACGAGCGATGTGTCCACTCCCCCCTGCAGGATGAGATCCTCGAGCAATTGTCCAATCGGGTTTTTGGCGAAGGCCGTGATGACAGCGGTGCGCATGCCGAAGCACCGTCTGAGTCCGCGCGCGACGTTATATTCTCCGCCCCCTTCCCAGGCACGGAAGTTTCTCGCCGTGTGGATGCGTTCTTCGCCGGGATCGAGCCGCAACATTACCTCGCCGAGGCTGGCGCAATCCCACCTGCAGCTTGCGGAGGCTTTCAGGATGATCGGGTCCATGCCAGCATTCTAGCTGGTTCGAATGCGCGGCGGTCAATGTTTGCCGCACCGGACGGGCCGTTCCTTCTCTTTGCCACTGAGCGCGGGCGAACTAGCACGGCGTATAATCGCCGCGGAAGAAAATCGAGAGCAGCGTGAAGATCGTAAGATTGAAGACCGCGGTGGTCGAGGGCAACTTCGATTGGACATTCGTTCGCATTGAAACGGATGAAGGGCATCGAGGTCTGGGCGAGTGTTTTTTCGCTCCGGGTCTGACGTCGATTTTGCGTGCGCTCGAGCCGCTGTTGATTGGAGAAGACCCGCGCGACATTCATCGCCTGTTTCGCAAACTCCAGCTTGCAACTTCAGGAGCCGGTTCGGTTGCGGGCATCATCTACAACGCGATCAGCGGCATCGAGGCCGCGCTTTGGGATGTGCTTGGCCAATGGCTCGATGTACCTATTTATCGCTTGCTGGGTGGAAAGTTTCGTGATCGAGTCCGCGTTTACGCCGATTGCCATGGAGGCGAAGCGCTCGAGAGCCTGGACGAGGTGCTGCGTTCCCGTCCGGCGTCATGGGAGCCGAAAGGCGCAGCACACGCGGCCCGAGACTACTACGGCGAGACCGGCGAAGATCCTCCTGCTTCGTCCGACGACTATCGCCGGCAAGCTCTCAAGAAAAGGGCGCAAGGATTCACTGCTCTGAAGTTTGACCTGGATGTGCCGGGCACCGAAGGCCCCGATTCCCACAATCGAGCGCTCAGCAATCGCGCTATCGATCACATGGTGAGTCTGATCGGCGCGGTTCACGACGCGGTGGGGAACGATACCGACATTGCAGTGGATTGCCATTGGCGCTACAACGCCAGTGACGTGGTGAAAGTCGCGCGCGAACTCGAACCCTTCCGGTTGTTGTGGCTGGAAGATCCGGTTCCCCCCAACAATACCGCCGCACTAAAGGAAGTTAGCTCGAAAGTGCGGGTACCGATCGCAACCGGAGAGAATCTTTTTCTTTTCGAAGGCTTTGAGGAAATCATCGCGCAACACGCGCTGAGCATTGTTACTCCTGACCTTCAGAAGGTCGGGGGCTTGTCCATCGCCCAGAGCATTGCGCAATTTGCCGACGTGCATACCATGCCCGTTGCGCCGCACAACATTAGCAGTCCGGTCGGTACCTTGGCCGCAGCCCACTTCTGCGCGTCGATTCCAAATTTTCTTGCGCTGGAGTTTCATGCCTCCGAAGTACCCTTTTGGAATGACCTGGTCGAAGGGTTGCCAAAGCCGATTATTCAGAATGGATTCATTTCTCTCTCCGAGAAACCCGGCCTTGGCGTCAACTTAAACGAGGAGGTCGCCCGGCGCTATGCGCGGAAGGACGAGCCGTTTTTCGAATGAACGTTCTTTGAATGACGGCGGGTGCAATGCATTCGTTGTAAACCTGAAAACGCTGCCGGGCCTTTGGTTGAACTGAAGTTTTATGCCAATCGCAAAGATAGAAATTTTGCAGAAAATCGTCGCCTCCGGTCTGGTTTCCGTGATCCGTGCGGAAAACCCTGACCAAGCCGCTCATATCGCCGAAGCCTGTGCTCTGGGAGGCGTTGCCGCGCTCGAAATCACTTTCACCGTGCCGGGAGCAAGCGGGGTGATCGAGCACCTTGCGAAGAGGTTTTCCGGCCAGATTCTGATGGGGGCGGGCACGGTTCTCGATCCGGAAACCGCGCGCATCGCCATTCTTGCGGGCGCGCAATTTGTGGTCAGCCCTTCGCTCAATCCTGAGACGGCGCGTCTCTGCAACCGCTATCAAATACCCTACATGCCCGGCGCTGGGACAATCGGCGAAGTGATCGAGGCCATGGAGTGCGGTGCTGACATCGTGAAGGTCTTTCCCGGCGAAATCCTCGGACCAGCCTTCGTCAAGGCGGTGAAAGGGCCGCTTCCCCAAGCATCGCTGATGCCGACCGGTGGCGTCACCCTCGACAATGTCGCCCAATGGATTCACGCGGGTTCGGTTGCCGTGGGAGTGGGGGGCAATCTCACGGCCGGAGCTAAGACCGGAGATTTTGCCTCGATTACGCACCTCGCCCGACAGTTCGTGGAGAGAATCAAAGAGGCACGCGCTAAATGAGTACGACGAAGCTGTGGAAGTCCGACGACGAACTATTCGCCATCGTGCAGCGCGAACTCTTCACTTGCGTGGTGGGCGACGTGATGGACAAGTTGGATCTTCAGCACCAATTCCTCCCTCCGCAAATTCAGCCCCTTCGGCAGGATATGGTGGTGATCGGCCGCGCCATGCCGGTTCTCGCGGTGGATGTCTTTGCCGAAAAAATTGCCGGCAGCGCCAATAAGCTCATGGAGAAATCGTTTGGCCTGATGCTGGAAGCGCTCGACGACCTCCGACCCAACGAAGTCTACGTTAACACTGGCTCCTCACCACGAAACGCGCTGTGGGGAGAACTCATGAGCACACGCGCCCGCAAATTGGGCAGCCCGGGTGCGGTGTTGAATGGCTACGTGCGAGATACCAAGGCCATTCTGAATATGAGCTTCCCGACCTTCGGTTTCGGTTCCTACGGACAAGACTCGGCTCCCCGCTATAAAGTGGTCGACTTCCGCATCCCCGTTGAGATCGGATCGGTGCGCGTTCGTCCGGGAGATATTCTTTTCGGCGACGTTGATGGGGTTTTGTTGGTTCCCGCCGAGGCCGAGACTGAAGTCTTCACGCGTGCCCTCGAAAAGGCTCGCGGCGAAAAGTTGGTACGGAAAGCCATTGAAGAAGGAAGCAGTGCGGTCGAAGCGTTTGAGAAGTACGGAATCATGTAAAGAGAATGAGGATCCCGATCGTGAGTGCAAGCTTCGTGAGCGCAAACCCACCGTCTCGTGCACAACAGATACGCAGCTTTCTCCAGAAAAATAACTTGCAGGCCTGGATTGCATGGCGGCCCGACGAACTCTTGATGCTCTCCGGGTATTTCCCGTACTGGGGAGCTTCGTTGCTGATTTATTTCGCGGATGCGGATCCCATCCTCTTCGTTCCGCAGATCGAGCCCAGAGACCATATTCCCTCTGGTTTACTCATTCAAGAATATCCCTGGGGCGATCTCAAGTGTGCCGATCCATATTCAGCGCTGGTTGCCGCAGTTGGAAACGAACTGGTCAAGGCAAAAGTCAAAGGCGAGCGTGTCGGAATGAATCTCAGCGCTTCCAGAAGTTCGTTGCCGATTCAAGCCGCCGAGCTGATTCCCATTCCTGAGGCTTTTTCCGGCCAGCTTTCCGCTCTCGCCGCAACTCCGAACCCTGGGTGCCAGGCTGCTTTTGCGCAGCTCTATCTAAGAAAAACTCCGGAGGAAATCGACGCAATCCGGCTGGCAAACCGGGTTGCGAACGTTGGCCTGGAAGCTTTCTTAGAGAATTTGCAGCCGGGAATCGCAGAGGCGGAGGTTGCGGCGGCGGTTGAGTCGGCCATTTATCGCCAACTTGGCCACGATGGCATATTTCATTCCCGAGGATGGGCGATGGTGCAATCCGGTCCCAACAGTGCTGACGCGGGTCGATTCAATCGTTCGACCGGGCGGCGTCTACAAAGCGGCGACCTGGTCTTGATCGAACTGGCAACTTGCGTCAATGGATATTGGAGCGACCTCACGCGCACCGCCGCCGTGGGTTCCCCAAAGCCCGCAGTTGAGCAGTTACTGGCGATTATTAAGGATGCGCAACAAGCCGCGATCGACGGAATGCATCCGGGCGTCACCGCTGGACAAATCGACGCGTTGGCAAGGAACAAGATCGCCGCTCAGGGACTCTCTTCCTTCTTCACCCATCACACCGGGCACCACGTTGGGTTTCGCTATCATGATCCGGGATTTCTGATCCTCCCCGGAGAATCCGCTCTGCTTGAGCCGGGCATGGTGATCACCATCGAACCCGGAGTGTATGTTCCCGAACGCGGTGGGGGCGCACGGATCGAGGACAACGTTCTTGTCACAGAATCGGGTCACGAAGTGCTTTCCAGGATTGAAGGGAACCAGCAGCCGGGGGCAAACGCGCATGATCAGCATTGATCTCTCCGGCAAGACGATTCTGATCACTGGGGCTTTAGGTGCGATTGCCGAGCACATGGTCCGGAGGCTCGTGGAAAGCGGCGCGACTCTGGTGCTTACCGACATTAGAGCGGAGGAACAAGCCAGACGGATGCTCGATGATTGGCAGATTCCGCCCTCATCCTATCTCTATGTTGCCGCGGACATCACCGAGTCCAGCCAGGTAGATCGCGTGGTGAACTCAGCTTTTGAAAAGTTTCCGGGCATGGATACGGTCATTGGCCATGCCGGAGGGTGCGGACTGCATCCGTTCGCCAGTACGTCGGAAGCCGACTATGAGCGCATCTTCCGGTTCAACTATTTTGCGCAAACTTATCTGGCGCGCGCCGTGCTCGCGCAGTGGATGCAGCGTAAAATTACTGGCCACCTGATCTTCACATCTTCTTATGTGGCTCGCATGCCGCATACACAAATACCCGCTTACTCCTCCGCCAAAGCGGCGCTGGAAAACTTTGCTCGGAGCTTGGCACTTGAATATGCTCTCACCGGCATTCGCGTGAATGTAGTTTCGCCGGGGAACGTCGCGGCCGGCAGTTCGTTGAAAGTTTTCGATGAAGATCCGGCTTACGGGAATTTGTGCTGCGGGTTTCACTAGGCAGACGAAACAGTCCGGAGTCGATCGCGGACGCATTTGTTTTTCTTTGCTCGCCTCTGGCCGCCGAGATCAACGGACAAGTTCTCAGCCCCGATTATGGTGCAGGCATCGGGAATCGGCTATGAAGATTGGACTCGGCCTCTACCGTCACATGCTGACTCGCGACTATTACGACTTCGCGCGCCAGGCAGGCTGTACGCACATCGTGGTTCATCTGGTCGATTACTTCAACCAGGCCTCTTCCAACCCGCGTAACAACCAACCCACCGGTTCAAAGTACGAACCCTGGGGAGTTGCCGGAGATCCAGAGCGGCTTTGGACAGTGAGCGAACTGAAAGCTCTTCGCGCGGAGATTGAAGATGCAGGGTTGGTCCTGGCCGCGATTGAGAACCTCGATCCCGCGCACTGGCACGACATTCTGCTCGACGGTCCGCAACGTCCGCGACAGATCGAGAAGGTCAAGACCATCATCCGCCGCCTCGGCGAAGCGGGCATTCCAGTACTCGGTTACAACTTCAGCCTGGCCGGCGTTTGCGGCCGCGTGACCGCTCCTCTGGGGCGAGGCCATGCCATCGCCGTCGGAATGGATGGTCCCGCCGAAGACGTGCCCATTCCGAATGGGATGATCTGGAACATGATCTATGACCGCAACGCCCCTGCCGGGTCACTGCCGTCGATTTCGCATGAAGAACTCTGGCGGCGCTTGCAAAGGTTTTTGGAGGAAGTCGTTCCCGTGGCCGAGCAATCGGGGGTGCGGCTGGCCGCCCATCCGGACGATCCTCCCATGCCAACCATGCGGCAGCAGCCGCGCCTCGTCTACCAGCCTCAGATGTACCAGAGGCTAATTGATCTGGCGCCAAGCCGCAGTAACGCGCTTGAGCTTTGCGTGGGGACGCTCGCCGAGATGACGGAAGGCAACATCCACGATGCCGTGGATCAATACAGCAAGCAAGGCAAGATTGCCTATATTCATCTGCGCAACGTTGTGGGGAAGGTGCCGCACTATCGCGAAACTTTCATCGACGAGGGCGACGTGGATATGATTCGCATTCTCGCCATTCTTCACCGCAACCATTTCGATGGCGTGCTCATTCCCGACCACACTCCGCAAATGACTTGTTCAGCGCCGTGGCATGCCGGAATGGCGCACACCCTTGGTTTTATGCTGGCGGCGAAGGCGGTACTCGAATCTTCCCACCGATGCAGTGCGGAGCTGGCGTCCGCTGCTCATGGAGATACGTAACCTGAACTCCTCACCCAACACCGCCCATTCGCGCGGCCCTCTTGTCATTGCAGCCACTGTCTCCACGCTAGGCGGTCTGCTATTTGGCTATGACAACATCGTCATCAGTGGCGCGATTGGATACTTGAGCCGGCTGTTTCATCTGGATGCGGTGGGAATCGGCTGGGCCGCAGGATGCGCGTTGGTGGGATGCATTGCGGGCTGCGCGGCAGCGGGCACCGTTGCCGACTATCTCGGGAAGAAAAAAGGCCTCGCGCTTTGCGCCGTCTGTTTCGCTCTCTCGTCGGTCGGCATGCTGTTCGCCGCCAATCTCCATCAGTTCGTTTTCTGGCGGCTGATTGGCGGAGTGGGCATCGGAGCGGCGTCAGTAATTTCTCCGAACTACATCGCGGAGATTGCTCCCACTCGGGTACGTGGCCGCTGCGTGACGCTTTATCAACTCGGCATTGTGGTTGGAATTCTGGCGGCCGTCTTCGTCAACATGCTCATTCAGCGCCTGGGCGACGAAGCCTGGAATATATCCACTGGCTGGCGCTGGATGTTTCTCGCCGGTGTTGTGCCTGCGATTCTGTTTGGATTGATGATTCTACCCGCGGTGGAGAGCCCGCGCTGGTTGATGAAAATGGGCCGAACGGAGCAGGCTTTCAATGTGCTTGCCAAAATCGATGGCGCGGATGCCGCGCGGCGCGAAGCTGCTGAAATCGAGGCTTCCCTTGTGAGCGAGGAAGGCCACATCTCGGAGCTTTTCACCACCTTCCGGCGTCCACTGCTGCTGGGCATCATGCTGGCGGGCTTGCAACAGATCAGTGGCATCACACCGCTCTTTTCCTTTTTGCCGGAGATTTTTCGCGCCGCCGGAACCGCGACCAGCGACGCATTTTTCCAGTCCGTCTTGGTCAGCCTCGTAAATCTTTCATTTACCCTCTTCGCTCTTTGGCTAGTGGACCGCGCCGGGCGTAAGACTCTGATCCTGGCTGGGACCGCCGTGCAATTCGTCTCCTTTGCATTGGTCGGTTGGTTCTATCACATCCACGGCAGCGGCTTGGCGGTCCTGATTTTTGTCATGAGCTTCGTCGCTGGGCACGCTTTTGGTAACGGCGTAGCCTGTTGGGTAATCATCTCGGAGATTTATCCCACCAAGGTTCGCGGGCGTGGCATGTCCATCGCGACAACCGCGCTCTGGTTGGTGGGGTACTTGGGCAACCAACTGTTTCCCGTCATGCAGAAACATCTGGGATCGGATGGCACTTTCTGGTGCTTCAGCGCCGGAGCGTTGTTAACGATCATTCTCGTCGGCTGGCTGATTCCCGAAACCAAGGGCCGGTCGCTGGAAGAGATCACGAAATTGTGGACGGAAAAGACACCGGTCATGATGGGTTGAAGTTCGCCCCAGCAATGTTAGGAGGAACGATGGAAAAAAGACGAAACGATCGATCGGAAACAGAGATCTCAGCAGCCCCGTTCACTCGTTTCACCCGCCGGAGTTTGCTTAAGTCCGCCACTGCGGTTGTATCTGCCGCGATTCTCCCCTCGGCACTTTCGGCCTTCGCGTTCTCTGAGCAGAGCCCGCCCGCGAAAAATCCGCCCTGGTACGGCTTCAATCTGCTCGAGTACTTCTCTACCGATCCAGACTGGATGAAATATTTCCCCTACAAAAATGATGGGATGTTCCTCGAGGACGACTTCCGCTGGATTCGCGACTGGGGCTTTAACTGGGTTCGCTTGCCCATGGATTATCGCTTTTGGACCGCCCCCGATCTCTTCACCATCCACGAAAAGCAAATCGAACCAATCGACCGAGCCATCAAGCTGGGCGAACAATACGGAATCCATGTGAACATCTGTCTCCATCGTGCCCCAGGCTTATGCATTCTCGACACGATGGATGAAAAGCTTACAGGCATTGCCGTCACGAAGGAGAAGACCAACGTCTTCACCGATCCGCACACGCTCGATGCCTTCGTTCATCAGTGGACCTTCTTCGCCGATCGCTACAAGGGCATTCCAAGCCAACGCCTCAGCTTCAACCTGGTGAACGAGCCCATCGCTCTTCCGAATGCGACGGAGCTCGCAGAGCTCCAGCAGCATGGTCCCATTAAAACGACCGACCTGTTTAACTCCGAACTGCTGCAACGTCACGCCAAGGACTACACGCGCGTGGCCAAGGCGGCGGCGGACGCGATCCATACCCACGACCCGCAGCGCTTGGTTATCACCGATGGTTATCCGGGCGGAGGGTTGCCGATTCCGGATCTCTTCGGCACTGGCATGCTGCAAAGCTGTCACACCTACAATCCCATTCAACTCACCCATCATCAATGCGAGTGGGTGCGTGGCATCCTCACCGGCTCAGAACCGTTGCCCACATGGCCTCTCAAGGACGACAAGGGAAAAGTCATTTGCGACCGCCAAACCCTCGAAACCATTTTTCATCCCTGGGCCGGTCTTGCGCCCGAGGGAGTTCCCATTCACTTCGGTGAGATGGGATGTTATAAGCACACTCCGCCCGAGGTTGTGCTGGCGTGGTTCAACGACACACTCGACGCTCTGCGTGAGCTGAATTCCGGCTGGGCCTTGTGGAATTTCCGCGGCCCTTTTGGAGTACTCGACACGGAACGTCAGGGAACAAAGTTCGAGGACTGGAAAGGACACAAGCTCGATCGGCCACTCCTCACGCTTTTGCAGAAGAAGATGAAGGCATAACGAATGGGCCGCAACGCCGCGCTTCTCGACGCGGAAACACCGCAAGGAGTTTACTGATGAAAATTCTCGCACGTTATTGCTTCTGCCCTTTGCTGCTCTGCGTTGCTGCGTTCACGCAAAACACGACCGCGGGATTCCGTTCCTTACAAGTGGACGCCGGCAAAGTGATCGGTGAGATCCGATCATTCCAGGGATTGAACGGTCCTCCGAGTCCGCTGATGACGGGACTTCCGAACCTTGCGCAACAATACAAAGACCTTCGCATCAGCCAGGTCCGCACCCACGATCTGATGGGTCCGAGCGAGATCGACTCAAAGTTCGAGCAGTCCAACGGGGAACTCGCATGGCTTATTCCCGACCCCGCGCAGCGTGCCGGCGTGGTGAAAGCGGGCAATGCCAGCATCATCTTTCCCGACGAGAGCGCCGATCCCGAAAAGCCCGCAAGCTACAACTTTGCTCCGACCGACAAAGTGCTCGCCGCCATTCGCGCCACCGGCGCGGAGGTCTATTACCGCATCGGACGCAGCTGGGGCGCAAATATCAATCCGCCGGCCGATTTCGACAAGTTTGCCAGCGTGGTGAAACATATCGCCATGCACTACAACCAGGGATGGGCAAACGGTTTCCATTACGACATCCGCTACTGGGAATTCTGGAACGAGCCAGACGGTCTCTTCTGGTCGGGTACTCCTGAGCAGTTTTACTCTTTGTACGAGAAAACAGAGCGAGCCTTGAAGTCCGTTGATCCCACGCTCAAAGTGGGCGGAGATGCTAAAGCGTTTCCTTACGATGACGGAGGTTTTCGCGAAGGATTCATCGATTACTGCGCCGCGCACAAGTTGCCGCTCGATTTCTACTCCTGGCACACCTACGCGGACTCTTCCGCCGATCCTTACGATGCCGTTCGCCTTGCCAGGCAGATTCGCCACATCCTGGACACTCATGGTTTTCCCAACGCGGAGAGCATTCTCTCCGAGTGGAATCTGACCCCTGACTTTACCGACAATGAGAAGGCTAGGCTTCAAGGTATGGACAATGCCGCTTACATCGGGGCCGTGCTCAGCTATTTTCAGGATGCCCCCATTGATCACGCGCAGTTCTATCGCGGCGATGCGGCGTGGATGGGGCTCTTTAGCCTGCAAGGGCAGTATTTCAAGACTGCTTATACGTTCCAGGCCATGGGGAAGATGTTAGATACACCTCAGCGCCTTTGGGTTACGGGCACTGACACTTTCGGTTTCGCGGCGCTTGCCGGCCGTTCGGCAGATGGCAACACGGTTCAGATATTGATCAGTAATTACGCCATTGCCGCGGGCTTTAAGGCGGACATCATGCAAATGCCTCCGGAACTATTGAAGGCGTCGCCCCCGATGCCTGACTTTTCGAAGATCAAGTTCCTGCCACTCCGTACTGACATCGTTTATCGCGATAATGCTGGCTACAATCTCACGATCAACAAGTTGCCGTGGGGAAAGAAGGCATTCAGCGTGAAGCGCTACCGGATTAGTCAGACTCAGAATCTCGAGTTGGTCGAGGAAAAGTCCGGCGCGGGAGCTAGTTTGAATTTATCGAATCCGCTCGCGCCCGATGCGGTAGAGCTCATCGTTCTTCAGCGACAATAACCGCGAGCGAGACAAAGGGGTAACATCAAGGGCATGAAGGAGACTTGGCGATGGTTTGGGCCGGGCGATCCGGTTCCTCTCGATCACATCAAGCAAGCGGGAGCCACCGGGATCGTTTCCGCCTTGCACCATCTCTACCGGGGTGAAGCCTGGCCGTTGGACGAGGTTATCAAGCGCAAAGATGAGATTCTCGCCGCGGGTTTCGTCTGGTCTGTAGTCGAAAGCATTCCGATCCACAATTCCATCAAGCTTCGATCCGCGTCTCATAACGATTTCACTGGTGCGTGGAAGGACACTCTAGCCGCGGTTGCGAAGGCGGGCGTGGAAGTCATCTGCTATAACTTCATGCCGGTCGTCGACTGGACGAGGACAGACTTGCAATGGCGTCTGCCGACTACAGGCTACGCCCTGCGTTTTGATGCGGTGGATTTTGCGGTGTACGACCTCTTCATCCTCGAGCGCAAAGGTGCTGAGGCCGACTATTCCGAAGACTGCGCTCGAACAGCGAGGGCCCGTTTCCGTTCTATGCCGCAGTCACGCAGAGATGACCTGGAACAAACAATCATCGCCGGCCTCCCTGGCGCCGAGGCATCGTACAACCGCGAGACGATTCGCAACCTGATCGCTGATTACGATGGCGTGACTGCTGCCGAATTGCGAAGCAACCTCATCGCATTCCTGCGGGAAGTCGTGCCGATAGCGGAGGAGAACGGGGTTCGGCTCGCCATACACCCGGATGATCCGCCCTGGTCGCTGTTCGGCCTCCCGCGCGTCGTTTCGACCGCCGAGGATGTAAGGGCGATCCTCGGTTCTTGCGATACGGTTGCAAACGGACTCACGTTTTGTGTCGGTTCATTCGGAGCCAGAGCGGATAACGATCTGCTGAGCATGACTCGCGAATTTGGCGCTCGTATTCACTTCGTCCATCTGCGGCAAGTGACCAGAGAATGCGACGGATCCTTTTATGAAGCGGAACACTTGGCCGGTAGTTCCGATATGGTGGGCGTGATCCGCGCCATGCTGGAAGAAGAGGCGCACCGGCAGCGCGCCGGCCGGCCAGACCATGAGATTCCCATGCGTCCTGACCACGGACATCTGCTGGCCGACGATATCGGCAAGAAAGTAAATCCCGGCTATTCGCTGGTGGGCAGGCTCAAAGGGCTCGCCGAACTGCGCGGCGTCACGCAGGGCTTGAAGTATGCGATTCCAGAATTAGCCTGATAAAACGCATGAGTGTTCTGCCAATCTTCCGTTGAGTAGCAATTACAATTAATATGACCAGCGAACTAAGGACTTAATGGTATGAATGACTTCGCAGGACGAGTTGCCCTGGTAACGGGTACGACGGGAATTGGCGGAGCGATTGCGATGCGCTTTGCCGCGGGCGGTGCCCAGGTGGTTGCATGCGGCATTGAGATCAGTGGCAACGAAGAGTTGGCTCGCGACGCGGCAAGACTTGGTCTAACCCTGCAGGTCGAAACCTGCGATGTGACCAGCCCCGACCAGGTGCGCTCGGTGATTAGTAAGACCGTCAACCGGTATGGAGGCCTGGACATCATCGTCAACGCCGCCGGAATTCATCCCTTCGGGACGGTCCTGCAAACCGACCTTGCGACCTGGAACCGCTGCATGATGGTGAACGTGGGCAGCATTTATCTGCTGGCACACCTGGGCATCCCGGAGCTGAAAAAGCGCGGTGGTGGCTCCATCCTAAATGTGGCGTCGGTTCAGGGATACGCCTGCCAGCGGGGAGTGGCCGCGTATGCCGCATCCAAGGGAGCAATCCACAGCTTGACGCGCGCCCTGGCCCTCGACCATGCCGCCGACAACATTCGCGTCAATTCGATCAGCCCCGGTTCGATCCGTACACCCATGCTGGCACGCTCCGCGGCCAACTTCTCGCCCGATGTCCCGACCGATGAGGCGTTCGCACGTTTTGGCGCGGCGCATCCACTCGGCCGCATTGGCACTCCGGAGGAGGTCGCGGAATTGGCGGCATTTCTGGCGTCAGACAAAGCAGGATTCTGCACCGGAGGCGATTACCTCGTGGACGGTGGATTGCTGGCTGGCATCGGTGTCCAATGATCGTGCTCAATTCGATCGTCCTCAATTCGATCATTCTCGATTCGATCATGTTGACTTAACGATCAACGATTCCTAAGTTCCTATTGCAAGATCGCGATAATTTGTTGACGATGGTGCGCGGTTCGAAACGATGCCGTCAGCCTAGTTCCTTCCGGAGCGACCTTGCCGCGAATCATCTCGAACAGTTCATACTTGCCTCGACGGCGATGGCGAATTGCCTTCCTGCTCGCTCTCGGGGTTCTGGTCAACTTCTTCGACCGGATCAACTTGTCAGTCTCTCGCGATGCGCTTCATGACTCGTTTGGCTTATCCCTGGTTGCTTTCGGCTACCTCTCCAGCGCCTTCAGTTGGACTTACGCTTTAATGCAGATGCCCGCCGGGGTCTTGCTGGACCGGCTAGGAGTGCGCCGCGTAGGCAGAATCAGCGCGTTCCTGTGGAGCATTGCCTCCTTTGCAGCCGCCCTCGCCCCCAGCCTTAGTTGGTTCTTCGGAGCACGCCTCCTTCTGGGCGTGAGTGAATCTCCCACGTTTCCAGCGAATGCCAAAGCCCTGGGGTATTGGTTTACCCAAGAGGAACGAAGTCTGGCAACGGCGATCACCGATGCGGCGGCAAAATTCTCCAGCGCAATCGGAGTCCCGTTGATCGGACTGCTCCTCGTGTATTTTGGCTGGCGCTGGAGTTTCGCCGCTACCGGCTTCATCAGCTTTCTCTATTTCGTCTTGTTTTACCTGATCTACCGCAATCCCAGAGAAGACAAAGATCTGTCTCCGAACGAACTCCAATTCATTCTCGAGGGCGGAGCACAGCAAGAAGATCAGGCCAGAGCACGAAGTGGCAGCTCACTGGGCTATCTCTTGAAGCAGCGGAAGGTCTACGGGCTCGCGCTGGGATGGGGCGCCTACAATTACACGTTCTTCCTCTTGCTGACGTGGCTGCCGAGCTATCTATCTGTTTCCCTCCACGTGGACCTGTTGCATTCTGTTTTCTATACCAGCGTGCCCTGGCTGTTTGCCACTTTCACCGATCTCCTGGTCGGCGGATGGTTGGTGGACTCACTGATCCAACGTGGTTTCGATGCAAACCGGGTTCGCCAAACCGTGCTGGTGGCGGGAACCGCCTTCGGCCTCGCGATCTTCGGTGCAGCGCGCGCTCACAGTCCCGCGGCCGCACTGGTCTGGATCAGCCTCGCTCTGGGTGGACTGGCCGCTGCTGCGCCGGTGGCGTGGACGGTTCCATCTCTGATTGCGCCGCGGGAAAGCGTCGGCACGCTTGCAGGCGCAGTGAACCTTTGTGGCCAGATCGCGGCCATCTCCGCGCCCATCGTTACCGGCTATATCGTCTCCGGAACGCACTCCTTCGCATCCGCCTTCGTGACTGCGACTGTAATCCTACTCCTGGGAATTGCGGGCTACATTTTCTTGCTGGGACACATCGAACCGATCCCGGAACCGCCGGAGACTCTTAGTTTCGGTTAGCGAGCTGCGTTCGCTGCGCTAGAAAGCTTTTTGCGAGCACGCCTGATGCGTGTGTTTCAGCATCCGCCCACCAACCCCAACCCTGGCCCGATGCGGGATCGGCTTTCGGCACGGCCTTTGGTAACCGCAACGGACTGGTAATGTGGCAAGAACAGCAGCTCGGGCCGCTGCGCGACCCCTAAAGTTCCCGCTTGCGTGGCCGATCTGGCCCTTGGATGGCAAGGGGTTCTGCCAGGGTTCCTTGCAGGAACAATCAATTCTGAGGAGAGACTTATGTCGACATCAGCCGTTTCCAGTACCGCGGTAAACCAGCAACTGCAGCAGTATTTTCAGACTCGGCAGAGTGGTCTGCAACAACTCGGGTCGGCCCTTGAGTCCGGCAACTTAGCCAAAGCTCAAACCGCCTTCAACAACATTACTACGCTGGGTCAGAACGGTCCGGTTCCCAATGGGACTCCCTTCTTTGTTTCTCAGCGCGACCAGGATTTCAACGCCATCGGAGCCGCCTTGCAGTCGGGGGACTTGGCGGGCGCCCAACAAGCTTTCGGCGCTCTCAGAAGTACATTTCAAAGAGGGGCCGGTCAAGACCCGCCCAGCACTCCCCTCCCGTCCAGCACTGCCCCTCCTTCCACGACCAGTCCGGAAATTGTCCTCAACCTGAGCAACAATAGCGGCAGCACCAACCCCGAACAGATCACCATCAACATCAGCCCAGCTAGCGGCGGAGCCGAACAGGTCTCCCTCAGCGTCGGCAACCAGGGTTCCAACGCCCAACAGGTCACATTCAATCTGGCTCCCAACAGCAACGAACAGATTGTCCTTAATCTGTTGGGCGAATCTTCCTCAGCCAGCGGTTCCACAAGCAGCGCCTCCACCAGCGGGGGCCTCAGCGTTTCGGCCTGAACCCGCAATGCGGCTGGTGCAGCAGGTTGGACCTCACGTCCCCGCCCGCTTGCTGCACCCGCGCATTTGGCTTACCTCTTCCTGACGTAGTATCGCGACACTGGCAACGTTTATCAGGTCTGTTCCTGCAGTTGCTCGCTGAGGACACCACTCGCCGCGCTAACACTTACTTCAGAGGTAAACTACTCTTCGTGCGACAGTAAGCAACAAGCCGCCCCCTGGGTTTTTGCCGCTCAATCCCTCTTGGGACGCTTCGTTTCCCGTCTAGATGGTGAACGAAAAGAAGTGCCTTCCTCATTTGTGCCCTCGAACCTTGCATTTGCGGACTTACTAACATTAAAGACTTATTAACATCGTGTTCTACTCGGAACTTAAGTTCCTCTAAAAGTGCTAATTAGATTGACGGCGACCCCGCTTGCGAACGACCATTGTAAAGTGACCGAAAAGACCGCAGGCAGCGCTCCACGCGGCCCGGCTTGGGAGTCCCGTCAGTGAACTGAATGTCTGGTTCTCGGCGTCGCAATGTTTAGTTCTGGCGGTGGTGGCGTTGCTCGTCGCATTTCTTAGCCTCACGCGGCGGCGAGAACTCGAAATGTCCTCGGTCGGGTGCTTCAGCAGGTGAGGAAGCCATTCCATTGAAAACCGAAGGGAACTGCTAATAGGCGGTCGAGGATCAGGTCCGTCTTAGCCTCGAGAGGCCATCCCTCCCACTATCGGTTCATTGCTCTCGTTCTTGATCGATAAATCTGTATATTCCGAGTCCGTCTGGAGACCACAACGACCAAGCCTGGCACTGCCGCATTAGAAATAGGTTCGGACCTTCGCAGCCACGTGCGCCAGGTCGAACGGCGCGATTGGTGGTTATGGTTGTGTGCGGTTGCGGTTACTCTGTTGTTGACCGCTGCCGTCATTTCGTTCGGCCTCCCTGCGTTGCACATGCACGGATCGGCGTTTAGCTTCGCACCGCTAAGCGATACGATCCTGGGTCTTGTGGGTTTGGTTCTGCTCTTTGACATATATGCGCTTTACCAGCATTTCCAGATCCAGCTTGTGCGCAAGCATTTGCTTGAGCGCGATGAGTTATTCCGGTTGATCACCGAGAATGCCGCCGACATGATCGCGGTTGTGGATGTGACAGGGCGGCGCCTCTATAACAGCCCGTCCTACGGAAGGATTCTCGGCTACAAGCCGGATGAGCTCGAGGCCACGAATTCTTTCGCACAAATTCACCCTGACGACACCGAGAAGGTTCGCAAAGCTTCAGCGGAAGCGATCCGTACGGGAGTAGGACAGACCGTGGAATACCGCATGCGTCACAAGGATGGCCACTGGCGGACACTCGAATCTCGCGCCTCCACCATCCTGGACCAGCGCGGGGCCGTCGAGAGACTTGTAATCGTCAACCGCGACATCACTGAGCGCAAACACCTGGAAGAGCAGTTCCGGCAGGCACAGAAAATGGAGGCTGTGGGCCGGCTCTCCGGTGGTATCGCTCACGATTTCAATAACCTGCTGGGCGTGATCATCGGCTACGGCGAGATCGTTCAGGAACGCACGGCCAGCACTGATCCGCTGCGTGGCAGCATCGACGAGATCCTGAAAGCCTCCCACCGGGCTGCTTCGCTCACCAGACAGCTTCTCGCCTTTAGCCGCCAACAAGTGCTGGACCCCAAGGTTCTCGACCTCAACGCTGTGGTCAAGGACATGGAGAAGATGCTGCAGCGGCTTATTGGCGAGGACGTTGAACTGAAGACCGACTTGCATCCGGCTCTGGCCCTGATCAAAGCCGATGAAGGACAGATCGAACAGGTCGTCCTGAATCTGGCGGTAAACGCACGGGATGCCATGCCGCGCGGGGGCAAGTTGATCCTCTCCACCTCTAATTTTCATATGGATCAGGACTTCGTCCGTCGCTATCCCTACCCCGTTCAGATCGGGGATTACGTATTGTTCGCAGTCAGCGACACGGGAATCGGGATGGATGCCGCCACCAAGGCCCGCATCTTTGAACCGTTTTTCACTACCAAAGAAAAAGGCAAAGGCACGGGTCTGGGCCTTTCCACCGTCTACGGCGTCGTCAAGCAAAGCGGCGGCTACATCGAGGTTGCGAGCGAGCCCAATGCCGGGGCAGCCTTCAAGATCTATTTGCCGAAGGTGGAGGCCGCACTCGCTCAAGCGCCTCAAACCGAGTTACCAGCCTCCCTCCAGGGAACGGAAACCATCCTACTGGTGGAAGACGAGCCCGCGCTTCGCATTCTGGCGCACCATCAGTTGGAGTCCTGCGGATACTCCGTCCTCGAAGCTGGCTGTGGGGCAGATGCTTTGGAACTAGCCCGTAAGCATTCGGGAACGATTCACGCTTTGCTGACCGATGTTGTGATGCCCGGGATCAACGGCCGAATTCTGGCGGAGGAATTGCTCCGCCATCGGCCCCAGCTCAGAGTGGTCTACATGTCCGGCTACACCGGACAGGTGGTAGGCGCAAACGGAGTCCTCGACGAGGGCAGTTGCTTCCTGCCCAAACCATTCACCCGCGAAGCTCTTGCCCGGAAACTTCGGGAAGCGCTCGAGGGGAGGGTCGCAGCCGCTGCGGCAGCAAAATGACACCACTTCCTATCAACCCGAAGCCTTTGGTCAACAAGGAGTTGCGAATTGCCTAAAATACTGATTGTGGACGATGACGATGCTATGCGGGGCCTCATCAGGATGCGGCTCTCCGACACCTACGAAATCATTGATACAGGCAATCCCGGGCAAGCGCTCGGGCTCGCGCTGGAACACAAGCCGGACGTCGTCCTGCTCGACTTGATGATGGCCGGATGTTCCGGGTTTGAACTTTGCCAGAGCTTGCACGCTCTCAGCTACACTTCGCGTATCCCCGTCTTCGTAGTCACCGGCGAGTCAGCCGCAAAATATAAAGACTACGTTGAGAGTTTAGGTGCATCCGACTTTTTCGAAAAGCCCATCAACTTCCCCCGCTTGAGAAGCCGCATCGAGGAAGTGCTCAAGTCCAACCTGCCCGAGCGCCGAGCCCATGTTCGCGTGCGCATGAAGTTGATCCTTAAACTGAAGGGTGTGGATGAGTCCGGCAGGTCCTTCGAGCAGCTCGTGTCCACGGAAAATGTGAGTGCCGGTGGATTCTTGTGCAACCTAACGCTTTCTTTTCCTAAGGGTGCCATAGTGAGCGTTTTTCTGTCGGGCAAGGGAGAGGATCGCTACGTCGGCCTGGCCCGCGCCGTCCGGACGGAAGCGCCTGATACGCCGTGGCAGCGCTACGGCTTTCAGTTTACGGAACGATCAGCGGAGTGGATTTTCCAACCTTAAGGTTGGCGATGGCCGATTTCTCCACCGAACCGGCGGCCTCGTCTGAGCTCCTACCGCACCGGTGCGTTCAGCGCCGCTACCAACTCCACAAAATTGCTTGCATGTACTGCTTGATCCACTGCTTCTTTGTGGCTGAATAGTTCACTGGCGTCTCCTAGTAAGTCGTGTTGCGACTGGTTGTCTCCCGTCAGGATCATGATAATCAGCCGCGCCGGCTTGCCATCGCGCGCGTCAAAATCGATCCCCACTGATTTCGCAACGATTACCAGTGGTCTAGTCAATCCGTTTACGCGCGCGTAGGGCACCGCCAACTCGTTCTCCCATCCGCTCGCCAATATCCGCTCCCTTTCTGATACCAGGCGGAACAATCTCTCGGGCGCGTTGCTCACGGCTTCCGCCGCCACTTCGCACATCTCCTTTAGGGCCCCCAACCGGGTCTTCGCCGATAGGTTGGGCAAGAACAGTTTGGCGGTGACAGTATCTTTCAGGGTCAACGACCGTCTTCGACGCACCAGAAAGTGAATCGCCGGGGCCGATACCAGCGAAGTGAGCAACGCCATCACTACGAGGGCCACAAACATGGATTCGCGGATCAACCCCGCCTGCAGAGCCAGAATCCCAAGAATGATCTCCATCGCTCCGCGCGCATTCATCGCCAGACCCACCACCAGTGACGATGTTCGGTCCATGCCACCCAGACGCGCGCCCCAGCTCGCTCCCAGCAGTTTGCCCAGGCAGGCCACGCCGATCACCGTTGCGGTCAGCCCCAGGTGAAAGTTCGCGGCAAAGTTTGTCCGCAATCCGATGCTGGCAAAGAAAAAGGGTGCGAACACGTTGGTCACGATCTCGTGAATGTGCTCCGACGTTCGCCTGCGCAGATGTCCCGACTCTCCGATTGCGATGCCGATCACAAACGCCCCAAACACCGCATGAATTCCGGCATACTCAGTGAATGCCGCTCCGGCCAGCGTGAGGGTAAAGATGAAGGCCAGGACGCCACCGGGCCAGGTTGTGTGCGCCTGCAAAAACGGCAGAATCTTGTCAAACAGCCAGCGTCCGAGAGTCAGCGTAAGGCCCACGAACAATACAACCAACATAACGGTGTGTTTCACTCCATCCGCCACGCTGCCACCCGCCGGCGGGTGCATCATCCCCAGCACGAACGAGAACAGAATCCATCCCACCAGATCGTCAAACATCGCCGACGAGATGATGACCGTGCCCACCTCGGTGCGCAGAAGATTCAGATCCATCAGGATCTTCGCGATCACCGGCAGCGCCGAAATTGCCAGGGCCGTGCCCACGAACAGCGCGAAAATCAGAGGATTCGCTCCTGCTTCGGCGCCCAGATAATTGGGAAAAGCGCTGGCTGCAAGGAAACCGGCCGCAAAGGGGAATGCAACGCCGAAAAAACTTACCAGCAACGCGCTCTTACCCTGTCTGAAGATGCTGCGCAGGTCGATCTCTAGCCCTGCCGTCAGCAAGAAGAACACAACCCCTAGTGTGGTCACCGTGTCCAGCACGATCGGCATCGGCCCGGTCGTGGGAAAAAGCGCTTCATACAAATGCGGCCGGTAGTGGCCGAGAACCGTCGGTCCCAGAAAAATTCCGACGGAAATCTCTCCCAGAATCGACGGCTGCCCGATCTTCTGCATCAACTCCGCGGCCAGCTTGGCGCAGCCCAGCAGCGTGGCCAGCGCCATGAACATCGTCATCACATCATGCGGACTCAAATGTTGCATGGCCAAACCTCTTTCAGTGCGGAGGCAGAAATCTTCCCCTACCCTGCGGTGGCAGATATCCCGGAACCGCTTACAGGATCTCATTTGTGCCACAAATTTCGGACTACCGCAAACACTGTAGTGCTTGACACTTCGCGGGGAGTAAACTGTCCCGATCCCCTGGGAAACTTCCCGAGCAAGGAGAAACTGCCATGAAGCGTGTGTTGTTGGTTGCCGTCGTTACTCTTTTTTCGCTTGCCACATTAGGCTTTACTCAGGATCGCGAACAACCTTCGGCCAAAGCTCAAGAACGCATCACTAAGGAAGTTCGCCATGAGCTTCTCATGCTCCCTTATTTCGGCGTATTCGATAACATCGCCTATAAGGTGGACGGCTATACCGTCGCGCTGTTCGGGCAAGTCGTGCGGCCTTCTCTAAAATCCGACGCGGAGAACGTGGTAAAGCACATCGAAGGCGTCGAAAAAATAGATAACCAGATCGAAGTGCTTCCTCCCTCGCCCATGGATGACGGATTGCGCCGGCGCTTATATCGTGCGATCTACGGGTACGCGGCGCTGGAGAAATACGCGCTGGGTGTGCAGAAACCGATTCGCATCATCGTTAAGAATGGCCACGTCACGCTGGAAGGAGTAGTCGACAACGACTCCGACAAGAACTTGGCTGGTCTTCGTGCCAATGGAATCCCCGGCATTTTCTCGGTGACCAACAATTTGCAGGTGGTCCCGTCGAAGTAGCGAATCCTCACGCTTTCCCGAACGGGTCTTCCAGCGACGGGCTTTGCGGCGTGAACAGTTCGGCGCCGTTTTCCGTGATGTGCATATCGTCTTCGAGACGGATGCCGAATTCGCCGGGAATGTAGATGCCGGGCTCGTCGCTGAACGTCATGTTCGGCTGAAGCTTCGTGGTATTGCCGCGGACCAGATAAGGCCACTCGTGACCGTCCATGCCCATTCCGTGGCCCAGGCGGTGGGTAAAGTATTTGTAGTCGGGTCCGTATCCGGCATCGGTAATCACTTTGCGTGCCGCCGCGTCCACTGCGCTGCAATCGACTCCGGGACGAGCCGTCGCGAGAGCCGTCGCCTGCGCGCGGTGCACGATCTCGAATACCTTCTTCATTTTGTCCCCGAGTTGTTCAGAGGCCTTGCCCAGCACGAATGTGCGTGTGATGTCGGATTGGTATCCTTCCACGGTGCAGCCATCGTCGATCATGACGATTGATCCCTCGCGAATTACTTGCGGCGTGGTCGATCCGTGCGGAAGCGCCGAGTACTCGCCCACCTGTACGCTGGCCTCGCCGGGAAAGCCGAGCTGTCCATAGGAGGCTGCGATCAAGTCCTCCACCTGCTGCTGGGTCATGCCTTCGCGCAGCGCATGATAAACCGCCTCGTACGCGGCCAGTGTTACCTGACAGGCCAGGCGCATCAATGCGATCTCGTGAGCGCTTTTAATCATGCGGCAACCTGCCGTGACGGGCGTCGCGCTGACCAGCGTGGCCTGCGGAGCGGCCTTGGCAATTCCGTCGGCAAAGACGAAGCGCACTGTTTCTTCAACTCCCAGCTTGCCGGTTCCGATCGCGCGTTCTTTAAGTCCTTGCGCTAAGCGCTGGTAAGGGCTCTCGTCCTCTAGCCAGGTCCGCACGTCTGGATGATCGCCGTCGGGTGCGTCCTTGAGTTGCTCGCCGGCGCGGCCTTCTTCAAATGCCGGACAAACATAAAACGCCGCGCCTCTCGCCGGCAGCACCATCGCGAACATGCGCTCACCGCCCCACCAGCGAATGCCGGTGAAGTATCTGAGCGACGTCCCTTCCGTCAGGACAATGGCGTCGAGTGCATTCTCGCTCATCAGCTTGCGGGCTTGTTCCTCGCGTTCGCGGCGCTCCTCGCGCGTAATGGGAACGGCTTCACTCTTTCGGGACTTTAAGCGCGCCAGAGACGGCGGCAGGGAAGAGCCGGCCGGCTTATCGTTGGGTGCTCCAGCAGATGCCAGCAAAGGATGAGATACTGCGGCGACTGCTCCCGCCACACTGCCCACCTCGAGAAAGCGCCGCCGTGAGATCATGAAGCCTCCGGATCCGGAAATAAAAGCCCCGCCATTATAGGGCCTTTGAAATTTCCGCTGGGCAACCGGTCGCCGGTCGGGAGGGACGTGCGGCATAATTGCTTTATGGAAGCGGGTTTCCAATGCGCAGGATGCGGAGAATGGAACCTGACCAACGTCGACGAATCCGCCGGACGGCGTCAGAACTACGTCGAAGACTGCCAAGTGTGCTGCAAGGCCAACGTGCTGCGGGTTGAGTACGATGGGGCGTCGCAGGAATTCTCCATAATGGCTGCGCTAGAGTGAGTTGGCGCCTGGAACCGATTCGCGACGCGCGACGAGCAAGCTGTGTCCCCAAGGTTCTTTCCTGATAGCATCCGCGTTATAGTTGGTTGCTCGGTACAGTCACGGTCGCATGTCGGATTCAGAAAGGAATGACGATGGCACCCAGCTTCACAGGCGGTGGGCGGATGGTGGCGCACAACATGGTCACGACGCAGTTCGAACTGGACGGCTTTCGGGTGACGCGCACGCTGGGAGTGGTGCGCGGCATCGTGGTGCGTTCGCGCTCGATCTTTGGCACGATCGGCGCCGGCTTGCAGACGCTGGTTGGCGGCAACATCACTCTGCTCACCAACTTGTGTGAGAAGACGCGTGCCGAAGCCTTCGATCTGATGCTGCAGCATGCCGCGGAGCTGGGCGGCAATGCCGTGGTCGGCGCACGTTACGATGCGACGGAAGTGATGCAGGGCGTCACCGAAGTGCTGGCGTACGGGACCGCAGTGTTCGTAGAACCGTCGAAGTAGCTCTAGTCTTTGTACACCCAGCCCGCGACCAGCGCGGCCAGGATGGCGCCAAACCACATGTCAATCATCCAGCCAAAAGGAAGCCCGCGGTCGCCAGCGAACCAGGTTTCCTGGGCGAAGTTTCCTGGGAAGCCGGCAAAGAAGCCAGCCAGAAAGCCGACCCTCAGCGCAGTGCCGGGACCGGGTCCCAGGCCCTGACGCGACCAAGCATACAGATGAGCGACCGCGATCGCCAGAATAAACAAGAGTGCAATCCACTGACCCACGAAGAAGGGATAGCGCGGCGTTTTCAAAAAGAACCCAGCATTTTGTGCGGCCAGGTAGCGCGCATCCGTGATGACAAAATGGCCCACCAGGAAACTCCAGACTGTCCACACCACGCCACCCGCCAAACCGCCCAGCCAGATCCTGCTTCGGTTCAGATGCATAAGCCCCCCCGCAAATCGTTGCTGACTAAACGGACGCAGTGTACACCCAAAGGTCAATCTGACGATCACAATTTGGGCGGGTTGAAGACGAGACCGATCTTCGCCGCGGTGATGGGGTCAAAGCAAAACACCCTTCGACGCTTCCGCCTGTTTTATAGTGCCTTGCTGGGATATAGTCTTCGGATCATGAAATTCGCGCACATCGTCCTTTTCGTTTTCAGCCTTGCGTTCGGCTACGTTGGCGTTAGCCAGGCATCCTCCTACAAATACAAACGCGTGGGTAGCGATCTTGCTGCGGAAACGCACATTGAGCCGGGCGTCGCTCTGATGGGTGGTGGCGCCGATCAGAAGGAGGCATTCCGCTGGTTGTGCGGAAAAGGCAACGGCGGAGACTTCCTGATTCTGCGTGCCCACGGCAATGATGCCTACAACCCGTACGTCAGCAAGACATGCGAGATGAACTCGGTAGCGACCCTGATTATTCCCGATCGCAAGGCGGCGCAGGAGGTGAAAGTAGCGCGCATTATTCGGCAGGCGAGCGTCATTTTTATTGCCGGCGGCGACCAGGCGCGCTATGTGCGCTTCTGGAAGGGAACTCCGGTGCAGGAGGCGATTAACGCGCATGTGCTGGCCGGCAAGCCGATTGGAGGAACCAGCGCTGGACTGGCGGTGTTGAGCGAGTTTGTCTATGCGGCAACCGAAGATCAAGCGAACGATGCCGATCTCAGCTCACGCGAAGTTTTGCAGGATCCCTATATCAAGCGGGTGACGCTCGAACGTGATTTTCTTAAAGTGCCGGGACTGGAAAATACTCTCACCGACAGTCACTTCGCGGCGCGCGATCGCATGGGCCGGAGTTTAGGGTTTCTGGCGCGCCTCGTGGCGGATGGATGGTCGAAGAACCCGCGCGAGATTGCGTTGGACGAAAAATCGGCGTTGCTCGTGGAGGTGGATGGCCGGGCCAAGGTGGTGGGTACGGGCATGGGCGCTTATTTTCTTCAGGTCACCGACGCGCCGGAGGTGTGCAAGCCGGGCCAGCCCCTGACTTTGCACAACTTTGCCGTCTACCACGCGCCGACTGGAGCGACGTTCGACATCCGGGGATGGAGTGGCGACGGAGGAGAAGCTTACTCCATCTCGGTGGAGGCGGGACAGATTCACACCAGCCGCGCGGGGAACGTGGTGTACTGAAGGATCCAGCGTCGGCATCTTGCCGGCTGAAGTGAAAGAGCTACACTCAGCGCCGGCGCTACGAAAGAAGCTGCGGGAGTTTCTGCTGACGCTCCGCGAAGGTGCGTCGGATCTGGGGCGCGACGAAGAGTGAGTCAGCGATCGCGCCCAGCGGACCAAATCCAACTTCATATTCGATCACGTCGCGGACCAGCGTCCCGCTGATACCGTTGCGGGTCTCTGCCAGGAACTGGTGACGGTGATGCCATAGTTTGAAAGGGCCTTTCTGCTGCACATCGGCAAAGTGATGATTCCATTCGAATTCGGTAATGCGGGCGATCCACGGAGCGCGCAGGCGAAACAAGGGGAACAATCGAAATGAAGTCACGATGATGGTGCCGATGCCGGCCGCTTGGGGAAAAGCAATCGCATCCTGATCTTGCGACGACTTGGGAGAAACGAGATGGAGCTGGTCAAGTCTCGTTTCGGTAGCCGGCGGCATGATGCGCGGCAGGTTCTCAGGGTTGGAGAAGAACGCGAAGACACGCGCCACGGGGAAGGGAACCCAGTCGTCGAATTGGATGTGGGTGCTCAGGCGTCTGCTCGGGCGTACTGAAGGAGTGTAAGAGGCTCGAGTGGAATTCGCCACCGAGGTGCCCTTTCGCAGGTTCGCCCTCCGCCGGGCGACGTCGCGCAATGGCATGAAGTCCTAGCGCCGGTTGCTGTTTTCCACAGGAAAACCCGCCATGGGCGCGGAGTGCAAGAAAAATCTAAGCGAATAAATAGCGAAGGAACCAGGAGCGTAAACCCAACATCTTGTGGTCATCGCGGTGGTTAACCACAAGCTCTCGTATTTTGCCGATTCACTTCCGAAGTGGCAGTCCTACCTTGAAGTTTGTTGTTGACAATCAAGGACTTACGGGTAAGATGTGGTACAAAGTGGTAAAGAGTGGTCAAGACAGTTTGAGTCGTGGGAACGGGACGCAGAAAAAGAGGAGCCGGTGGGAAACCGACCCAAAAGCACGACAAACAGCCCGAACCAACCAAGTTTGACCAGCTTTTGCGTCGTTTTCGCCTCCTTTCTGGCGAGAGCAGTGGTTCAGAGATCCTTCGGCGACAAACAACGTCGCCTCAGGATGACAGGCGTTAGAGGTGAACGTCGCCTCAGGATGACAAATTATGTTTCGCGGCAATCACCCAACTCGCGTCGACGAAAAGGGACGGTTGAAGGTCCCGGCGGAATTCAAGCGGGTGATCGACGAGAAGTACGGACAGCAATTCTATATCACGAGTCTGGATGGAAAGGTTGCTCAAGTGTATCCCTTCGAGGAATGGGAGCGGATCGAGCAGAAGTTGGCAGGGCTCTCCACCTTCAATCCTACGAAGAAGAAATTTTTGGACCGGGTGAATTATTACGGGCAGATGGTGGAAATGGATGGGCAGGGGCGGCTGCTGATGCCGCAGTTGCTACGGGAAGCGGCGCAAATCAAAGGCGAGGTTGCAGTTACGGGCAACTTAACGCACTTGATCGTGCGCAACCTGGAGTCGTACCGCAAGCAGGTCGAGGAAGAAAAGTTCACTTCTGACGATGAGAAGACGCTCGACGAATTGGGCATCTAGTGGGCGAGGGTTCAACAGACACCCCTCAGGGGGTTGGGCATGGTGGTGGAAGGGAAGCGAGCCAGCTTTCACCAAATCATGTTCCGGTTCTTTTAAAAGAAGCGATCGACTTTTTAAACGTGCGGCGTGGCGGGACCTATATCGACGCCACGGTGGGTTTGGGCGGACACAGTTACGAAATCGCAAAACGCCTCGGCGCACCGGGACATTTGATTGG
>Ga0187863_10000617_pt1 | contig 30092 bp, 22 predicted proteins | sample June2016WEW_11_1_FD_132975 | JGI IMG/M metagenome (GOLD analysis project Ga0187863, IMG submission 132975) | Peatland microbial communities from SPRUCE experiment site at the Marcell Experimental Forest, Minnesota, USA - June2016WEW_11_10 | ecosystem: Environmental > Terrestrial > Soil >...
CGGCGTACTGGGTGTTGTGGTGGCTGGCGTAGTGGAAGCCGGCGGATTCGTGGCCGGCTGCGGCTTCACCTTCTTTTCCTTCTTTTTCTTTTTAGCCTTCGGATCGGCCGCCTGCGTACTAGCCGCGCTGGCGTTGGCGTCCGCAGGCTTGGCCGCTGCCGGCGCGTTCGGATCGCCCGGCTTTGCGTCACCCGGCTTGGCATCTTCCGGTTTCGCGCCCGCAGGCTGCCCCTCCGCTCCCGCTGCCGGCGGATTCGACCGTGCATCCGGCAGCTTGTCGAGCGCCGATGGATCGCCGCCAACCGCTGTCGCGGTTACTTCACCCGTGAACCCTGGTGTTCCCCGCGTCAACGGAACACTCACCGGAACCGTGCCGCGTAATGTGGTCATGGCCGGCTGGCCCGATTTTGCAGCTGTGCTCACATCCGGGCCGCGTTTTATTATGTTCATGGACCGCGAAACCACTCCGGGCTTGGTGCGGTTTTCGGCCTCCCATTTCATGCGGTTGTAAGCCACCGGATCGGCCTGCGGTATTGGCATCTCCAGCTCCGCCAGCCTTTTCTTAGCCGCATCGGCGTAACCGCTCAGCGGATAGTCCCGCACAATACGCGCGTACGCGTCGCCCGCATCCTTGCGAAACCGGGTTCCCATTCTGGTGTAGGAATCGCCCAGCTCCATGAGCGCAAGATCGGCTTTGCTGTAAAGCGGATATTGATCCACCAGACGGCTAAACCGATTCGCAGCGGACGGATTCGATCCCCGCCTATAGTAGAAATCCCCGACCAAATACTCGCCCTCGGCCAGACTCTCCTGAATGTTCCGCAGCAGTTGCTGAGCCTCAGGCACGAACTGGCTATTCGGGAATTGGACAACCAACTGCCGGCATTCGTCCTCGGCTCTGAGCGCCTGCACCGAGTCGCGATCCGATTTTTCCATTTGCTTGTAGTGAATCTGGCAGATCTTCTCCTGCGACTCTCCGGCTTCCGCCATAGTGGGATAGAACAAGATGAAGTCCTTATATTCGGCTTCGGCTTGCGCAAAGCCCTGCGTACCGCCCTCCCGGAACCAACTGTCCGCGATGGCCAGCTTGGCTTTCGCCATGAACTCGCTTTGGTCGTAAGTATTAATAAGAGTGTTTAACGTGATTCGGGCAACTTCGTAGCGGCTATGCTCGATGTCGTTGATAGCCCGGTCGTAGAGGACCTTGTCCGGCTGCTTGGTGTCCTTGGTGATCGGATTGTCGTACTTCTTGCGTTTGAAGCCACAACTGGAGGTAACCAGACCTCCGACCAATATTGCGAAAAAAATGTATCGAGACATAATATTCAACCTTACAAGTTTAACCTAACAAGCTTAAGCCTTCGCTTGTGGGGCAGGATGGCATCCTGCGCGCGGGTTGTTAACCCGCGCAGTTTGCCACAAGCCTAAACCAGTCCCCTACCTGCCAGCATCGCCTCGCGGGCCGTCCGTTCCAGCTGCCGGAAGGCGGCACCGGCATCCGGAGTGTGAAATACCGACGTCCCTGCTACCAACCAGTCACACCCGGCGCGCGCGATCTCAGCGGCGTTATCCAGCGCCACTCCTCCATCGATTTCAATGGCGAAATTCAGTCCTAACTCCTTGCGCTTCCACGCCAAAGCCTGAATCTTGCGCAGCGCGTTTGGAATGAAATGCTGCCCTCCAAAACCCGGATTCACGCTCATGATTAGCACGTGATCCACCAAATCAAGCACCTCGCTCAGGGCGGTTATAGGCGTGGACGGATTCAGTACCACCCCCGCGAGGGCACCCTCGCCCCGGATCATTCGCAGCGTACGATCCAGGTGGACGCAAGCTTCCTGATGCACCAGGACATGGTCGGCGCCGGCCTTGATGAAGTCAGGCGCGAAGCGGTCCGCTTCGCTAATCATCAGATGCACATCCAGCTTCAACCGTGTGACCTTGCGAATTGCCTCCAGCACCGGAATTCCGACAGCGAAGTTGGGGACGAAATGCCCATCCATGACATCCACATGCAGCATGGACGCACCGGCACCTTCGACCTTGGCGATCTCTTCGCCCAAATGCGCAAAATCCGCCGCGAGAAGGGATGGAAGGATTTCAACCATTGCGGACTATTCAAGATGTTAGCACAGCCACAAAAAAGCCATCTCCTGGGTCCACGCCCGGCAGCCGCTCAGTGATCTGCCAGTGCCCGGGAACAGCCTGCACCACCAGCCGGTTCTCTTCCTCTTCTAGCGAACAAGTGGCGTAGACCAGCCTGCCGCCGGGCTTCAAATATTGGATGGCGTTACGCAGCAAAGCCACCTGCTTGCGATGCAACTGCAGCAGATCCGAAGGTTCGAGGCGCCACTTGATCTCGGGATTTCGGCCCAGCGTTCCGGTCCCGGAGCAGGGCGCGTCCACCAGAATGCGATCGAACTGAGTGCGGAACGGCAGCCGCTCGGTTGCATCCAGCACCACCAGCGGGCAACCCAGCGCGCGCAGATCTTTCAAACGATGCCAGTGGATATCGCAGGCGATGGCCCGGACTCCATATTCGAGAGCTTGCGCGGTCTTGTTGCCGGGAGCTGCGCAAAGATCGAGAAAAGTCATTCCCGAATGAAGATCGAGGTGCGGCACTACGGACTGCGCCGAGATGTCCTGGATGCGTCCAGTGCTCGCCGTGTAGCTTTCCACCGGCTGCAGAAATGTCGTAGCGATCTTCTCGGTAGATTCAGCACCGAACTGGCGAGTCCATTTCTCAATCAACCAGCCCGGCACGGACAGCTCGGTGGCCTGGTCCGGCCACGCAAGAGGCTTTCTATCAACCTTGCGAAGCACTGCATTCACGAGGCCAGAGGCCGCTTGTTTCCGCGCGCGCTTAGCCAACTCCACGCTCTCGCTGACGGCTGCGTGAGGCGGAATGCGATCCAGATAGCGAAGCTGATAAATCCCCATGCGCAGGATCATCCGGATCTCAGGATCGGGAGGGCGCGGGACGAAGCAACCAATAAGATGATCGAGTTGCGCCTGATAGCGTAGACACCCGAAAACAATTTCAGAAGCGAGCCCAGCATCGCGCGGATCGAGCGCGGCCGTGTGCTTGAGCAGCAGATCGGAAGCATAGCCGCCTTGCGAGACTTTCTGCAGCACATCGAAGGCAACTTGGCGCGCGGGAGATACCAAATACCAGTTTAGTCGTAGGGCAGGATGTCATCCTGCGCGCGGTTGCCAACCGCGCTGTAAGCAATCGGCGCGCAGATTACCAACCTGCCCCACTCCCCTGTTGACAGACTAAAGGACGCTGTTATACACTCCTGTAGTCAGCCGAAAGGTAATTCCCAATGACCAAGGACAAAACCGACGTCCTCTACGGTTCGCTGGCCCTGATGGTGCTCCGCACTCTAGACACGCTCGGCCCTCAACACGGCTGGGGCATCGCGCGGCGCATTGAGCAAATCAGCGGCGACGCGCTGGAGCTGAACCAGGGATCGCTCTACCCCGCCCTCCTGCGCCTGCAGCAAATGGGTTGGATCACGTCGAAGTGGGGCGCATCCGACAACAACCGGCGCGCCAAGTTCTACGCGATCACGCGAGCCGGCCAGAAGCAGCTCGCCGCGGAAGCTGCGAATTGGGAGCGAATTGCCGGCATCCTGTCACGTTTCGCGAATCCGGCGAGGGAATCATCATGACAGCAATCCGTGTACTCTTCTCCCGGCTCGCGGGTCTTTTTGGAAAGCGAGACCTCGAACCCAATCTCGACGAGGAACTCGACTTTCATCTGCAAATGGAGATCGCCGAAAACATTCGCAAAGGAATGGCACCGGACCAGGCACGAACGGCCGCCCTCCGGCGCTTCGGCGGCGTGGCGCGCGTCAAAGAAACCTACCGCGAGACCCACTCCTTACCGGTGTTCCAAGTGCTGTGGCAGGATCTTCGCTACGGTTTTCGAGTGCTCCGCCGCAGCCCGGGCTTCTCCACTTTGGCCATTCTCTGCCTGACCCTGGGGATCGGCTCCAATGCCGCCGTGTTCACCTGGATCGAAGGTATCTTGCTGCGGCCCTTCCCGATGGTCGCGCACCAGGACCGGATGCTGGCCATCGCCGGATGGAACCGCGATGTCCCCGGAGACCCCGATGTCTCCTGGCCCGACTTCCAGGATTTCGAGAAAAACTGCACCCTCTTCGACGCCTTCATTGTGGACCGCATCACCGGCGTTACACTCGCCATCGGCGACAAAGCCGAAGTTGCCCGCGCCAGCATTGTGTCCGCGAATTATTTCGGCGCCCTCGGCGTCCGGCCCATTCTGGGGCGCGGCTTCGAACCCGAGGAAAATATCGGCCGCAACGCTCACCCCGTAACCGTCATCAGCTATCAGCTCTGGCAATCGCGCTACAAGAGCGATCCGGACATTATCGGCAAAACGCAAATGCTCAACGGCATGCCGCACACCATCATCGGCGTAGCGCCGGAAGGTTTTTATGGAACCTTCGTGGGCTGGGCTATGCAGTTCTGGGTTCCCTTGTCCATGCAGGAAAAATTCGACCCCGGCGGATACAAACTCGAAGATCGCGGCGAGACTTGGATTGAAGGCTTCGTGCGTCTCAAGCCCGGCGTCACATTGCAACAAGCCCAGGCGGAGATTTCGGCTGTAGCGAAGCGCCTCGAAACCGCTTATCCCGCCACCAACCGCAATCGCGGGGTCAATCTGTTCCCGCTTTGGCGCACCCCTTTCAACAACGCCCGCACTATGTTCCCAACGCTTGGCATCGCGCTGGCTGTAGTGATTTCCGTGCTCCTGATAGCCTGCGCGAACGTCGGCAATCTGCTGCTGGTCCGCGCCTTTGGCCGCCGGCACGAAATGACCATTCGCCTCGCGGTGGGCGCGGGGCGCAGCCGGATATTGAAGCAGCTTCTCACCGAAGGCATGATCCTCGCGACCATCGCCGCAGCCGGCGGATTCCTGCTGGCGTACTGGTGCCGCAACTTGTTCGTGCTGTTGCTGCCGGCGCGAGACGGTCAGAGGATGAATCTGCCGGGGGAAATCGATTGGCGCGTGCTGGCGCTGAGCACCGGCGTTTGCGTGATCGCAACATTGTTGTTCGGACTGGTTCCTGCCATGCAGACCAGCAAGATCGATCTCACTTCGGCGCTCAAGTCCGAAGCCGGTGGCGTGGTGGGTGGTGGACGCCGGCGTGGCCTAGTGCGATCGGGATTGGTCCTGGTGCAAGTAGCGCTCAGTTTCGTTTTGTTGGTTGGAGCGGGACTCTTGCTCCAGAGCCTGCGCGGAATTCAGAATATCAGTCCGGGCTTTTCCACCAAGACGCTGACGACCGGGGTCGATTTCAAAGTGGCAGGATACGATCGGCAGCGCTCTAACAATTTTCAAGATGCATTGATCGATCGGCTCCAATCGCTCGCCGGCGTGGAATCGGCTTCGATTGAGCGAACCACGCCGTTCGGCTATCGCAGCTATTCTTCTGCTCCCATCGCAGTGGAGGGCTATGAGACTGCCCCCGATCAGAAACTCATCGTGAACTACAACGAAGTTGGTCCCGGGTATCTCGCCACCATGGGCATTCCCCTGGTTTCCGGGCGTGAGTTCACGCGCGCGGATAATGAAACGTCTCAACCTGTCGCGATAGTGAATGATGTCATGGCAGCGCAATACTGGCACGGGCGCGATCCCGTCGGCAGCCGGCTTCAGGTGAAGGGAAAGTGGCTGCAGGTGGTGGGTGTCGCCAAAGTGTCGAAGTACGAGCGTTTGATGGAGACGCCCCAGCCGTTCTTTTTTGTGCCGACTCGCCAAAACTCCGCGGGATTGGGTTTGGTGATCCGTACGTCGCTTCCGCTGGCCGTAGTGGCGAAGGCATTGGCGCACGAAGTAAAAGCGCTCGATGAGAATCTGGCGCCCGGTGAAGTGATAACGATGCAAGAGCAGGTGGACCGGACCACTGCGGTGCAGCGGACAGCAGTAATGATGCTCGCCGTGTTTGGCGGATTGGCGTTGGCGCTGGCGGCCATCGGGCTTTACGGGGTGATGTCGTACACGGTTTCGCAAAGCACGCGCGAACTGGGATTGCGCATGGCGTTAGGCGCTGACGCGGGAAACCTGGTGCGCCTGATAATGTCAAATGGACTCGCCTTGACCGTGGCCGGCGTTGTAGCGGGCGCGGCAGCAGCCCTGGGATTGACGCGGTTGATGGGCACGCTTCTATATAAAGTGAGCCCGCGCGACCCTGCGGTGTTCGCCTCGGCGTTCCTGGTAATGATCATCGCCGCATCGGCCGCATGTTTCCTGCCGGCATGGCGCGCGACACGGACGGATCCAGTGCGCGCCTTGCGGGACTAGCATCACCTCGGAATCACCGGCAGCACCAGCGCCGACGGATGCCGCTCATCATGGTAAATCTTCTGACTCGCCTTGACCATCCGCGTCGACCCCAGAATCGGCTCTCCGGTATTCAAATTCCGATTAAACCTCGGAAAATTGCTGCTGGAAATATACAGCCGTATGCGATGCCCAGCCTTGAACACGTTGCTCGACGCCCACATATCGATGTTGTAGCGATAAATCTCGCCCGGCACGATCGCCTCGGCCTTCTCGGTGGAATTACGGTAGCGCGCGCGAACGATTCCGTCCGTCAGGAAGCGCGCGTATCCGGAAGGTTCCACATCCACAAGCAGCACGGTGAAATCGGTATCCACGGCCGAGCTCGCAGCCTCGATTTCAGCGTGTATCCAGCCGGTCACTTCCACATCGCGATCCAGCGCAGCCGTCGAAAAAATCAACACGTCCGGCCGGCCTTCGTTGGGCCGCTGATCCGCTGGCCCCGGCGGAATCCCGTCGCCGCAGCACAGCCGTCCACCGATAGTCGGCACTGGATTAGCCGGATCGTATTCGTAAGCGTCAGGACCATCGCCGCCGGGCGCAGACGCATTGAGCTCGTGCGAGGAATGCAAGTAATACTTGGTATACTGCGTCCGCGCCAGCGGAAACTCGCGCTCCTCGCGCCACTTGTTCTCGCCCATGACGAAAATGCGCACCGGCGCACCGGTTGCGTACTCGTTCTGGACGCCCTTCAAAGCGTAATCAAACCAACGCAGCGCCGTCCCTGTCATATCCAACACGGCGTCTTTTCCGAACGTCACGTCGCCCACTTTTCCTTCCGCCGACGTAGCGGCGTGCGCCCACGGACCCAGCAGCAATCGTTGATCCTCGCGCGCCAGCGAAAGCTTGTGCATCCCTTCATAGTTGCGAATGGATCCGCCCAGAAAAATATCGTGCCAGCCTCCGCCATGCAGCGCTTTCACTTTCATCTCCGGATAATGATCGGAGATTTTCCAGGGACGCCAGTAATCATCATTGCGCTCATGCGTCACCCAATCCTGAAAGTAGGGAGCGAGCCCCGCGGCAGGCGGAACATCGGTCATTCGATATGCTTCCACCGGAAGTGTCGAGGTCCATTCCTTGGGATGGAGCCTCGAATTCGCCTGCCGCGTAAGAGTATCGACAGTCAATCCCGACGACCACGAGCTGGCGAACCACTGCATCAGGCTGCCGCCCTGGTAGGTCCAGCCTTCGTAATATTCGGCGGCCGTGACGTAAGGAAAGATCGCTTCCAGGTGCGGAGGCTTGGCGATAGATGCGAGCATTTGCGTCGCGCCCACGTACGATCCTCCGAACATGCCGACGCGCCCGTTCGAATTGGGCAGAGCAGCAGCCCACTCTACGGAATCAAACCCATCCGCGCTCTCATAACGGAACGGATAGAACTCGCCTTCCGAAGCAAATCGCCCGCGCGTATCCTGAATGACGACGACATAGCCATGTGCGGCGAGTTCCGAAGCGGTGCTAGTGTCGCCGGCACGATTGTACGGCGTGCGCTCCAACAGCACCGGAAATTTGCCGGCATCGTCCGGCCGAAAAACATCAGCGCGTAGCGTGACGCCGTCGCGCATCTTGACCGGCACTCCGGTCCGGATCACGACGCGGTAGGGTTGCGCAAACAGGGGGATTGCGAAAAATAGGAGGGTGAAGCGCATAGACAATCAATTTTAGTCTAGTGCTGAAGGCGAGGCATTCAGGGCGCTACAACGGACAGGCCCTCAACGCCTACGTCGTAGGCGTGATTCGGCAATCACGGCTTCTAGTTCATCCACGGCGGAATGGCTCGGATGCGGCAGCGCCCGGATGGTCCGCAACAAAGCCTGAGGTGAGGCAGGCTCGTCCAGGAGATTTCGCAAACGCTCCAGGGCCACTTGCTCCACGCTCTTCTTCTGTGCCGCAGCTATCTCCTCCAAGCCGCGCGCAAGATCATCCGGGATTTGAATCATCATGTCGCACTATTGTCCCAATACAGCGGGCGGGTTGCATCCGCCCGGGTTGTCAATCGGCTCTGCGCAATGGTTCAGAATAGTTCCCACGCGCCTGATGCCTATCCTTTGAACGCATTCAACTTTCGAGGATTTACCAGCGGCCTACTCTACTTGAGAATTTCCGGAGCCTGCCGACACGTACCTTAAAGGACGGCTGATTTACAAGAAGTGACTGGGAACGTTGTGGCTTAATAATTATGCGATTCCTCGTTTCGCTTTCCAGCGTGGAGACCATAGCTAGACATGCTTGCGCCGTATGGACGGTGGCGCTTGTGCTCTTGAGCGCTCATTGCGCGATTGCATCGGACGACGAAGAGAAGACCTTTAGCATCACATCTGAGCCACCCGGCGCTCATGTTGTGCTAAACGGGCGCGACCGAGGCACAACACCCCTTGACATCAAGGTCGGCCATTGGGCATTCGACACCAGGAAAAGCACAGCATTCTCAAAGCACCTCTCCGAGCCCTGGACCTTGGAGATTTCAAAAGATGGCTATCGAACGGAGTCCATCGAAATAACGCGTGGGCCATTCTCATGGCAGAGCATGAATGGCCGACGTTCTTATCAGTATTGGGTGCTGAACTCGCCTTCCTACCATGTAAGACTCCGCCCAGCAACGCGGGCGCTCACAAACGATGACGTCGTCTCGCTCCTCAGAAGTGGAATCGGAGAAGATCTGATCGCCGAGAAGATTAGAACATCTTCCTGTGAGTTCAGAACGGACCCAGAAGATCTCAAGACGCTCCACGATGACGGCATATCAGACGCAATCATAGCCGCGATGATGCGTGCTGTCCCGGCAGAGCAAGGCGGCCCGCCCACGGCGATTCAGCCAGGCAAGAAATAGTTCGAAGGTCGCGGGGCCGGCCTATTCGATTCGCCGAGGAGTTTCCACTAATTCGTGGTCACTCAGCTTTTCGCGGATTTGTTGAACGGAGAGACCTGCGAACTCGCAACACCACGATTGAGGGGCGATCGTCTAGCACCGCCGGCGGGCGCGGCGCGGCGCGAACGATGTTTCTCAATAATTCCCGCCAGAGCGCGCAGAGCCTCGTTGGCTTCTCCCGAGCTCGGGAACGCGGCGGCGACATCCGGTTCAAGCACAACCACGGTACTTCCGGCAGCGTAGCGCGACGCGTACTTGTTCCGAGAAGCCCGGCTGAAATCATACTCAGGAAGAATCTCGTCGATGCCAGTCTGGCCGGCAGCATTACGTTTAGCGCGCGTTTTCTTCATAGTTCCTTTGCTCACTGCGTGTAGCGCGGCGCGCGCTGATGACGCGAATAGCCTCACCCCGATCAACGTACATCACTGCCAACAAACGTTGACTCTTCGAGTGTCCAAGCAACACGACCGTTCTTCCTGAAAGGAATGGCGCGGGTCGGCAACGATGCAGCCAAATGGATCGCCGAACGCGGCTGCCGCCTCCTCGAACGAGACTTTGTGCTTGGCGAGATTTGCCGCCGCTTTTATCGGGTCCCATTCGAACTCCAGCGCCAATCTTTATAATACTCTCCCTTCTGGCCGCACCAACCCTTTGACGGCCACCCGCACAATCGCCGACATCGATCTGTGACCCATTAGTCATCATGTACTAACTTTCCCGTCGGATAATCGTATGGGCATGAAAACGGGCCTACGCGTCAAAAGGCTCGCCTTCACTGCGGCTGCAAGCCTGATCTCAACACTCTGGCACGCGGATCTGCGTGCGGAACAGACACCGCGCAAAACCTGTTACCGCCCCTCCCCGGGAAGCGCTGTTCCAGAACCGGAAGACCTACGCAGCCAAAACGGCGAGCTAACAGTCGACCTCAGAATTCATAACTACATCGAAGCCGACGGCTCAGTTCAATACTGTTACACCACAGCCGACGGCAAGGAATCTCCCACTCTGCGCCTGAGTCCTGGCGATCTGCTCATCTTGAATTTGAAAAACGATTTGACGGATCCAGGCCCCGGAGCCGCCGCAGCCGCCCATCAGCATGCGCATGCCGATGCCAAAGAGACCGGAAACCCGTGCACCAGCGGCTTGATGTCAGCCACGTCAACCAATCTTCATTTCCATGGATTGACAATTCCCCCGGTCTGCCATCAAGACGATGTCATTCGAACATCCATCCAACCGGGCGATGCACCGTTCCAATATCGTTTCCGCATTCCGCCCAACGAGCCGCCCGGATTGTATTGGTACCACCCGCATATCCACGGGTTCAGCAAAGTCCAGGTGCTGGGTGGTGCGTCCGGCGCGCTCATAGTCGAAGGAATCGAGCGTGCCACCAACGAAGTTGCTGGATTACCGGAGCGCGTGCTAGTGATCCGCGATCGGGATTTGTTGAATCCCAATGCCCCGCCGTCCAAGTCGGAACCCGTATTGCCAAAAATGCTGATCGATCGCGACGGCGATGCCGCAAATAACGGTACCGGTTTCGGAAAGCCTGCCAAGGATCTCTCAATCAATTTTGTCCCCGTGCCCTATCCGGACTATCCGCCTGCCGTAATCGAAATGAAACCCGAGGAGCGGCAACTGTGGCGTGTGTTAAATGCCTCGGCTATTACCTACCTCAATCTGGAACTCCGGTTCAATCGGATCCCCCAGCCGCTCGGTCTGGTCGCTCTCGACGGCGTGCCTTTGAATCAGAACGGAAAAGCCGGCGATTCCGTCAGTTGGCAAACCCACCTGGGAGTTCCACCAGGCGCACGAGTGGAATTCATTGTGAAGGGGCCTGCTTTAGGCGTTACGGGATTTTTCGTCACCCGCAGCGTGGACACGGGACCAGGCGGCGAAAATGATCCTAACCGCGCGATTGCCACAGTCGTTGCTTCGGAACGTGCGCACGAGCCGCGCTCAAAATTGGCCGCATCTCCGCAACCGCTGCTTCCGCTCAGCGTGCCATGGCTGGGAGACGAAACGCCGGTGCGCACAAGGAAATTGTACTTCTCCGAGAAACCGCTGAAGCCCGACGATCCCAACAGCCCCATGGAGTTTTACATCACGGTGGACGGCCAAAAGCCCGTGGTGTTCGACATGAAATCCGGACTGCCGAATATCGTCGCCGAGCAGGGAACGGTGGAAGACTGGATCATCGAGAACCGCTCGAACGAACTGCACGCCTTCCACATCCATCAACTGCACTTCATGTTGCTCGATTACGTTGGAAGACACGTGAATGAGCCGTTTCTTCGGGACACCGTCAACGTTCCTTATTACAACGGCAGAGCGCTGGAATATCCAAGCGTAAAACTACGCATGGATTTTCGCGATCCGAACACAGTAGGCACGTTTCTATATCATTGCCATCTTTTGGAACACGAGGATGGCGGAATGATGGGGCTCATTCGTGTGGATGCCGGCGCCGCGCCAATTCCCAAGCCGGCAACTTCTTCGAAGTAACTCGATATTCATCGTTCCGATGTTCAATTGCAAAATTCGAAACGAATAATAGACAGACGTCGCTGTTCGTACACACTCACTACAGAAAAGGAAGCATGAATGCTTTTTGAAAGACCTTTACATGCCTCGCAGTTTTCGCGCTTTGGACTGGCGTCCCTAGCGTTGCTTACGGTTGCCACATCATTGTTCGCCCAACAAACCGGGGACAACAATACCACCACTCCCATCAAACACGTCATTGTGATCATCGGCGAAAACCGCAGCTTTGATCACGTCTTTGCGACTTACGTCCCCAAGGGCGATCAAACTGTCTGGAACCTGCTTTCAGAAGGGATCATCAATGCCGATGGCACTCCCGGGCCCAATTTCTCCAAGGCTGCGCAGCTCGCCGCTACGGATCAGGCGCCCGATACATTCCTGCTAAGCCCGGCCAAAACGCCGTTTCCGAGCCACATTCTGCCGGCGCCCCTGGCAGGTGGCCCGACTGACTCCTACGTCAAGAACGACAGCCTGACTCTCGCGCAGCAATCCGAACTCGGGTTGACAGCAAGTGGCTATCAATCCTTGATTTCCGGAGGTACTGGGTTAAAATCTCATACGCCCGACACGCGAATCACCAACGTCACTGCGCTGCCGGCAGGTCCCTTTCAATTAACCAACGGATCAACCTTTACTTACAACGCCTACGCCGCCAGTCCGGTTCATCGCTTCTACCAGATGTGGCAGCAGTTGGATTGCAGCGCGGATAAGGCCTACTTTGAGAATCCATCCGGTTGCGATGCCGCCTTGTTTCCCTGGGTAGAAGTCACGGTAGGCGCCGGCACTAATGGTACGGCGCAGCCCTCCGACTTCACTACGAACTATGCACCCAACGACGCCACAACAACAGGTGAAGGCTCCACTTCCATGGGATTCTACAATGTCCAGAATGGCGATGCTCCTTACTTCAAGATGCTGGCCGACAACTATGCCATGAGCGACAACTTCCACCAATCCGTCCTGGGCGGCACCGGCGCAAACCACATCATGCTGGGCCACGGCGATGCGATTTGGTTCAGCGATGGCAATGGTAACGCAGCGGTTCCCCCGCACAACGTCCAAGTTGCAACAGGAACGCCAAACCAAGGCACGGTGGATGAAGTAGAAAATCCGAATCCGGCCCCCAACACCAACAACTGGTACACAGAGGATGGTTATGGAAATGGTTCCTTCGGTGCAGCCTCCTCAGGCGGTGGATCCTACACCAACTGCTCCGACACGACCCAACCCGGAGTCGCTCCGATTGTGAACTATCTTCAGTCTCTCGCCCGTCCCATCAATGCGAACTGCGAACAGGGCCACTATTACTTGTTGAACAACTACAATCCGGGCTACTTCGGAAACGGCAACAACGCGTATACGGACACCAACGCGAACAATACGGTGTTCACCATTCCACCTTCGTCAGTGCCGAGCATCGGTGACAAGCTCATCGCCGCCAACATCTCTTGGAAGTATTACGGCGACCAGTGGAATAACTACGTACCGGACCCCTATCAGCTTAACTATGCTGCGCAGGGCGCGAACAGCGACGAGTACTGCAACATTTGCAACCCATTCCAATACGACACCTCCATCATGGCCAACGCCGCTGTCCGCACCGCACATATCCAGGACCTGGCGAATCTCTACAGCGATATCCAGTTCGGATCGCTCCCGGCGGTTTCCTTCACCAAGCCTAGCGGTTTGGTGGACGGCCATCCATCGTCCTCAAAGCTGGACCTCTTCGAATCCTACTCGGCGAAGATTATCGAGGCACTCCAGGCCAACCCACTGCTCTGGAACGAGACCGCGGTCATCATCACCTTCGACGAAGGCGGCGGTTACTATGATTCCGGTTATGTTCAGCCGCTCGACTACTTCGGCGACGGCACCCGCATTCCGCTGTTGGTTGTATCTCCCTATACCAGACCCGGACACGTCGCGCATGACTATTCAGACCACGTTTCCATCCTCAAGTTCATCGAAAGGAACTGGAATGTGACTCCGGTGACTTCCCGCAGCCGTGACAATTACCCCAACCCGTCCACGGCAGCAGCCAACCCGTACGTGCCGGAAAATAGCCCGGCGATTAGCGATCTTTTCGAGCTGTTCGACTTCGCTATCTTCGACCGCGTAGACGGCCATCACTCCGGCCGGCCGTAAAAGCGACAGGGGCGCCGAGAAGTTTTTCGAACCTCGGCGCCCGCAAAAAATAGTTCTCCTCACGAATAAATCCCCGGCGCCTCATGCCCCAACGTCCGCACGTACTCAACATACGATCCTGGATACACCACCGGATCGCGCTCCACGCCGCTTTCCCCTCCCAGCTCCAACACCCGTGAGCCCAGCCCGCGCAGAAACATGCGGTCGTGCGACACAAAAATCATGGTTCCTTCGAAATCCTTCAGCGCATCCACCAGCATTTCCTTGGTAGCCAGGTCCAGGTGATTGGTTGGCTCATCCAACACCAGGAAATTCGGCGGATTATAAAGCATCCGCGCCATCGCAAGCCTTGATTTTTCGCCGCCCGAAAGCGCCCGTATCTTCTTATCCACATCGTCGCCTGAAAACTGAAACGCGCCCGCTAGCGAACGCAGCGACCCAACGCCGTCCTGCGGAAAATCCCGCTGCAGCTGCTCGAAAATCGTAAGCTCCGGATCCAGCACCTCCAAAGACTGCTGCGCGAAGTACCCCATGTTGAGGCTGGCGCCCAGCCGTACACTGCCGGAATCGGGCGCACTCACACCGGCAATCATTTTGAGCAGCGTCGTCTTCCCCGCCCCGTTCCTTCCCATCACCGCCCAACGTTCCCCGCGCCGGATCGTCAAACTGAATCCGTCATAGATCACGCGCGCGCCGTAACTTTTGTGCAGATCTTCGATCACCGCAACTTGATCGCCCGATCGCGGCGGAACGCGGAATTCGAACTTCACCACGTGGCGCTGCTTCGGTAGCTCGATCTTTTCGATCTTGTCCAAAGCCTTAATGCGGCTTTGTACCTGCGCCGCCTTGGCCGCGTGCGTCCGGAAGCGATCGATAAAGCGCTGCTCCTTGGCCAGCATGGATTGCTGCCGCGCGAACGCCGCTTGTTGATTGGTCTCGCGTATGGCGCGCTCGCGCTCATAAAAATCGTAGTTGCCCGAATAAGTGATGATCTCGCCCGCATCGATCTCGGCGATTTTCGAAACGATGCGGTTCATGAACTCGCGGTCATGCGAGGTCATCAAAAGCGCGCCTTGAAATGTCTTGAGAAACTGCTCCAGCCAGATGATGGATTCGATGTCCAAATGGTTGGTCGGTTCGTCCATCAACAGCACGTCCGGACGGCCAAGCAGTACCCGTGCCAGCGCGACGCGCATCTTCCAACCGCCCGACAACGCTCCGACATCGCCATCAATCTGTTCATCCTTGAAGCCCAGCCCATGCAGCACCTCGCGCGCTTGCGCTTCGAGCGAATACCCGCCCAGATGCTCGTACTCCTCCTGCACTTCGCCGAAGCGAGCGAGAATGCTATCCATTTCATCAGCCCGCTCGGGATCTTCCATCGCATGATGCAGAGCTTCCAGCTCGTGATGCAGATCGCCCGCCCGCCCACTGCCGGCGATAGCTTCATCCAGCACTGAGCGGCCCTGCATATCCTCCTCGTCCTGCCGGAAATAACCGATGGTCAGCCGCTTGGGGACCGACACATCGCCCTCATCGGGAGCCTCCTCGCCCACCACCATGCGGAATAGCGTGGTCTTCCCCGCTCCGTTGGGACCGACTAATCCGACTTTTTCCCCGGGGTTCAATTGAAACGAAGCGTCGACAAAGATCAACTGCTTGCCGTACTGTTTGTGAATGTTTGAGAAAGAGATCATCCGGAACTTGTACGGTAGCAGAGCGCAGGCAGATTGTCTGCGCGGATCAACCACCGGACTCATTGTTATTGCCCTAATGCGGATCCCGCGACTACTCCCGGTTGCGTTTACGCTCGTTGTCTTCCTCTAAGAGTTGCTCGATCAAGACGGCCGGGGACCGGAAGTTCGTACTGCGGAGACGATCCAAAGCGATAGCAAGGTCCACCAGGTTGCGGATCGCGGCTGCCCGAAGCACGCCCAGCGTTCCGGTAACGGTAATTCGCCGGGGGTCCGCCTCGGCGCGGCCTTCGGCCTCGTCGATGATCAGAAGCACGGGCTCTTCCTGTGCCTCTGCTAGGAGAATTGCCGCGCGCTCACCTTCATCAAGCCGCTCCATCGACTCCGAGGAGGCTGGCGTGGGTCGAATCACAAGCCAGGACGGCGGATGCGAGGCCCACGCTCGCACCGGTCGCGGCGCGTCTGGATCGCCGAGTTCAGATACAACAACATCAGGAACCAGGATCTCTCCCCAGGATGTCTCCAAAGCCGCGCGTCAAAAGTTCGACCTCGCCAATGAGAATCAAGTAATTCAGCGGCGATGCATCCGCAATTACAACCTTCACTTGGTGAACGCTAAAGCCGCATCGCTTTCGCTACGAACCTGTTCGAGGCTCACCGGAAGGTCGAGACCGTGAGCCTTGAGGAAAGCTTCCATCTGATGGCGGCTTCGGAATCCGAGGAGGCGGCGAGCCTGGGCCGTTGACAGTGTCCGGGAGCGGACCCCCTCTAGAGCCAGCGCCTCCAAGGCGGCGCGGGAGCGGGACTCCGCGTCTTGACCAAAGTGCATGGCAAGCTCTTCCGGCAAATCCAACCTTATCTGCATGGCAATCCCGAGTCCATTATCGCCGTTTTCTGCGAACGACGAAATGCGCCTACCACTACCCTCCAAGTTCCATTTACAAACGCACAAGGAAGCAATGGATGTGCCTTTGTGCCACTCCGGCACCATGACGATGCGATAATGACCATCGTGATTCGTTCGTATCTGTTTCTCGTCCTTGGTGCAGTTGCCATCCAAGCCCAGCCCGCCGACATCGTCCTCCGCTACGGCAAGATCGTCACCATGGAATCCAGCGCGCCCGAAGTGGAGGCGCTGGCCGCGCGCGGCGGCAAGATCGTGGCCCTCGGAACAAATCAGCAGATCCAGAGCTACATCGGTCCGGACACCAAGATTGTCAACCTGCGCGGGCGCCTGGCCATTCCCGGATTCATCGAAGGACACGGCCATTTCATGGCGCTCGGATCCTCAAAGACCGTGCTCAATCTGCGCGACGCCAAAAATTGGGATCAGATCGTAGCCATGGTCGCCGCCGCCGCGCGCGAAGCCAAGCCCGGCGCTTGGATTCTCGGTAGCGCCTGGCATCAAGCCAAATGGGACCCTCCGCCTTCTCAAAACGTACAAGGATTCCCCCTCCACGAAGCGCTCAGCAAAGTTTCGCCGAACAATCCGGTATGGTTGACACATGCCAGCGGCCACGCGGGATTTGCCAACGCCGAAGCCATGCGGCTGGCCGGTGTCGATAAGAACACTCCCAACCCGCCTGGCGGCGAGATTTTGAAGGACTCGCAGGGCAATCCCACCGGATTGTTTAACGAGCAGGCGCAGGTTTTGATTTCCCGCGCGCTCGCGGAGTATCGCGCACACCGGCCGCCCACCGAACTCGTCTCCGAGGCCCGCCACCAGGCGGGTCTCGCGGCGCGCGAATGCCTCTCCAAAGGCATCACCACTTTTCAGGATGCCGGCTCGCCGCTCCAAGTCGTGGATTTGCTCAGGAGCATGACCGACGAAGACAAGTTGGGCCTGCGTCTGTGGGTGATGCTTCGCACCAGCGACGCAATTCTCGCACCCAACCTGCGGAAATATTACACCATCGGCGCTGACGATGATCACTTCACCGTCCGGGCCATCAAGCGCATGATGGATGGCGCGCTTGGCTCGCGCGGCGCCTGGATGCTGGAACCATATGCGGATCTGCCGAACTCCTTCGGACTCCCCACCGAAGATCCAGGAGAAATCCGCAAGACCGCCGAACTCGCCATCGCCAACGGCTATCAACTTTGCGTCCACGCCATCGGCGATCGCGCGAATCGCGAAGTGCTGAATATCTTTGAGGCCGTCTTCAAGGAACATCCGGAGAAGAAAGACCTGCGCTGGCGCATCGAGCACGCGCAACACCTCAACGCAGCCGACATTCCGCGCTTCGCCGCACTCGGTGTGATCGCATCCATGCAGGCAATCCACTGCACTTCCGATGCACCCTTCGTACTTCAGCGCCTCGGACCCAAGCGCGCCGAAGAAGGCGCCTATGTTTGGCAGAAACTCATGAAATCGGGCGCGGTGGTTTCGAATGGCACAGACACGCCAGTGGAAGACGTGGACCCAATCGCCTGTTTCTACGCTTCGGTGAGCCGCAAGCTGAAGGATGGCTCGGTATTTTTCCCCGATCAGCGAATGAGCCGTGAGGAAGCGCTGCGCTCCTACACAGTGAACAATGCGTATTCGGCGTTCGAGGAGACAAGCAAAGGTTCGCTCGTGCCAGGCAAACTGGCGGACGTCACAGTGTTGTCAAAAGATATCCTGACAATTCCGGAAGACGAAATCCCGAAAGCCCAGGTGGACTACACGATTGTCGGCGGCAAGGTGATGTACCAGCGGTCTCAGTAAACTGGACCCCAATCCCTCAGCTCCCGCCGCATTTCACGCAGCGCCTCACGTTCGGCACGAACCGATTCGCGAAGAGCATCCCGGAGTTCGCGCGATACCTCACGCGCACTCTCGCGTGCAGTGCGGACGGCCTCACGCTGCACTTGCCGGTTGGCGCGCGTAAGTTCACGTGCTGCGCGTGCCTGTTCTCGAGCCTGGTCCCGCGCCTCCCGGGCGATCTCCCGCGCGTGCTCGCGAGCTTCACGTGCAATCTCGCGGGCTTCCGAGCGGTCCCGCCAGTCGCAATCCTCATTCACGTACGCAAAGGCGCAGCCTGCCCCAAGCACCGCAACCAGCAACACGCCACCTATCTTAGCCGTCATACGGCCTCCTTCTTCAAGGTACAGACGAAGAGGTTTTCATTTTGTTCCGAAAATTTCTACAAGTTTCGACAGGTCGATATTCCCGCCCGAAACCACGCAAACTACCTTGCCCGCCCCCGCCCTGCCCTCCACCGCACAGGCCACCGGCGTAGCACCCGCACCCTCTGCGATAATCCGATTGCGCTCGGCCATCAGGCGCACCGCATCTCGAACCTCGCTGACCCGCGCCACCAATACCCCGTCCAGCAACTTCTTCGAGCGCTCAAACATCTGTGGAAACACAGACTTACCGCCGATCCCATCCACGAAGGAACGCTCCGTCGAGATGACCTGCGGCGCCCCGGTTTTCCAGGCCGCGAGTAGTGGCGCAGCCGTCGTGACCTCCGCGGCGAAAATCCTAGTTGCCGGCTTCAGTTCCCGCAAAGCCGACGCGATTCCGCACGCCAATCCCCCGCCGCCCCAGGGAATCACGACAGCGTCCACGTCCGACAGATCCTCCAGAATCTCAAGCCCAATGGTCCCATTTCCAGCCATGACATTCGGATCGTCGAAGGCATGGATAAAGACACCCTCAACACCGGGATAGCGCCGCTCCTCAAAAGCACGCCACCAGTCATCGTAGGAAACTTTGAGGATGCGGGCTCCCAGCCGTTCGATGGCGCTGATCTTGGTCTCAGGCGCCGTTTCCGGCGCTATCACTGTACATGGAATGCCCAACTCACGGGCCCGCCAAGCTACGCCTTGGGCCATATTTCCCGCCGACGCCGTTACCACGCCCCGGCGAAGATCCTCGGCCGACATGTGCGCCATGGCATTCGCCGCGCCACGGATTTTGAAGGACCCGATGGGCTGCAGGTTTTCGAGCTTGAGATAAATTTCGCCAGGCGCGTTGAGACGCACCAGCGGGGTCCGGATAGCCGACCCCGCAATGGCTTTTCGCGCCTCGCGAATGGCGTTGAGATCCGGACACCCAACAGGCATGCAGCCTTGATTCTACCCCCGCACTAACGCTGGGGGCTCGTTCGCGGGAGCGCGCCAAACGCCCGCGTCTCGCATTGCGGCGCTGGCCAGTTTCCCGCGCCTGCCTTGAGGATCGTACTCCACCGCGCGCCGAAAATGCTCCTTGGCTTCCGACCCGTTCCCCAACGTTTGCATCGCCATGCCCGCGCGATAATGAGTTGCCGCAAGGTCCGGCAAGCATTTGGGACTGGTGGCCTTCAGCGCGTTCTCAATCGCGCCCGCAACTTCGGACGATCGGCCTGCGCAGGCCAGCGCCCAGGCCTTCAGCGACCAATAATCATCCTGCGGCCGCCCGTTGTTCTTGATCTGCAGCCGCGAGAGTCCCGCAAAATCAATAATGCTCTCGACATATTGCAGTGCCTTTTGAGGATCCTTGCCCTGACGCAGCAACATCTCAGCCATGCCGCGATAAGGACGCCGCAGCCAGGTGAAAGTGTGTAGCGCGGCTTCGAAACTGCGCTGCGCCTCATCGTAGCGGCCCTCTTCCATTAAAGTATCTCCCAGGAATTCCAGAGCCATGCCGTAAGTTGCCGCCGCGTGCGAACTGGTGAAGGAACGGCGCAGCGCATCCTCCGCCTCGCGATACCGGCCGGCCATCAACAGAATATGCCCGGACATCCGCAGCGCTTCCGAACCCGAAGGATTATAGAAATGGAACCAGCGATTGATTTTGAGCGCGCCATCATAATCGGCCCGCCGTATGGCCTGATTCATTAGACGAAGTCCCAGCGATTTGTAGCCAATCACAACCGCGAGTGCAGCCCAAAACGTGTAGCCGCGCAGCAACCGCAACGCCGGGAAGCGATCTGCATTGAAAACGAGAATAAACAATGCTGCGCCGCCAACGGATTTCAGCGTCTTCCCCCAATCGTATTGCGAGGGCGCACCCGGACCGATCGGATCCCAAGCTTGCGGCTTCCGTTTCACCAGCGACTGTTGGAACGTAATCACCAGGTGGACCGCGATGACCAGAACTGGGATCATCCAATACGGCGCCTGAGGCCATATCTTGCGCAGGAAGTAAAACGCTAGCGTGCCTCCGAAAATATAGAGGGCCCAAACCCAACCGGAGCTGGCCAACTTGCGCTCGCCGATTTCCAGTTCCACCGGAACTTCACCCGTGGCGTGCTGCACGGCCTGGACGACGCGCCGGTGATCTTGAAGCCCCCTGCGGCGCAGGCGCTGAACCAGCCAAATCCAACCACCCAGTAGCCCAAGCCCCGGCAGAAAGTTGAGATAGATCAAAGAGCGGTTTCGAAACAAACCACCTGGCGTCATGCCGATCGCCCACAATGTTCCGTCCGGCGCGGCAGCGATAGCATGAGTGCCCGGCACGCGCTCGCTGAGACGCGGGATTTTCCGCCAGTGCGAGCCATCGAATTCCACCACGCCTGTCCCGGTGGCGAACCAAGTGAGCCGCCCGTCCGATGCGACATCGTACAGCGCCCCGTCGTCGGGAATTCCGGTCTCAGCCGCCGTATAAGACTGGCTGCTTCCATTTGCGGAAACCGCGCGAATCCCGGAAGTCTCCATCAGCCAGAGCCGATCGCCCGCAGCCCCCAGCAAAGTCACGTTGTCGAGAAGCTTGCGATCCGCGATCACGGGCAGCCAGAAATCGCCATACAGCCGCCAAACTCTTTGCGACACCAGCCACACGGAGCCATCAGCAGTGCGCGCGAGCTGGGGCCCTTCCTCCTCAGCGCTCTGTTCGACAGTCATTCCAGGCAGTACCAGCTTCTGGCTGCTCCATTTGCCCTTTGCGAAATGAAAGATTTTTCCCGAGCGGTCTACCATCCAGACTTGTCCGTCCCCGGCTACGGTCGACGCGCCCCAGCGAGCGGGCACTTCGCTGTAGGAATGCCAGCTTTGCCCGTCCCAATGCCAAACTCCGTGTTCCGTCGGCGCCCAAACCTCTTCCCCATCCAGAGCGAAATTGCCGTCGATATAACTGGTCTTGGTGTCCGTCACCTTGACGGATCGCCATCTGGATCCATCCCAGCGGCTCAGCCCGGTCCGGCCCCAAGTGAGGACCCAGACCGTCCCTTTGGAGGAGATTCGCAGCCTTTCGGGAAAACCGGCTGGCCGAGGAAGTTGCTCCCAGCCGTTCTTGGTCTGGCGAAAGATCGGATTGGTGGACCGGGCCCGATAGCTGGTCCACATAATCCCTACGACGGCCGCAACGAACATGAGGGCCAGCAGGATCAAGGGCGCCTTGATAGATACTCTTTGCGGCGTCTGCGGAGCCAGCGCGAACGGATTGGTCGACATGCAGAAAGAGCCTTTCGTCCGTATATCGGACAAACTCCTCAGCCCCTTTACACGACGGCGCGACGCAGCCCCCAGTCCCGAGCCCCTAGTCCCGGTCGGACAAATCCACAAAAGCCCCGTTCAGATTCACCTTAGAAAAACCCGCCGGCGCCTCCCCCTGAGTGGCGTAGCGATACAGCGCCACTGCGAAGATCCCCTTCACCGCGCTCATAAGTGCGCCCAGCATCAGAAAATAAAACACCGCGATCACCAGCGCCACCGGCTGATGACGCGCTCCGAATATTAATAGGATGCCCGGAAGCGAGAGCACCAGGAACGGCAGCCCAAAACCGATGTTGGCTCCCACCTGCTCGCCCCAGGTCTTGCGCAGAAGCTGGCAGGATCGTTTGATGGACCCGAAAACTCCCGCTTGTTCAAACACCAGCACCGGAACCATCAGGTAAGTTGTGACCGCCCACGCCACCCCAACCAGTGAGGCGAAGATCTTGCCCGCCTCTTTCGAGCGGTCTTCAATAATGCGGATGATCAAACCCACCGTGCTCGCCACCACCGCCCATATCATAATGTTGGGAAGTTTAGCCGCCGCTTGACTCATCCCCGCCCCAAGCGTGGGTTCCCCACCCGAGAATCGGATCTGCGCGCAAGCCGCCAGTGCGCAGCTCAAGAACGTGATGACGAAATAATTGGTGCAGTACCACAGAAACATCCAGGCGTACGCAGTCGGATCGACATGGCGTTCCTCCGCGTACTGGCGAACCAGGCCAAGCTGAAAAAGTGGAATGAAATACGCCGCCGCAACCGCCAAAACCGCGAGTCCGCTCACGATGGGAAAGACGATAAGTTTCTTGTCCTTGCGAATAACGTCAAAGCTTTCCCAGATCAGGTCCCAGGAACGGGAGAAGGTACCCATGGCACACTCCTTTGAGGGATATTAAGGCTCTTTCGGTCAATCGGCGGAACGGAGCGAAAACTTCAGGGCCCTTTTGGCGCCGAAACCAATCGCAACCGCGCCAAGACAAAACGGCATTTCCGACCACAAGATATCGCCCGCCCCCCTTAGGAATCTCATCACCCCCAACGGTGACACATGAATCGGCCGCCACGGGAAGAAAAGTCTCGCTTCTGAAAAGGGAAAAAACAGCATCACGCCCGCCCCACCGTTGGTCAACATGTCAAGCAGCGGATGTGTGATTGCGCTGAGGATCCACACGAGAGCGAGGAGGGGCGCCGCTCGCAACGCGTGCCGCGTGACAATCACGGCGGCGAAAGAAACGAGCAGAACTATAAAGAACGCCGAATGGAAGAATCCCCGGTGGGCGAAAAAGCTACCGTGCGGTAGCCCGAACGCGCGCATGACATAGGTATCAAGATCGGGAACAACAGCCAGAAGACCGGCGCCAACTGAAATGGCCCAACCGGGCAGTACAGAGCGGAGCTTTACTGATTCGATTGCTGGCAGCGCTAGCGCGGCTCCAACGACAAAATGCGTGATAGCCGACGCCATCCCACGATAATCCCACACGATTGGCGAAGGAGCATACGTTCAATTGTCGCCGTCAACCCAAACGGGCGGCTCTCATCCTCCCTTCACCCTCTATCAGGCAGCGTAAAGAAAAACGTCGATCCCTGACCTTCCTCCGACTCCACCCAGATCCGGCCGCCGTACCGCTCCACCACTTTCTGGCAGATGGCCAGGCCAATCCCCGTGCCGGGATATTCGTTGCGCGCGTGAAGCCGTTTGAAGATTCCAAAGATCTGCTCGTGAAATTTCTTGGGAATGCCTATCCCGTTATCACTCACCGCAAAACGCCAAAATTTGGGTTGCTTTTCCGCCGAGACGTTCACCCGCGGCGGCGCGTCGGACCGGTACTTCAAGGCATTGGAGACCAGATTTTGGAAGACATGCATCAGCGGAACGGGATCGCCGAATACTTCCGGAAGCCCCTCAGATGTAATCACCGCTCCCGTCTCTTCGATCCTGGTTGCCAGGTTCTTCTTCACCGTCTCGATCACCTCGCTGGTATCCACCAATTGAGGATCCGAATCAGATGCACGGGCGGCTTGCGAGTAGGCCAGCAGATCGCTGATGAGCATCTCCATGCGATGCGCGCCCTCCACGCAGTACCCAAGATACTCGGATGCTTTCCCGTCCAGGCTGGCTGCATACCTGCGTTCCAGCAACTGGCTATAGACCGCCACTTGACGCAGCGGCTCCTGCAGATCATGGCTGGCGGAATAGGCAAACTGTTCCAAATCGGAGTTCGCCCGCTGTAACTCCTGGTTCGATCGCCGCAGCAAGTCCTCCTGCTTTTTTCGCTCGGTGATGTCCTCGGCCAGAAAACTAAAACGCGGCCGGCCACTGGGGCCATTTCCCAGATAGTTCACAGTGGCGCTCAGCCAGATACTACCCGATGCTCTGGGATGTTGATATTCAAAATGAACGGAGCTACCCTCGCGCTGGCTTCGCCGATAGTGCAGAATCCACATATCGTCGATCGCGCGGGGTATGCGCAGGGTCTGGCCGGTGTGCGAAGGAAATGTATCCGGATCCACGCCGAAAAACCTAGCCGTGGCGACGTTGCAATAAACCGGAACAATGTTCTCATCAACGATCTCAATCACGCCCATCAAAAACGACGAGCTGTCGTAGAAACTCTGCAGCGTAGCCTGACTTTGCTTGAGCGCCTCCTCCGCTTCCCGCCGCCTGCGGCTCATGGAGAGATGCGATGCCACCCGCGCCAGAAGTTCGCGAGCCGTGAACGGCTTGATGAGATAGTCGTCGGCGCCGGCGCCCAAGCCCTCCACCCGGCTCTCTTCCCCAGCCCGAGCTGAGAGCAGCACCACCGGGATGGTTCTGGTTTCAGCACGCTCCCGCAGTTCCTTGAGCAGCCCGAATCCATCCAACCCCGGCATCATCACGTCGCTCAAAATCAGATCCGGCGGATCGGACACGGCGGCTTCGAGCGCCTCTTCTCCGTTGGACACAGCCGTCACTTGATAGCGGCCGCTCAGCAGCCGGCTGACATACTCCCGCATGTCCGGATTATCGTCGGCTAGCAGTACTCGCTCCCCGGAAAAGCTTGGGTTCGTTTCCGGAAGTCTCTCCTCGTGCGCGCTCACGCTCGCGTCACCATCTCCCACCCACTTCAGGGCCTCCTGCACAAACATGCCCGAATGGAGTGCCGTGGATGAGAGATTCCGCCCTTGCAACTTCTCCTTGGGCACATGCTCCGTGCCAAACGGAATTCTTACCTTGAACGTGCTGCCTTTCGAGACTTCGCTTTCCACCTCAATCGAGCCGCCGTTGAGTTTGACCAACTCCTGGACCAGAGCCAGGCCGATACCCGTGCCTTCGATGCTTCGCCCCTGGGCGTCCGCCACGCGGTGGAATCGCTCGAAAATTTGCGGCAATTCCGAACTGGGAATACCAGTACCCGTATCTCGGACGGCCAGTTCGGCGTAGCCCTCACTACCGCTCAATGTCAAACCGGTCAACGTCACATGCACGCTGCCTTCGAAAGTAAATTTCAGAGCGTTCGAGAGTAGATTCAGCACAATCTTCTCCCACATGTCCCGATCCACATAGACTGGCGGAAGCTGCTGGCCGCATTCCACGTGGAATTCGAGGCCGGCTTTCTCCATGGCGGAGCGAAAACTCCCCGCCAGTTCCGCTGTATAGCCCGGTAAGTCGGTGGATTCGTAAACAGCCTGCACGCGGCCGGCTTCAATCCGCGAGAAATCCAGAAGCGTATTCACCAAGCGCTGCAGCCGCAAACCGTTGCGATGAACCAGCTCGAGTAATTGCCGCTGCTCTGGATCCTGGGCGGTCCGCTGCTGGGCCAGAAGTTCCTCCACCGGACTCAATAACAGCGTCAGCGGTGTCCGCAACTCGTGGCTCACGTTCGAAAAGAAAGTGGTCTTCGCGCGATCGATTTCGGCCAGCGATTCGGCCCTCCGGCGTTCGGCTTCGTAGGCGCGCGCATTGGCCAGCCCGGCAGCGATCTGCCCCGCCAGCAGATCCACGAAACCGCTGTAAGCGGCATCGTACCGCCGGTACGGATTAATGCCGGCAACCAGAAAGCCGGCCGGCTGCTCTTGCCCTTGCTGCCGGATAGGCACCACTACAGCTTTCTCAGCCGGCTTGTTCCAATCGCCCATGGGCGCCCGGACTCCGTTTGATCGCTCCCGCAATTCCTCGACGCGCGGCACTAAGCTCGAAAAAATCTCGCGCGCCGGCCAGGGGAAAACGGAGTCCGGTCCAATCCGGTCCGCCGCCAGTGGATGATCCGGTGAGATTCCCGTGCAGGATGCCAGCCGCACCTGACCCTGATCGTCAAAAAGGTACGTGAGAGTAAATGGCAGATCTTTTTGGTTCCGGCTGAACTGGTCGCGCAGAGCCTGTAGAACCTCATCCTCCGTGTTGGTACTAGCCAGCGCCGAGGCAACATCGCGCAGCGTCCCCACACGCCGTTCGCCAATCAGGCGCTCGGTCTCTTCGGTAACCACGCACAGCATGCCGTTAATCCGGCCGTGGTCGTCGGCCAATGGACTATAGGAAAAGGTATGGTAGGTCTCCTCCGGAAAGCCGCTGCGTTCCAAAAATAACAACAAACCCTCGTCATAAGTCGCTTCGCCCGTGGTAAGAACGGTCTCAATGCGGGGTCCGATATCGGGCCAGATCTCCGCCCAAACATGATCGGCACGAGCACCCAGCGCCCATGGATCTTTGATTCCAAGCGTGGGACGGTAGGCGTCGTTCCACAGGAACGTTAGCTCAGGGCCCCACGCCATCCACATCGCATAACGCGATGAAAGCAGTATGTTGACCACCGTGCGGAGACTCTGCGGCCATTGGTTGATCGGCCCCAGTGGCGTGGTCGACCAATCGAAGCTGTGGATGCGTTGCCCCATCTCGCCACCACTCTGGCCAATGGTCACCGCGGGCCGGCGTAAATCATCTGTCCTGATCTCACACGAATTCATGCTAGTAAGTTCCCCAGGCTCCTACTGAGTGCCTTTCAAGAAGGTGCGTTGCATTGATTATCGCGTCATTCACAAGATGATGGAATAGCGATTTTGGTTTCTCCCCACCCCCGGCTTGCGTCCACCCCTAAGTTGCGGTATAACTTCAAGCAACTGACGGAGGGACCATGAAGATATCCATCGCATCGGCGCGCCCGCTTGCCCTGCTCGTCGCCTTGCCGCTCGCCTCGTTGCTCATCTGTTCTTGCGCGCGGAAAGCCGGCATTCCCGCCGGACCCGAATTCCAGAAGCGGGCCCAGGAAGCACTCATCCTGGCCAAGCCGGGCGACGTGATCGAATTGCCCGAAGGCAAGCTCGATCTTACGGCCACCCTATCGCTTTCGGTGGAGAACGTTACCATCCGCGGCAAAGGCATGGACAAAACCATCCTGTCCTTCAAGAATCAGAAGACCGGCTCGGCCGGAATGTTAGTGACGGCCGGCGGATTCACCCTCGAAGATCTCGCCATTGAGGACACCAAAGGCGACGGCGTGAAAATCAACGGCGTCACCGGCGTCACCATCCGCCGCGTCCGCGCCGAGTGGACTGGTGGCCCAAAGGACACCAACGGCTCCTACGGCCTCTATCCGGTGCAGTGCAAAAACGTGTTGATCGAGGATTCCGTGGTAAAGGGAGCCTCCGACGCCGGCTTTTATGTCGGGCAATCCAAGAACATCATCGTGCGCCGCAATCGCGCCGAATATAATGTTGCCGGAATCGAAATCGAGAATTCGCAGGATGCCGATGTTTACCAAAACACCAGCACCAATAACACCGGCGGCCTGCTGGCTTTCAACCTTCCCGATCTGCCGGTGAAGGACGGCCGCAACGCACGCCTGTTCGAAAACAACGTCTACGGCAACAACACCGCGAACTTCGCTCCCAAGGGAACGATGGTCGCCAAGGTTCCAGCCGGGACCGGCGTTATCATCCTGGCCACCAATCATATTGATGTGTACAAGAACACCATCAAGGACAACGCCACCGCCAACGTCTCCATCATTAGTTACCTCACCACCGAGAATCCCATCAACGATCCGACTTACGATCCCTACACCGACGAAATCTACATCCACGACAACACCATTTCGGGTGGCGGCGACAATCCTACCGGCCGGATCGCGGACGGTCTGGTGCCCAAGCTAGGCAAGCCGCTGCCGGCCATCCTCTACGATGGCGTCGTGGATCCGAAAAAGAAGACCGCCACCATCTGCGCGCAGAAGAACGGTGGCGCGGAATTCGTGAACTACGACGCCGCCGGCGGTCTCAAGCACCTGCTAAAGAACGCAAGCGCCAACAACTGCGCGTTACCGCCCCTCACCGCGGTAGCGGGCTTCGGAGGAAATTAATCGATCGCGCGAAAGCATGCAGAAGATTTGCGTTCATTCGCGTTCATTCGCGGCCATAATTTTGATTGGTGTTCTGTGCGCTTGTAGCAAGCAAGTCCACCAACACATCCAGGACCCGTATCCCACCAAACTCTCAGCTTGGCGTTTATTCACCGGCACGCCCGCTGAACTGCATCCGAATCAAGGCGTAGTTCCGTACGATCTGAACACGCCGCTGTTTTCCGACTACGCCACCAAATACCGCTTCGTGTGGATGCCCGTGGGAACTTCCGCGGTTTACAACTCCACCGGCGCTTTCGAATTCCCGGTCGGCACCATCTTTTCAAAGACCTTCGCGTATCCGGATAGCCAGCACGCCGGGAAACAGAGGCTGATCGAAACCCGCCTGCTCGTTCACGGCCGCAACGGCTGGACCGCCCTGCCTTACGTGTGGAACGAAAGCCAAACCGAGGCCGAGCTTCAGGTGGCTGCCGACCCGACAGTGGTCCACTGGACGCACCCCTCTGGGCAAGCCTACGCCATCGACTACGTCATCCCCAATCAGAACCAGTGCAAGGAATGTCACGAGAAATCGAAAGCCACGGTTCCGATCGGACCCAAGGCACGCAATTTAAATAAGGATTTCAACTACGCGGACGGTCGAGCCAATCAACTGGCCTACTGGACGCGCATCGGGTATCTCAAAGGCGCGCCCGCTCCCGACCAAGCGCCGCGCGCGGTGGTGTGGGACGATCCTTCGAGCGGATCCCTAGAAGCCCGTGCCAAAACCTATTTAGATGTAAATTGCGCCCACTGCCACAATGAGGGAGGAACGGCCAACACTTCGGGTCTCTTCCTGGATGCCGGACAAGCGGATCTCATGCGTCTGGGAGTTTGCAAAGTTCCGGTTTCCGCCGGCCACGGCGCGGGCGATTTGCTGTTCGATCTCGTGGAAGGCAAGCCCGAAGAATCCATCCTGATCCGCCGCATGGATTCCGATCTTCCGAAAGTAATGATGCCCGAGCTAGGCCGCACCGTGATCCATCGCGAAGGCGTCGCACTAATCCGCGAATGGATTCTCTCTCTGAAGGGCAAGTGCACCTCAAAACCCGCCAATCTATAGGAACTCAGCTTATGCAAGAAGTCGACACACTCCGCCGCCACCTGGTGGATCTCCTCACCGGCGGCAACGCACACGTGAATCTGGAAGGCGCCCTCAAAGGACTCCCACCCAAACTCCGAGGCGTGAAGCCCAAGGGCTCCGAATATACAGCCTGGCAGTTGCTGGAACACATCCGGATTGCGGGGTGGGACATTCTGGAATTCAGCCGGAATCCGAAGCATGTTTCGCCCGCCTGGCCGGCAGGATACTGGCCGAAAACCGAAGCACCTCCGAGCGCAGCCGCCTGGAGCAAAAGCGTAAAGCAGATTCGCGCGGATTTGGAAGCCATGCGAAAGTTGGTTCAAAGCAAAAAGAGTGACCTGTTTCGCCCCATTCCGCACGGCCAGGGACAAACCCTGCTACGCGAAGCATTGCTGCTAGCGGATCACAACGCCTACCACATCGGTCAACTGGTTTTGCTACGCCGATTGCTGGGCGCTTGGCCAGCGCGCTAGACCGACGAGGCGCACGCACTCCTCAACTGGTTGACTTGGTTGAGTGTGGTTCGCGCCGCCGTCAGGATGGCTACCAGCAGGGTACGTGCATTGGGACTGACGTGGTAGCGATGGGTATGCGGCACTTTCCGGATTAA
>Ga0187863_10000618_pt1 | contig 30042 bp, 26 predicted proteins | sample June2016WEW_11_1_FD_132975 | JGI IMG/M metagenome (GOLD analysis project Ga0187863, IMG submission 132975) | Peatland microbial communities from SPRUCE experiment site at the Marcell Experimental Forest, Minnesota, USA - June2016WEW_11_10 | ecosystem: Environmental > Terrestrial > Soil >...
CGAGTACCTGACGAGCTCGCGCTTGGTCACCGCGGGCTCCCCGGGACGGCCGGGGAACAGTTCCTTGCCGAGGTTGGTCAGCCGCAGTGAGCGGCCGAACACCTCCCAGGTACCGCGGTCGCCCAGCGCATCCAGCGCGGCCAGCTCGCCCGGACTGGGCCCGCTGACGGCTGGGGGGCGCAGCCGGACCGACGCGGATGCGGCCGGCAGGTCCGGCCGCCACATGCGCTCCGGATCGGCCTTGACCTCCTCGTTGGTGCGGCCGCTGAGCACCGATGCCGGGTGGTCCTCCGGATCCCAGCCCGCGACGGCGTACTCGTCGTGCTTGTGCACCAGCAGCCACTGCTCCGAGCCCGGGCCGCTGGCGTCGTCCCGGCCGCGGCGCACCAGGATCAGCCGGCCGCGCAGCTTGTCGCCGTGCACATCCACGTGCAGCTCGCCAGCGGCCACGGCGGCGGCCGGGTCGTCGGTCGCGTGCGGCTCCCAGGTGCCGCGGTCCCACACGATTACGTCACCCGCCCCGTACTCACCGCGCGGGATCACCCCCTCGAAGTCGAGGTACTCGAGTGGATGGTCCTCGACGTGCACCGCGGTGCGCTTCACGTCCGCGTCCATCGTGGGACCCCGCGGGACCGCCCAGCTGGCCAGCACGCCGCCGATCTCGAAGCGGAGGTCATAGTGCAGCCGCCGCGCCCGGTGCCGCTGCACGACGAACCGCCGCGCCCCGGTAGCCGCCTCACCGGCGGGCTGGCCGGCTGTCCCGCGCGCCTGGCTGGCCGTCTGGGCGGCGGGCTCGCCGGAAGGCTCGGGCGTGCGCGTGAAATCCCGCTTGTGCTGGTACGGAGTGAGCTTCCCGGGCACTGCCACCCCCCTGCCACCCGCCTGCCTGCCTGCCACCCGCTCCTGCCATGCCCGCATACGGCGGGGTCACACCCGGGGCAGATACGGGCGGGCGGGCCACCCGGTAAAGTGTTTGCTATATAGCAAGTAATTACGACGAGGGGGTGCAGCCCGTGACTGGTGCCGGCGGTCGGGCCGGGGCCCCGGGCGGCGCCGGGGCGGCGGGCGGCGCCGGGGCGCCGGCCGTGAGCCGCCAGGGGTTCTGGCGCAGCACCTTCTCCTCCTTGCGTATCCCGAACTACCGGCTGTACTTCACCGGCCAGTCGGTCTCGCTCGCCGGGACCTGGATGCAGATGACCGCGCAGTCCTGGCTGGTGCTCACGCTCACCCACTCCAGCACCGACCTGGGCTTCGTGCTGGCCCTGCAGACCCTGCCCATCCTGCTCCTCGCGCCCTACGGCGGGGTGGTGGCCGACCGGGTGGACAAGCGCCGCCTCATGGTCGTGCTGCAGATCGCGATGGGCCTGCAGGCCCTGGTACTAGGGCTGCTGACCGTCGCCGGGGTGGTCCGCTTCTGGGAGGTCGGCCTGCTGGCCGTCATCCTGGGCCTGAACAACGCGTTCGAGAACTCCGCCCGGCAGGCGTTCGTCCGGGAGATGGTCGGGCCTGACGAGCTGCGCAACGCGGTCACGCTGAACTCGGTGACGGTCAACGCGGCCCGCGCGGTCGGGCCCGCGATCGGCGGCGTGCTGATCGCCACCGTAGGCATCGGCACGTGCTTCCTGGTCAACGCGGCGAGTTTCGCGGCCGTGGTCACGTCGCTGCTGGTGATGGACCGCGCCGCCCTGCAGCCCTCCCGTCCGGCCCCGCGGGCCCCGGGGCAGCTGCGCGAGGGACTGCGCTACGCACGCCGCACCCCCACGATCGCGATCCCGCTGGCCATGATGAGCCTGGTCGGCCTGCTCGCCTACGAATTCCCGGTCTCGCTCCCGGTGCTGGCCCAGCGCACGTTCCACGGCGGTGCGGAGGCCTACGGCTTCATGACCGCGGCGATGGGCATCGGCGCGGTCATCGGTGGCCTGTTCACGGCGGCCCGGGGCCGGACCGGCCTGCGGCCGATGATCATCGCTTCGGTGGGGTTCGGCGTGGCCATCCTGGTCACGGCGTTGGCCCCGGTGATCGCCCTGGCCTATGCGGCGCTCCTGTTCGTGGGCTGGGCCAGTGTCTCGTTCATCGCGATCGGGAACTCGACGATCCAGCTCAGCGCGGAGCCGGAGATGCGCGGCCGGGCTATCGCGCTCTGGCAGGTCGCCTTCCAGGGGACGACGCCGGTCGGCGCCCCCGCGATCGGCGCGATCATCGCCCTGGCCGGCCCGCGCGGGGGCCTCGCGGTCGGCGGGGCGGCCTGCCTGCTGGCAGGCGCCGGGGGAGCGCTGCTCGCCCGCCGCGCGGGCCGCGCGGGCCGCGGCGAGGAGCCGGGCCGCCCGCAGACGCAGGGCAGCCGGGCCGCCTGACCCCGCCCAGCACGGCCGGTCAGCCGCTGTCGCGCAGGGCCGGCAGCAGTTCATCCTCGGCCCAGGCGATGAACTGGCCCTGCTGCTCCCCACCCACCTGGACCAGGGCCAGGTGGGTGAAGCCCGCCTCGGTGAACTTCCTGGCCGCCCTGGTGTGCACCGCCGGATCGGGCCCGCAGGGCACCAGCTTGGTGATGTCCTCCTCGCGGACGTGCGCGGACGCGGCGTCGAACGAGCGGGGCTCGGGGAGCTCGGACACCACGGGCCAGCCGGGGGCGGCCCAGCGCCACAGCCGCCGGGCGCGGGCCCGGGCGGCCTGCTCGTCGGGGTCGTAGCAGATCGGCAGCTGCCCGTACTTCGGCTTGGCTTCGCCGCCGGCCTGGTTGAAGTCCCGGATGAGCGCGGCGTCCGGCTCGGTGGCGATCAGGCACTCGCCCTCGTCCGCGGCCAGCTGCGCGGACTCCGTGCCGGACGCCGCGACGCCGATCGGCACCGGGGTGTCCGGCAGGTCATACAGCCTGGCCCGCTCCACCTGGAAGTGCCGGCCGCTGAAGTTCATGTAGTCGCCGGTGAACAGGTGGCGGATGATCCGGATGGCCTCGCCCAGCCGCTCGTGACGGACCCGCGGGCTGGGCCACCCGCCGCCGACCACGTGCTCGTTGAGGTTTTCCCCGGACCCGAGTCCCAGGGTGAACCGGCCACCGGACAGCACGCCGATGGTCGCGGCCTTCTGGGCGACGACGGCGGGGTGGTAGCGGAACGTCGGGCAGGTCACCATCGTCATCAGGGGAAGCCGGTGGGTGGCCTGCGCGGCGGCGCCGAGCACCGCCCAGGCGTAGCCGGAATGTCCCTGGTCCTCGAGCCAGGGAAAGTAGTGATCGGACATGACCGAGAAATCGAACCCGGCCCGCTCGGCGCCTTGCAGGTCGCTGACCAGCTGCCGGACCGGGGTCTGCTCGCACATGGCCGTGTAGCCGTACTGTGTCATGGCAGGGTCCCTACCCGGTCATGGCACGGTCCCCACCCTCCTGGGGTGCGGTGCGGCCCTGCAGGGCCCGGGCACAACCCAGGGTGACCAGAACCCCGGCGATCTTCCGCGTAGCCGGCCCAGCCCGGGGTAGCTGGATGAACGTGGACATGACCACTGAGGGCGCCGGACGCGCCGCCGAACCGCCCGAGCAGCCCGCGCTGTCCAGCGAGGCAGCCGAGCTGGTTGGCGAGATCAGCGAGGGCAGCGACCTGTCCCGGCGCCGCCGCGTGATGGCGGCCACGTCCCGGGTCGCCCGCCGGGGAAGCCGGGCGGGCTGGTCGGGAGCGGCCTCGGGAGGCCGCTGGCTGACCTCCCAGGTGCTGGCGATGGCGCCCCGGCTGCCCGTGCGGGACCAGCAGAAGCTCCGGGCCCAGTTTCCCGGCCTCGGCCCGGAAGAGATCGCGGACCAGCTGATCAAGGGCGCATCCCGGGCTGCCGCGTCCGTGGGCGCGGCGGTGGGCGCATCCATGCTGCTGCCGCTGCCGTCCGCCCCGGTCGAGGTGGCGTTCGAGACCCTGGCGGTCGTCGGGCTCGAGCTGAAGCTCGTGGCCGAGCTGCACGAGGTCTACGGGATGCGGGCCCCGGGGTCGGCCCCCGAACGCATGCTGGCCTACGTCGTGGCCTGGGCACACCGGCGCGGCGTGGCCCTGGTGCCGGGAGGCCTGGCCCTGGCCGTGGGGTCGCCGCTGCGCAGGCAGCTGGAGCGGCGGCTCCTTGCCCGCGCAGGCCGGAGTGCCGTGTCCCTGGGACCGCTGCTGACCGGAGCCGCCGCCGGGGCGATGCTCAACCGGCGCGAGACCCGCCGGCTCGGCGAGGACGTGCGTAAAGACCTGCGGCGCCGCTCGTTGCGGGGATCAGGCTGGCCTGGCTGACGGCCCGGCGGCCCAGGGCGGTCCCCGCCGTGGCTCCAGGCCGCCGGCCGCCCTGCGCCTGCTAGCCCACCGCCAGTCCGGGCAGCGCGTCCCAGCCGGTGATGGCGAGCACGGCGCGGATGTGCCGCGGCAGGTTGTGCAGCACCACCTGCCGCGGGTGATCTGCGCCGTCCTCGATGGCCAGCCGCACGATGGCCCGCAGCCCGGCCAGGTCGCAGTAGCTCAACCCGCTGAGGTCGAGGTGCACCACCCGGTGCCCCTCGGCGAACTCGTGCAGGGAGGTCACGAGGGCGGGGTACGTCGCCTCATCGATCTCCCCGTCGATGGCCAGACCGGGCGGGGAGGAGATCTGGGTGATCCGCAATATCCCGTTGTCATAAGCGGGATGACGCTCGGCCCTCACGGATCTACCTCCCTCGCGCGGGTATTGAGGCACCTGCTGCCAGGTGGGGCGGGATGAAGATACGCTGGCCAGCGCCTGCCCGGTGGACTCTGCGGGCCGGGGTCAGGGTCAAGGACACCGGGGGTGCCCAGCCGGGCTGGACAGCGCTCTCCCCGATGAATACGTGACCGGCGGCGGTGGCGGTTGCCGCGTGCGCCAGCGGTCAGCGGGCGTCCCAGGGGCGGGCCAGCCGGGCCGCCGATTCGAACATCGCCGCGTGCACGAACGCCTGCGGCAGGTTGCCGCGCAACTGATGCTGGTGAGTGTCGAATTCCTCGGTGAACAGCGCGGGCGGGCCGCAGGCGGCGCGGTTGCGCTCGAACCAGCCGATGGCCTCACTCGTCCGGCCCAGCTGGTGGGTGGCCAGTGCCATGAGGAACCCGCAGAGCACGAACGCGCCTTCGGCCTCCTGCAGCGGGCGCTGGTCGTGCCGGTAGCGGTACAGGTAGCCCTCGCTGGACAGGTCGGCCGCGATCGCGTCGAGGGTGGCCAGGCTGCGCGGGTCGGTCGCGGGCACGGCCCCGCGGATCGGGGCCAGCAGCAGGGCAGCGTCCACGCGGCTGTCATCGGGCGCGCGAGTCCCACCGGGGCGCGCACAGCCAGGCGAAGTCACCGCGGGGGCCGATCAGCGCGCCCCGTTCCCCGTCTGCTACCAGCGCGTACTCGCGGAGCACGTGCGGGGGGAACTCTCCGGCCGCGCCGAGGTCGTGACTCGCCATATTGTCCTCATCCGCTGGCTGGTGCATCGGCTACCCCAGCCCGGACGGCCCAAACGGTCTTACCCGCGGGCCCGCCTCAGAAAGGGGCGACGGGCTCGGCGGCCAGGCCGTACCCTTCCCCGGCCGCCGTGACCAGCTGGCCCAGCATGCTGGTGAGTTCCGCCCGGGTGGCCGGCGGGAGCGCGGCGACGATCCGGCTCAGCTCACGCTGCCGCCACCGAGATACCGCGCTGACCAGGTTCTGCCCGCTCGGCGTGAGCTCCAGCGTTACCACGCTGCGGTGCCGGGGGTCGCTGCCCCGGGCCACGTGGCCCGCCGCGACCAGCCGGTCGGCCAGCCTGGTCACCGTGGAGGCGTCCAGGCCGAGGGCCCGGGCCACCCGCGCCGACCGGGTCCGGCCGAGTTCAGCCAGGACGGCCAGCATCCGGAACTGGGGCAGGGTGATCAGGCCGTCGAGGACATCCAGGCTGCGCAGCGCCACCCCGGCCAGCACGCGGGTCGCGGCCTGCAGCGCTTCCACCTGCTCCCCGAATTCCGGCCCAGCAGCCAGGGACTCAGCAGCCAGGGACTCCGCCGGCGGGGAGGCCACGGGCCCGCGGGGTGCTTTCACAACAAAGCATTGTACTGAGAAACACTTGCCATCTGCCGGCGTCAGCGCCGGGGGCCCGCCCACGCCGGCCGTGGCGGCGTGGGCGGGCCCCCGGCGAGTGGTGTAGCCCTCCGGCGCACGGGTAGTGCCGGCCTCAAGGCTTTTCCCAGCGAGCGCGGCGCGGCGAGCAACTGGGCCGGGAAGGATGGCGGTGATGACCGATGCGATCGCGGGTGAGGCCCTCCAGTTGCTCCCCTGCCGCGGCTGCGAGAGGGGTGAGCACGCGCGGTCCGAAGCAGGCGGCGTCAGCGCTGATAGGCTCTCCGCCGGTATCACAGGCGGGCGCGGGTGCTGGCCCGGTGGTGATCCTGATGGGATACGACATGGTCCGGGGTTCCAGGGATGAGCAGATCGAGGTGAGTACCGCCGAGCGGGGACTGGCTGCCTTGATCGAGGTGGCGGAGCGGGCCGTTGAGAAGATCGGCTCGTCCGTGCCCCCTGCCCAGCTGCGCGCGCTGCTGATCATCGACCGGGCCGGGAGCCTCAACCTCAACCGGCTGGCGACCCAGGTGGGTGCCTCCGCGTCGGCCACCAGCAGGCTGTGCGACCGGATGGAAGTCGCCGGACTGCTCACCCGGGACCGCGCGGAAGAAAGCCGCCGGGAAATCGTGCTGCTGCTGACCGAGTCGGGCCGGCGCCTGGCCGGATGGGTGCGAGACCAGCGGCGGGCGGCCCTGGCCGAGATGCTCCAGGCCATGACGGCGGACGGCCGCGACGCCCTGGTGCGCGGGCTCGGCGAGGTGGCCGCCGACGCAGGCTGAGTCATTCCACATGTAAACATTTGCGTTACGCGGCATGGCCATGAGAAGCTTGCATCATGGAAATACTTGCCGCAGGTGAGGCAGCTGCGGCGTATCCGCCCCGGACCATGGGCCGGCCCGCTGACGCTGCTGCGAGCGAGCTTGAACAGCTCGACGACGAGGAACTGCTGCACGAGATCCGGTCGTACCCGCCCACCAGCCCGCGCCGGGAAGGGGCGTGTGAGGTGCTGGTGGCCCGGTACCGGGGACTGGTCCGGGCCTGCGCGAACCGCTACCGGCGCAGCCCGGAGCCGACCGAGGACCTGATCCAGGTGGGCTACGTGGGCCTGCTCAAGGCGATCAACAACTTCGACCCCGGAGTCGGCCGGAACCTGGCCGCCTACGCCCAGCCGTGCATCACCGGGGAGATCAAGCGCTACTTCCGCGACAAGCGGTGGCAGGTGCACATCGAGCGCCCGGTCCAGGAGCGGCTGCTGGCGCTGCGAGAGACGGCCCGCCAGCTTACCCAGCAGCTGGGCCACGCGCCCAGCGACGCCGAACTCGCCAGCGACCTGGGTGTCACCGAAGCCGAGGTGCGGGAGGCGCGTGGCGCCGACATGATCCTGCAGCCGGCCTCGCTCGACGCACCGCTGTCCGGGCAGCCCGACACGGCCAGCCTGGCCGACCTGCTCGGTGGCGACGATCCGCAGATGGAGCACACGCTGTCCATGGAGGCGCTCGCCGTGCACTGGGAGGAGCTGCCCCGGCGGGAGCAGCGGATCCTGCTGATGCGCTTCTACGGGGACATGACCCAGGCGGAGATCGGCCGGACCCTGGGCATCTCGCAGATGCACGTGTCGCGGCTGCTCGCCCACGCGCTCACGTTCCTCCGGGAGCGCATCGCGGGCGCGCCGGACGGCGTGGAAGGCGGGCTCGCCGCGACCTGAGACACGGCACCCCGGACCCCGCACCGATTGCCCGAGTCACGGCTTCCCTGCCCCCGGGCGCCGCAGGCTGAAAACGGAGGATTCCCGCGTTAGGCGCCACTATGGTGTCGCGGAACAGGGAGCGAAGAAGCCGCTAGCCTCGGATACGGGGCTAGCGGTCTGTCATTAAGGAGCGTTGGTTGAGGCCACGTCGGTTGAGGCTATGTCCCGCAGGCGCGCGGTGAGCATGCCGACCCGGACCGGCGTGCCCGCTTCGCGCGGCCCGGCCAGCGCCCTGCCGGCCAGCCCCCTGCCGGCCAGCCCCCCGCAGGCCAGCCCCCCGCAGGCCAGCCCCCCGCAGGCCAGCCCCCCGGAGGAGAGCAGCAGCCTGGATCCCGCGCGCCTGGCATGGCTGGGCGACCCGGACACCATCCTCCTGGTGGAGGACGACGCCGGCGACGTCCTGCTGGTGGAGGAGATGCTTGCCGACAGCGGGATGCAGGCCTCGCTGATCGCGGTGCGCTCGCTCGCCGAGGCCACGGGCCTGCTCAGCGCGGGGACGGTGCCCGGCTGCGTCCTGCTCGACCTCCACCTGCCCGATGTGCAGGGGCTGGAGGCGGTCACCCGGATACTCGCCGCCGCCCCGGGCGCACCCGTGGTGGTGCTGACCGGCCTGGCCGAGGAGAGCGCCGGGCTCGCCGCGGTCGCCGCAGGTGCCCAGGACTACCTGATCAAGGGCCAGGCGCCCCCGGACGTCTTCGGCCGGGCGATCCGTTACGCCACCCAGCGCAAGCACGTGGAACAGGCCTCGGCGGCGCTGCAGCGCAGCGCGCTGCGGGCGGAGGAGAACGCCCGGCTGGAGCGGGCGCTGCTGCCCACCCCGCTGCTCCGCACCGGGGCGTTCGAGATGGTCGCCCGTTACCGGCCCGGCCGGACTAATGCGCTGCTCGGAGGCGACTTCTACGACGTGGTCGAGACGTCGGACGGCATCGTGCACGCGGTCATCGGGGACGTCTGCGGGCACGGTGCGGCGGAGGCGGCGATCGGGGTCTGCCTGCGGGTGGCCTGGCGGTCCCTGGTCCTGGCGGGCGCGACCCCGGCGGCGCTGATGGGCCTGCTCGAGCAGTTGCTGATGGCCGAGCGGGAGGACGATCACCTCTTCGCCACCCTCACCCATCTCGTCTTCGGACTGGACCAGCGCAGCGTCCGCGTGCTGCGGGCGGGCCATCCGGGGCTGCTGCTGCGCACGCCGGGACACGTGGAGCTCGTCGAGGGACCGGCCGGGCCCGCGGTGGGCCTGGAGTCCGGCGTGTCCTGGCCGGAGCAGGACCTGCCGCTGCCGCCAGACGCGGGCCTGGTGCTGTTCACCGACGGGCTGTTCGAGGGCCGGGTGGGCCCGGGCAGCCAGCGGCTGGGCGAGGAAGGGCTGCTGGCCATGGCCCGCGACCTGGCTGGGCTGTCCCCGTCCGGTTTCGTGGATAACCTGCTGGACACGACCGAGGCCGCGGCCGCCCCCTACGGCGGACTCGCCGACGACGTCGCCATCGTTCATCTCGGCTGGAAGGCAACGCAGTGAGCGCATCCGGAATGCCGGAGCGGCCGCCCCGGCTCCGCGAGCTCACCGTCCAGGGCTGGTTCCGGCTGGTGTTCGCGGTGCTTGGGCTGCTGGTCGTGGTGGCGGCCCTCGCCGTGGTGGCGCTGACCGCGCGGACCCGGAACATCTCCAACGAGCTCTCCGGCTCGATCCTGCCGGCACAAGCCCAGGCGTACCGGCTGCAGGGAGCCCTGGTCGACCAGGAAACCGGCGTGCGCGGCTATGGCATCACCGCTGACCCGCGGTTCCTCCAGCCGTACACGGCCGGGCGAGCCACCGAGCGGGCCGCCGCCGCCGGGCTGCGCACCGAAATCGGCCGCGCCCAGCCCCTCGCGGGAGACCTGGGCCGCCTCGAGCGGGCCGCGGACGGCTGGCGGGCCGCCTACGCCCTTCCGCTGATCAGCCGGGCCCGGAGCGGCCCGCTGAACGGCAAGGACCTGGCGCTCCTGAATCACAGCAAGAGCGCCTTCGATCACCTCCGGGCTCTGTTCGCGGTGCAGAACACGCATCTGGCCTCGGTCTCGGCCGCTGACCGGGCCTCCCTCGCCCGGGCCCGCAACTTCCAGGACGCGGTCTACGGGGTCATCCTGGGCACGTTCCTGCTCGCCGCGGCCGCCCTGGCCGTCCTGCTCGACCGGGCCGTGATCCGCCCGCTGCACCGGCTCCGCGCCGCCTCTGACCTGGTGGCCGAAGGTGACTACAGCCACCACATCCGGCCCAGCGGCCCGGCGGACCTGTGGGCCATGTCCGCGGCCGTCGAGAGGATGCGAAGCGAGCTGGTCACCGCGCTGGAGACCAGCCGCGCCGCGCAGGCCGTCGCGGCCCGCCAGGCGGCCGACCTGGATGCCCAGGCCGCTGAGCTGCTGCGGTCCAACGGCGAGCTGGAGCAGTTCGCCTACGTGGCCTCACACGACCTGCAGGAACCGCTGCGCAAGGTCGCGTCCTTCTGCCAGCTGCTGGAGAAGCGCTACAGCGACAAGCTCGACGAGCGGGGCCTGAAGTACATCGAGTTCGCCGTGGACGGTGCGAAGCGGATGCAGATCCTGATCAACGATCTGCTGACCTTCTCACGGGTCGGCCGGGCCAGCGACGTGCGCGTGCCGGTGCCGCTGGACCAGCCGCTGGACGCGGCCACCACCGCCCTGTCGGCCGCGATCGAGGAGACCGGGGCGGTCATCGAGCGCCCCGGGCCGCTGCCGGAGGTGATGGGCGATCCGACCCTGCTCGGCATGCTGTGGCAGAACCTCATCGGCAACGCCATCAAGTTCCGGGCGGCGGACCGCTCCCCGGAGATCCGGATCACCGCGGACGAGCAACGGGACGGGGGATGGCAGATCGGCGTGGCCGACAACGGCATCGGCGTCCCGGCCGAGTTCGCCGAGAAGATCTTCATCATCTTCCAGCGGCTGCACGGGCGGGACTCCTACCCCGGCACCGGGATCGGCCTCGCCCTCTGCAAGCGGATCGTCGAGCAGCACGGCGGCCAGATGCTCCTGGACACCAGCTATTCAGGCGGGACACGCATCTACTTCACGCTGCCCGCGCCCGCCACCGCCGCCGGGCTGGCGGGCCGCCCCGGAGTCATCGCCAGGCTCGCCCTGCCCCCCTCCGGCGCCAGCGCCCCGGCAGAAACGGGCGACGAGAACACCGGCATCACCCCCGAAGGGACACCGCATGTGCGACCTGGAACAGATCGAAGTCCTGCTCGTCGAGGATGACGCCGGCGACGAGCTGATGACCCGGGAAGCTTTCGAGGACAACAAGATCCGCAACCGGCTCCACGTGGCGCGGGACGGGGAGGAAGCGCTCGACTTCCTCTACCGCCGCGGCGCGCACGCCGACGCGCCGTCCGCCGACCTGATCCTGCTCGACCTCAACCTGCCCAAATACGACGGGCGGCAGGTCCTGGAGAAGATCAAGTCCGACCCTGAGCTCTCCCACGTGCCGGTGGTCGTCCTGACCACCTCCTCCTCAGAGGAGGACATCCTGCGCAGTTACAGGCTGCACGCCAACGCCTACGTCACCAAGCCGGTGGACGTGGAGCAGTTCATCGCGGCGGTACGGCAGATCGACGAGTTCTTCGTGTCGGTGGTCAAGCTTCCCCGGCGCTGATCTCCCGCTTGGCGTTCTCGCCGTCCGCGGTCCCGGCCCGGCCCGCGGTCCCGGCCCCCGGCTCGGCCTTGTCCCCGTCCTCGCCGTTGGAGCGGTTGTGGCCGAGCATGTCGGCCAGCGCCCGGCGCCTCTCCGCCCAGTTGGAGCCCCGCGGCACCTTGAGCGAGATGTAGGCAACTATCCCGGTCGGGATGGGCAGCCAGAAGTTGACCAGCCGCCAGGCGAGCACGCCCAGCGTGGCGATGTTGCGGGTCAGGCCGAAGCTGACCAGCAGCACGGGGGTCACCGAATCGATGACGCCCAGGCCGGCCGGGGTGATCGGGATGGCGCCGAGCACGTTCGCGATGCCGTACGCGGCGAACAGCCCGACCGGGTTGGCGAAGGCGCCGAATGCGGCGATGAAGCACCATAGTGACGCCGCGTCGAGCAGCCAGTTCAGCGACGCCCAGCTCAGCGAGCCGATCATGACCCGCCGGTTGCCGGCCAGGCGGCGCAGCGATTCGTCCGCCTGGAGCACGATCTTCTCCAGCCGGTCCCCGCCGACGCCGGGGATCTTGTCGCCGACCGTGTGCAGGATGCGCCCCGCCCGCGGTGCGCCGCGCGTAAGGCCGATGATCAGGGCAGCTATCAGGGCCAGCAACACCGCGCCGACGATGGCCACCGTCGCGTAGATGGCCCGGAACCCCGACAGCGGGATGGAGATCACCAGCGACAGCCAGAGCAGGACGTTCAGCACGATGGTGGAACCCATGCCTTTGGTGGCCATCATCACGCCGACGTCGGTGCCGTCCAGACCCTCCGAAGTGAAGAGCGAGTAGCCGACGCCCGCGCTGCCGATGGTGCCCGCGGGGATCATGTGTGCCACCGCGGCTGCGGCCAGGTCGATCCGGAACAGCCGGGAGATGCCCGGCCGGCCCTCAGGGGGCAGCAGTTCCCGGGTTAGCAGCGCATAGCAGAACAGCGAGAGCCCTTCGAGCACCAGCCCGGCGATCATCCAGGGAATGCTCACCCGCCCGAGCAGGTACAGGTTCTTGCTCGCCCCGACCAGTTCCGGGATGACCAGGTACTCGATGATCAGGGCCAGGATGAACAGGATCACGATCCGCCGGATCGGCCGCTTGGCGGCCCGCAGCCAGCTCGCGTGCAGCCAGCGCGGCACCGGGGGAGCGCCTCCGCCCGGCGGCTCGTCCCCCTGTCCCTGCGGCTGCGGCCCAGTCAGCTACGGTCCAGTCTGCGGAAGGTGACTTCGTTCAGCAGGAGGCGGAGCGCCGCCGCGGCGGGGATGGCGACCAGGGCCCCGATCAGGCCCATCAGCGCCCCGCCGAGCAGGACCGCCACCACCGTCACCACCGCCGGCACCTCCACCGTCCGCCCCATGATCCTTGGCACTATGAGGTAATCCTCCGCCAGGCGGTACGCGATGTAAAAAGCGAGCGTAGCGACGGCCACCGGGAGTGACACGGTCAGGGCCACCAGAGAGACGATCGCGCCGCCGACGGTGGACCCGATCACCGGGATCAGGTCGAGCAGGGCCACCAGCAGGGCCAGCAGCAGCGGATAGGGGACCCCGAAGATCTGCAGCCACGCCCAGGTGCCCGCCCCGGCGATCAGCGACGTCAGGAAGTTGCCCAGCATGTAACCGCCGACCTTGACGAAGATCTCGTCGCCGATCAGGATCACCCGGGACCGCCGCGACTGCGGCGCCAGCCGGTAGAGGAACAGCTTGATCCGCGGCATCGCGGCCAGGAAGTAGACCACCAGCACGATGACGACCAGCATCGAGCTGGCCGCGCTGAGCACAAGGGCGCCGGCCCCGAGCACGCCGCCGGCCAGCGCGGTGCCCTTGGTGGACAGCAGCTTGGTCAGCCGCTGCTGAATCTGGAACCGCGAGTTCAGCTTGCCGAGCTCGGAGTTGTGGTCTTTGAGCGTGGTCAGGTAGTGCGGCAGTTCGTGGACCAGGGCGGTGACCTGTGCGGTGAGCGGCGGGATGGCCGAGGCCACGAACCCGGCCACGACAGCCGCCACGATGAGCAGGATCACGATCACGGCGGTCCAGCGGGGCAGGCGGCGGCGGGTCAGCCAGTTCACCGCGGGGTCGAGCCCGGCCGCGATGAACAAGGCCAGGCCGATGAGGACGAGCACGGAGCGGGCCCTGATCAGCAGCTCCACCAGTCCGTACGTGACCGCCACGCCGGCCGCGGCCGCCATGCCGACGAAGAAAGGCGACCGCCGGTTCATGGGTCGGCCGAGCCGGCCCAGGCCGCCGGTCTCCTCGGCGATCGCGGCGGCTGCCGCCACCGCCCGCTCCATATGGTCCGGCGGCTCGGCCGAGCGCTCGTCCCCCGCGGGCCTGCCGCCCGCGGCGCTCCCGTTGCCCGGATGGCCGGCCGCGAGGTCAGAAGCCGTGCTGTCCGTGCCTGCGCTGCCCCCGCCGTTGCCGCCGGGGCTGCTCCCGGGCCGACTGCTCCCGGCTGTGCTCTGCTGACGCAGCGCGTCGTCGGTGGCGAGGGCCGGCTCGCTGCCGCCACTCCCCGGTTGGTCCGGGTCGCCGGGGGCGCCGGTGCGTGGCTGGCCCAGGTCGCCGCGCTTCACGTCGCGCATCCTCCTGAAGGCGCTGCCGGGCTGACCGGAGGCCGGCGGGGGCGGCAGGGCCGTGAGGCTCCAAGCTGCCCCGCCGTGGCCGCTTCACACATCCACGGCTGGGGGCAGATACGCGCCGTCCTCCGGGCCCCGTGGTTAGGGGGATGGGACGTGTGGGGCGGGTGTTTCCCGTGGGACCCGAGGTCAGACGGGTATGAAGCAGGTTGCCGCGGGTAGAGGCGGGGGCTCCGCGACCGGAGAAGGAGAACCGCACAGACCATGACGAGCATCGAGACAGCGCGGGGAGAGGTGGACATGGACGGCCCGCCCCCGTGGCGTGCCACGGCCGCCGCCTTCGCCGCCGCGGTGGAGTCGGGGCGGCTGGATCTGCCTCTGCCGGGCGGCGGGCGGACCCGGGAGCGCTGGGCCCGGCTGGCCGGCCTGGCCGCCGAGGATCTGTCCCTGGTCCGGCTGGGCGAGGGGCACGCCGACGCCGTGGCCATCCTGGCGGAGCTGGGCGGCCCGGCGCCCGAGCCGGGCAGCCGGTGGGGGGTCTGGACCGCGCAGCCCCCGGGCGGCGGCCTGACCGCGACCCGCGCGGGCCGGGGCTGGCGGCTCACCGGTCTCAAGCAGTACTGCTCGGGCGCGCGGGTCTGCACCTGCGCGCTGGTCACTGCGGCCGCGCCGGACGGCATCCGGCTGTTCGCGGTGCAAACCGGCGATCTCACGCCGGTGCCGGGTAGCTGGCCGGCCACCGGGATGGCCGGCAGCGACACCCTCGACGTTGACTTCGACGACGTTCTCGCCGAGGCGGCCGGGCCGCCTGGTGGCTACACCAGGCGGCCGGGCTTCGCGCACGGCGGCGTGGGCGTGGCGGCGTGCTGGTACGGCGGGGCCCGCGCCGTCGCCGACACCCTGCTGGGCGCGGCGCGCCGCCGTGACGTGGGCCCGCACGCCCTGGCTCACCTGGGCGCGGCCGACATCGCGCTGACCAGCGCCCGGGCGGCGCTGGACCAGGCGGCGGACGAGATCGACGCCGACCCCGACGATCTGGGCCGCGGCGGGCCAGTCCGCGCTCTGCGCGTCCGGGCCCAGGTCGAGGCGGCCGCGACCGAGGTGATGGGGCGCGTCGGCCGGGCGCTGGGGGCCGGCCCCCTGGCCCACGACGAGGCGCACGGCCGCCGGGTCGCCGACCTGACCGTGTACCTGCGCCAGCATCACGCCGAACGGGACCTGGCCCAGCTGGGCGCCGAAGTCGTGGAGCGGGGCGCCGCGTGGTGAACGCGATTGAGCAGCCCGGCACCGACGAGGCGGACTGGCGGGCCTGGGCTGGCCTGCACCGCCTCCCGGTGGCCGACCTGACCGGCTGGGCGCGCGTGCTGGTGCTCGCGGCCCATCCTGACGACGAGGTGCTCGGCGTGGGCGGCACCATGGCCCAGTTGGCCGCGGCCGGGACCCGGCTCCTGCTGGTCTCGGTGACCGACGGCGAGGCCTCCCATCCCGGCCACCCCGACCCGGCCGCGCTGGCCGCCCGCCGGGCCGCCGAGACCGCCGGCGCGCTCGGGGTGCTCGGCGCCCAGGCCACCGAGGTGATCCGGCTCGGGTTCCCCGACACGGGCGTGGCGGCCCGCGAACACGACCTCGCCGCACGGGTGCGCGATCTCGCCGCGGGCTGCGACGCGGTCCTGGCCCCCTGGGACCGGGACGTGCACGCCGACCATGAGGCGGTGGGCCGGGCCGCCCGCCGCGCCAGCCCGCTCACCTACTGCTACCCGGTGTGGACGTGGCACTGGGCCCACCCAGGTGACTCGCGGGTGCCGTGGGAGCACGCCGTGCGCGTTTCGTTGCGGCCCTCGGTTGCCGCCCGCAAACGCGCCGCCATCCGCTGCTTCGCCAGCCAGCTGGAGCCCCGGGGTTCCGGTGCCGGCCCGGTACTCACCCCGGGCACGGTGGCGCACTTCACCCGCGATCACGAGGTGCTGCTCCGGGCGGCGAGCCGATGAGCCTGGACCTGGGGTACTTCGACCGGATGTACGCGGCCAAGCGCGACCCGTGGGGGCTGGCCAGCCGCTGGTACGAGGCGCGCAAGTACGCGCTTACCCTGGCGCTGCTGCCCGACCCGCACTACGAGGACGTGTTCGAGCCGGGCTGTTCGGTGGGCGTGCTGACCGGGATGCTGGCCGCGCGCAGTGGCCACGTGCTGGCCTGGGACGCCTCCGGTGCGGCCGTGCGGGCGGCCGCCGCGCGGACCGCCGCGCTGCCGAACGTCCGCGTCCGCCGCGGCGCGATCCCCGGCGACTGGCCGCCCGGCCGGTTCGACCTCATCGTGTTCTCCGAGGTGCTCTACTACTTCGCCGGGGAGGAGCTGGACCGGGTCCTGGACCGCGGCGCCGCGTCGCTGCGGCCCGGCGGCTCCCTGCTCGCGGTGCACTGGCGGCACCCGGTGGCCGACTACCCGCGCGGCGGCGATGACGTGCACCGGGTGCTGGCCGCGCGCCGCGACCTGGCCCGCCGGGTCGGGCACACCGAGACGGACTTCACCGCCGAGGTCTACCAGCGGGCCGGCCGCGAGCTGGTCTCGGTGGCCCAGGCCGAGGGCCTCGCGTGAAATCTCCCATGATCGCCGCCGTCGGCGTGGTCATCCCGGCGCACGACGAGCAGGACCTGCTGCCGTCCTGCCTGGCCGCGGTGCGGCTGGCCGCCGCGCCGCTGGCCGGCATCCCGGTCCACGTGGTGGTGGTGGCGGACGCCTGCACCGATCAGACCGCCGGACTGGCCTGGGCCGGGGGAGCGGCGGTGCTGGCCATCGAGGCGCGGAACGTGGGCGCCGCCCGGGCCGCCGGGGTGGCGGAGGTGTTCCGCCGGACCGGACCGCTCGACCCGGCCTCGGTCTGGCTGGCCACGACGGACGCGGACACGCTGGTGCCGCCGTGCTGGCTGACCCGGCAACTCCGCTACGCCGAGGGCGGCTGGGATGCGGTCGTCGGCACGATCACCGTGAACGACTGGCGGCAGTACCCGGGCGAGGTGCCCCCGCTATTCCAGCAGCTCTACCGGACGGGCGGCGCGACCCACCCGCACGTGCACGGCGCCAACCTGGGCTTCAGCGCGGCCGCGTACCTGGCCGCGGGCGGTTTCGGGCCGGCCAGGACCGCCGAGGACCACGCGCTCGTCAACGCGCTCGCCGCCTCGGGCAGACGGGTGCTGCGCACCAGCACGGTGAGCGTGGTCACCTCGGCCCGGCGCCGCGCCCGGGCCCCGGACGGCTTCAGTCACCTGCTGGCCGCGCTGGCCGTCCCGGCGGAGGCCTGAGGCCCGGCCTAGCGCCGGGTCACGTGCCGGGCCGCTGGCTGTCCCGGCGGGCGGCCCCGCGGACGGCGCTCGGGCCACCTGAGCCCTGCGCGGTCTGGGTGGGGTCGATGAACACGTACGGAGTGACCGGCAGCCGCTCGGACAGCCGGCGGTCGATGTCGTCGGCCAGGTCTTCCACCTGGTTCGCGCTGGAGTCGTCGCTCAGCGCCACCCGGGCCGCGACGATCAGGCTGTCCGGGCCCACGTGCATGGTCTGCAGCTCGAGCAGCCGGTCCACGCCGGGCGTGTTCTCGATCTCCTCCTGGATCACCTTGAGCATCTTGGGGTCGGCAGACCGGCCGATGAGCAGCGCCCGGCTGTCCATGCCGAGCCGGAAGGCCACCACCACCAGCAGCACCCCGATCGCGATCGAGGCGCTGCCGTCCCACACCGGGGAGCCGGTGATCTGCTCCATCAGCAGGCCCGCGGCGGCCAGGAACAGCCCGATTACCGCCGCCGTGTCCTCGAACAGTGCCGCCTTGACGGTCGTGTCCCGGCTGGTCCGGACGTGCTCCAGGGTGTGCGTGCTGCTGCGGTGGGCCTCGCCGCGCAGCTGGCCGTAGGCCCGGATGAACGAGGTGCCCTCGGCGACGACGCAGACGGCCAGCACCACGTACGCGATCGTGAAGCTGTGCGTCTTGCTGTGCAGCGAGAGGATGCCCTCGAACACCGAGAATCCCGCGCCGGCGATGAAGATCCCGAACGCGGCGAGCAGCGACCAGAAGTACCTCTCCTGGCCGTATCCGAACGGGTGCTCGGAGTCGGCGGGGCGCATGCCCTGGCGCACCGAGGTGAACAGGAAGACCTGGTTGAGGGTGTCCGCGAACGAGTGGGCCGCCTCGGCCAGCATGGCGCTGGAGCCGGTGATGATCCCGGCCACCAGCTTCGCGGTCATGACGATGATGTTGGCGCCGCCCGCGATCAGCACCGTGCGGGTGGTCGACTCCCGCGACGTGGCCTGCCGGTCCGACCGTGCCTGGGCCGGGCTCGACGTCACGGCCGGCCCGCCGGGGCGGCGGTGTCTGTCATCGAGACCCAGCTGCCCCTGGCCGGGCCGGCTAAACCGACGGCTGTGCGGATGGCTCAACCGATGGCTGAACCGGCGGCTCAGCCCCGGTGCTGCAGGGTGTAGCGGACCGTCTGAACCCGGATCAGCCCGTCGCGGAACACGAACGTGTCGATGCCGTCGTCCGCGTACGTGGCCCCCGCGTCCGCGGCCCACTCCAGGAACAGCACGTCGCCCTCGTAGATCTGGGTCTTCAGGGTCCAGTCGGCGTTCGGCACGTCGGCGAGCAACTGGGTGAACGCGGTCCGGATCCCGCCCTGGCCGCGGTGCACGCCCGCGGGCGAGATGAACACCGCGTCCTCGGCGTAGTCGGCGACGATGCCCTCCAGGTCGCCGGCGCCGAGCGCCTCGGCGTGGTGGGCAAAGACTTCCTGTGGTGTCCGTGCCATCGCTATCTCCCTTGGTAACGAGCCCGTGGGACCTACGATATGGTGCGCGTCCCCATCTGAGAAAGCAGAGACCCTTCGTGACCGCCACCGCTTCCGCCAACCCGCAGCCGCCCGCCGACGCCGGAGTTCAGCGCCGGATCGCCGAGGAACTGGGGGTGCGCGAGGAGCAGGTCAGCGCGGCGGTCGAGCTGCTCGACGGCGGGGCCACGGTGCCGTTCGTCGCCCGCTACCGCAAGGAGGCAACCGGCGCCCTGGACGACGCGCAGCTGCGCACGCTCGAGGAGCGGCTGCGCTACCTCCGCGAGCTGGAGGAGCGGCGGGCGGCCATCCTGGAGTCCGTCCGGGCCCAGGGCAAGCTCGACGACGAGCTCACCGTGCGGATCATGGCCGCCGACTCCAAGGCCCGGCTGGAGGACATCTACCTGCCCTACAAGCCGAAGCGGCGCACCAAGGCGCAGATCGCCCGCGAGGCCGGGCTGGAACCGCTCGCTGGCCAGCTGCTGGCCCACCCGGAAACCGTCCCGGAGCGGGCCGCCGCGCAGTACGTGGACGCGGAGCGGGGCGTGGCTGACGCGGCCGCGGCGCTGGACGGCGCGCGGGCCATCCTGGTCGAGCGGTTCGCCGAGGACGCCGACCTGATCGGCGAGCTGCGTGAGCAGATGTGGTCCCGGGGCCGGCTGGTGTCCCGGGTCCGCGAGGGCCGGGAGGAGGCGGGTGCCAAGTTCGCCGGCTACTTCGAGTTCGCGGAGCCGTTCACGGCGCTGCCCTCGCACCGGATCCTGGCCATGATGCGCGGGGAGAAGGAAGAAATCCTCGACCTGACCATGGATGCGGGTGAGCCCGCGGCTGACGGCCTCGCTCCTTCCGCCCCGTCCGATTACGCAACGAAAATCGCCCGGCGCTATGACGTCGCCGACCAGGGCCGTCCGGCGGACCGCTGGCTGGGGGACACGGTGCAATGGGCCTGGCGCACCCGGATCGCCGTGCACCTCGGGGTCGATCTGAGGATGCGGCTGTGGCAGCGTGCCGAGGACGAGGCGGTCGTGGTGTTCGCGGCCAACCTCCGCGACCTGCTGCTGGCCGCCCCGGCCGGGACGCGCTCCACGATGGGCCTGGATCCGGGGTTCCGCACCGGGGTCAAGGTCGCGGTGGTGGACGGCACGGGCAAGGCGGTCGCCACCGACACGATCTTCCCGCATGAGCTCAGACGAGGCGGGGCAGGCGGGGCCGGGTCGCCCCGGTGGGAGGAGTCCATCACGACGCTGGCCCGGTTGGCCGCCGCTCACCGGGTCGAGCTGATCGCGATCGGCAACGGCACCGCCTCGCGCGAGACGGACCGGCTGGCCGCGGATCTGATCAAGGCCCACCCGGAGCTGAAGCTCACCAAGGTGATGGTCTCCGAGGCGGGGGCGTCGGTGTACTCGGCGTCCGCGTACGCCTCCCGTGAGCTGCCCGGCATGGACGTGTCGCTGCGCGGCGCGGTCTCGATCGCCCGGCGGCTCCAGGATCCGCTAGCCGAGCTGGTCAAGATCGACCCGAAGTCCATCGGGGTTGGCCAGTACCAGCACGACCTGGCCGAGATCAAGCTGTCCCGGTCGCTGGACGCGGTCGTCGAGGACTGCGTGAACGGCGTCGGCGTGGACGTGAACACCGCGTCGGTCCCGTTGCTGGCCCGCGTGTCGGGGATCAGCGAAGGCCTGGCTGCCGCGGTCGTGGCCCGGCGGGACGAGACTGGCCCGTTCCGCAGCCGGCAGGCCCTCAAGGCCGTGCCGCGGCTGGGACCGAAGGCGTTCGAGCAGTGCGCGGGGTTCCTGCGCATCCCCGGCGGGGACGACCCGCTGGACGCGTCCAGCGTCCACCCGGAGGCCTATCCGGTGGTCCGGCGCATCCTGCGGGCGGCCGGGACGGGCATGCCCGGGCTGATCGGCAACACGTCCGTGCTGCGCTCGCTGCGGCCCCAGGACTTCACCGACGACCGTTTCGGCCTGCCGACCGTGACCGACATCCTCAGCGAGCTGGAGAAGCCCGGCCGTGACCCACGGCCGGCGTTCACCACGGCCAGCTTCGCCGAGGGCGTGGAGACGCTGGAGGACCTCGCCCCTGGCATGGTGCTGGAAGGCGTGGTGACCAACGTGGCCGCGTTCGGGGCTTTCGTGGACATTGGCGTGCATCAGGACGGCCTGGTGCATGTGTCCGCGATGTCGCGAACCTTCGTGTCTGACCCCCGCCAGGTCGTGAAGCCGGGTGACGTGGTCCGGGTCCGGGTGCTGGGCGTGGACATCCCCCGCAAGCGGATCTCGCTCACGCTGCGGATGGAGGACGAGGCGGCGGACCGGGGCGGCCGGCCCCGCCGTGAGGCCGGGCGCGAGGCAGTGGGCCACGGCGGGACCAGTGAGGCAGCCCGCGGCCGCAGCGGCGCCCGGGATGGCGGCGGTGCGGGCCGTGGCGCCCGGGAAGGCGGCGCCCGGGATGGCGGCGGTGCGGGCCGTGGCGGCGAACGGACCGGCCGGGAGCGCGGGCGCACAGGCCAGGGCAGCGCAGGCCAGGGCAGCGCAGGCCAGGGCAGCGCAGGCCAGGGCAGCGCAGGCCAGGGCAGCGCAGGCCAGGGCAGCGCAGGCCAGGGTGACGGGGCCATGGCCGACGCACTCCGGCGGGCTGGCCTGCTGGGCAACCAGCCTGAGCGGCGTCCCGGCAAGCAGGGCTGACCGGGGCCCTGACCGGCCCGGCCGCGCGGAGGAATCGCCCTATCGCCGGCGCGGGTCAAGACTCCTGATCACGCTCTGTCTAAAGTGTCGTTACTGATTGTTCAACTTGAGTCTACTGTGGCAGACGTGGCCCGACGATGCGGGCTCGCGAGATTTTCCTGAGGAGGGCGGGACCCGCCCGCCTCAGGGCGAGGACAGCGGAGGTCGCAGCCAGGAAGGTTCTCGTTCGCCGAGGTTCAGGCCTGGGCGAAATCCCGGGCGGGGGCCTGGGCGGGGCGGGGGTGGTGCGCGTTGGCGTGGCGACGGGGGATCATGGCGGCGTACACCGCCTGGATGACGCTGCTCGTCGTCGCCTACTACGCGCTGCCGGCGCTCCGGGTGGGCGTGTGGGGAGTCCTGGCGCTCTCCGGGGTCGCGGCCATCGCGGCCGGCGTGATCCTCAACCGTCCCGCCCGCCGGGCGCCGTGGCTGCTGCTGGCCGCGGCGAACCTGAGCTTCGCGGTGGGCCAGCAGAGCTTCCTGGTCCTGACCCAGGTCAGGCACGAGACCGTCCCGTTCCCCTCCTTCGTGGATCTCTTCTACCTGGCTTCGTATCCCCTGTACGCGATCGGCCTGCTGATCTTCATCCGGCGCCGTTCGGCCGGGCAAGACCGGCGCAGCCTGCTGGACGCGCTGACCCTGACTGTGGGCCTGGCCCTGCTGTCCTGGGTGTTCCTCATCCTGCCCTACGTGAACAACGCCACCTTGACGTGGCAGCAGAAGGCGGTCGCGATCGCCTACCCGCTGGGCGACGTGCTCGTGCTCGCCATGCTGGCCCGGCTGCTGGCCCCCGGCACCTGGCGGGCCCGCTCCCTGCAGCTGCTCACCCTGGGCAGCCTGGGGCTGCTCGCCTCGGACGTGGCCTTCGGCCTGGCCCAGCTGCACGGCTCGTTCCCCCTGGGCACCCTCATCGATTCCGGCTGGGCCGTGTTCTACGCGGCCTGGGGTGCGGCCGCGCTGCACCCGAGCATGACGGAACTGACCCAGCCGGCGGCCAGCCAGCGGGCCCCGGGCTCGGCGGTCCGGCTGATCCTGATCATGCTGGCCTCGCTGATCGCCCCGGCGCTGCTGCTGGGCGAGGCCGTCACGCACCGGGTCCGGGACGCCGGGGTGATCGCGGTCTGCTCCGCCCTGCTGTACGTCCTGGTCTTGTCCCGGCTCGCTGACGTGGCCGCCGCGCTCCGCCGCAGCCTGGCCCGGGCCCAGGTCCTGCGGCTGGCCGGGGCGGCCCTGGCCGCGGCGGCCACGGTGGAGCAGGCTGCCAGCGCCGTCCGGGCCGGGGTGGCCTCGCTGATGGAGAACCGCCAGAGCGGGCCGGTCCTGCTCGCCGTGCGCGAGGGCGGCACCCTGCGGGTGGTGGGCTCCCCGCCGGACGAGCCGCCCGTGACCATGGACCTGCCTGCCGCGGCGGCGGGGAGCTGGCTGTCGCTGCTCACCGGGCCTGGTCCGCAGCTGCTGAGCGGCGCGGACGGCGACGAACCGAGCGTCCTGCTCTGCGCGCTGGCCCTGCAGGACCGGCCGGCCGGTGATCCGCTGATCGGGGTGCTGGCCGTGTCCGGCGACAGCCGGGACCTGGCCGACCTGGCCGGGACCTTCGAGGTCCTGGCCCGGCAGGCGGCCCTGGTGGTCGAGCGGGTGGTGCTCAGCCGCGAGGTGATCCGGCGCAACAGCGAAGCGTACTTCCGGACCCTGGTCCACGACACGTCCGACGTGATCCTGATCGTGGACGACTCCGGCCGCATCCGGTACGCCACGCCGTCGGCCCGGAGCATCTTCGGCGACGTCCCGGTGGATGGGGAGTACCTGTGGGACCTCGTCCAGCCGGATGAGCGGGAGGAGGTCGCCCGGGCCCTGGCCGAGATGCGCGGCGGCCAGGGCCCGGACGCCGACGAGGACTGGAGGATCACCGCCCGCGACGGCTCCTACGTCGAGGTGGAGGTCCGCTGCAGCGACCTGCGTCACGAGCCCACCGTCGGCGGCCTGGTGCTGACCCTGCGGGACGTCACCGAGCAGCGCCAGCTCGAGCGGGAGCTCAAGTACCGGGCCTTCCATGACTCGCTCACCGGGCTGCCCAACCGGATGCTGTTCCAGGAGCGGGTAGTGCGCGCGATGGCCCGCGCCCGGCGCACCGAGATGGTGGTCGGCGTGCTCTTCATCGACCTGGACGATTTCACGGTGACCAACGACACCCTGGGGCACAGCGTCGGTGACGAGCTGCTGGCCGCCGCGGGGATGCGGCTCGCCGCGCTCACCACGGGCCGCGACACCGCGGCCCGGCTGAGCGGGGACGAGTTCGGGCTGCTCATCGAGGACGCGATGGACGGCGCGGCGGTGGAGAACCTGGCCGAGGCCATCGTCCTGGCCTTCCAGGAGCCGTTCACGCTCGCCATCAGCTCGGCGATCGTCACCGCCACCGTGGGCGTCGCCACCAGCGAGGACGCCACCAGCACCAGCGACCTGATCCGGCAAGCCGACCTCGCGCTGTACGCGGCCAAGGCGGCGGGTAAGCGGCAGTGGCGCCGCTACCAGCCGGTATTCAGCGCCGGCATGATGCGGCGCCGGGAGCTGCAGGCGGCCCTGGACAGCGCGGTGGCGGAGTCGGCCTTCACGCTCGTCTACCAGCCCATCGTCGAGCTCAGCACCGGCGCGGTGGCCGGGTTCGAGGCCCTGCTGCGCTGGCCGCACGCGGAGTGGGGCATGGTGCAGCCGGACCAGTTCATCGCCCTGGCCGAGGAGACCGGCCACATCGTGCCGCTCGGCGCCTGGGTTCTCCAGCAGGCCACGACCGACCTCGCCCGCTGGCTGCAGGGTGTCCGCGGTCACCCGGCGGTGTATGTGAGCGTGAACGTGGCCGCCCGCCAGCTGCGGGATCCGGGCTTCGTCCGGGGAGTCCGGCGGCGACTGACCGAATCCGGCCTGGCCCCGTCGTCCCTGGTGCTGGAGCTGACCGAGAGCGGCCTGCTCCGCCCGGACCAGCGGCTCCGGGCCGACCTGGAGGAGCTGAAGGGGATGGGGGTGCGGCTGGCCATCGATGACTTCGGTACCGGCTACTCGTCCCTGAGCTACCTGCGCGAGCTGCCGATCGACCTGCTCAAGATCGACAAGTCCTTCGTGGACGGGATCGCCGTGTCCACCCAGCGGCTGGCCCTCGTCGAAGTGATCGTCCGGATCTCCAGGACGCTGGAGCTGACCGTGATCGCCGAGGGGATCGAGAGCGAGGTGCAGCGGGACATGCTGGTCTCCATGGGCTGCCGTTACGGGCAGGGCTACCTGCTGGCCGCCCCGATGCCCGCGGACGAAGCCGAGGCCCTGCTGCGGGTCGGCCGCGGCATGGTGCCGCAGGTGCCGGGCGCCCGCCGTTAACGCGAGCGCCGCTGCCGTGAATTGACCAGTCCACTCCCTCAATGATCTGATTGAGCAGAGGAATCAGACGATATGGGAGCAGCCATGGCGCAGAGGCACGCGGACGGCCATCACTATCAGCCTGGTTTCGGGAACGAGTTCGTCAGCGAAGCGGTCCCGGGCGCCCTGCCCGAGGGCCGCAACTCGCCGCAGCGCGCCCCGCTGGGCCTGTACGCGGAGCAGCTGAGCGGGACCGCCTTCACCGAGCCGCGCGCGGTCAACCGGCGGACCTGGGCCTACCGGATCATGCCGTCCGCGGCTCACCCGCGCTTCGACCGGATCGGCAACGGAGCACTGCGCGGCACGCCGTTCGACGAGATCGAGCCGGACCCCAACCGGCTGCGCTGGGACCCGCTGCCGCTGCCCGCCGGGCCGGCGGACTTCGTCGACGGCCTCTACACCGTGGGCGGCAACGGCGACCTGCGGACCCGCAGCGGCATGGCCGTGCACCTGTACGCTGCCACGTCGCCGATGACCGACCGCTATTTCGTGGACTCCGACGGGGAACTGCTGTTCGTGCCGCAGCAGGGCACCCTGGTGCTGCACACGGAGCTGGGCCCGCTGCAGCTGAGCCCCGGCGAGATCGCCGTGGTGCCCCGGGGCCTCCGGTTCCGGGTGGACCTGCCCGGCGGCCCGGCGCGCGGCTACCTGTGCGAGAACTACGGTGCCCCGTTCACCCTGCCGGAGCGCGGCGTGATCGGCGCCAACGGGCTCGCGAACGAGCGTGACTTCCTGGCGCCCACGGCCGCCTATGAGGAGCGCGGCGGCCCGGTGCAGGTGGTGCAGAAGTTCGGCGGCAACCTGTGGGCGGCCGGGTACGATCACTCGCCACTGGACGTGGTGGCCTGGCACGGCAGCTACGTGCCGGTCAAATACGACACCGCGAACTTCATGGTGCTGGGCACGGTCAGCTTCGACCATCCGGACCCGTCGATCTACACGGTGCTCACCTCGCCGTCCGACACGCCGGGGCTGGCCAACGTGGACTTCGTCATCTTCCCGCCGCGCTGGCTGGTCGCCGACGACACCTTCCGGCCGCCCTGGTTCCACCGCAACGTGATGTCGGAGTTCATGGGCCTGGTCCAGGGTGCCTACGACGCCAAGGCCGAGGGATTCCTGCCCGGCGGGGCGAGCCTGCACAACACCTTCACCTCGCACGGCCCGGACGCCGAGACGTTCGCCCGGGCCAGCAGCGTCGAACTGGCGCCGCAGAAGGTCGCGGACACGCTGGCGTTCATGTTCGAGAGCCGCTGGATGATCGTCCCGACCCGGCAGGCCATGGAGGCGGCGCACCGTCAGCCCGACTATGACTCGGTCTGGGCCGGGCTGACCCGCTCCTTCGCGGCGCCCAGTGTTACCCAGTGAGTAAGGCGGTCCCGCAGCCCCCGGGCGACGCGCTGCTCGCGGGGCCGCCGCCGCGCTTCACCGGCGTGCTGCCGCTGTGGTACCAGCTGGCCCAGAGCCTGCGCGCGGTCATCCTGGGGTTCGACCGGGACGGCGCGCTCCGGCTGCCGACCGAGGCGCAGCTTGCCCGGCACTACGGGGTGAGTCTGGCCACCGTGCGCCAGGCGCTGGGTTCCCTGGCCGGCGAGGGCCTGATCAGCAGGCACCGGCGGCGCGGCACGTTCGTCAACGCCGACGCGCTGGCGACCCGGGCGCTGCGCGTGCTGGGCTCGGCGGACGCGGTCATGGCCCAGCAGTCCAGTGACGAAGTCCAGGTCCTCGGCCGGACCCGGGTGCCGGCCGGCGCGCTGCCCGCGCGGCTGGGCGCGGCGCGTGAGGCCGTGCTGATCCGCCGGCTGCGCCTCGACGACGGCGTGCCGGTCAGCTACGCCGAGAACTACCTGCGCCCGGAGCACGCGGCCCGGGTCAGCGACGCGGCGCTGGCCCGGTCCCCGGTCACCAGGATCCTTCGCGACGAGCTGTCGCTGCCGCTCACCAGGATCGACAACGAGGTCTCAGCTCGCGCCGCGCCGGCCGAGGTGGCGGCGCTGCTGCAGATCGACGCGCTGAGCCCGGTGCTGGTTTCCGAAAACGTGACCTACGCGGCCGGCACTACCCCGGTGGATGTGGCCCGGATCCACTACCGTAGCGACCTCTTCACATTCGCGATCTCCCTGGACATTCCTTGACCCTGCCGACTTTCACCGAGCACGCCCTGCCGTACTGCGTGTTCTCCCGCGGCTCGGACAGCCCCCGGGTGGGGGCTGCCCTCGGCACGTACCTCGTCGACCTGCACCGGACCTTCGGCGACCCGACCTTCGCCGCGCCCTCGCTCAACGCCTTCATGAGCCGCGGGCCGCGGGCCTGGCAGCGGACCCGGGAACGGCTGCTCGGATCCGTCCGGGGCGGCCAGATCAGCGAGCTCGTGCCGATCGCCGAGGCCACCCTGCACCTTCCGTTCGAGGTGGCGGACTTCGCCGACTTCTACTCCTCGCTCGAGCACGCGACCAACGCCGCGCGGGTCCTGCGGCCCGGTGATCCGCAGCTGCACCGCAACTGGCGGGAGATGCCGGTCGGCTACCACGGCCGGGCGGGCACCGTGGTGGTCAGCGGCACGCCGGTGCCGCGCCCGCGCGGGCAGCTGGCCCCCAGCCACGCGCGGCCCGAGCTGGCCCCGACCCGCCGGCTGGACTTCGAGGCGGAAATCGGCTTCGTGGTGGGAGTGGGGTCGGCGCCGGGCCAGCCCGTGCCGGCCGGGGCGTTCGCCGAGCACGTGTTCGGCGTGGTGCTGCTGATCGACTGGAGCGCGCGCGATATCCAGGCGTTCGAGTCCCGGCCGCTCGGGCCGTTCCTGGGCAAGTCCTTCGCCACCACGATCTCGCCGTGGGTCATCCCGCTGGCCGCGCTGGAGCAGGCCCGGGTGCCGTCACCCGCCCAGGACCCCGAGCCCCTGGGCTACCTGCGGGACGGCCAGCGCTGGGGCCTGGACATCGACCTCGCGGTGAGCATCAACGGCCAGGTCATCTCCCGGCCGCGCTTCGCCAGCATGTACTGGACCGGGGCCCAGCAGCTCGCGCACCTGACCGTGAACGGTGCCGCGCTGCGTACCGGCGACCTGTACGGCTCGGGCACCGTGTCCAGCTTCCGCCGGGACGAGATGGGCTCGTTGCTGGAGATGACGGCGGGCGGCCGTGACCCGATCAGGCTGCCGGACGGCCAGACCCGCGGCTACCTGGCCGACGGAGACACGATCACGTTGTCCGGGTCGGCACCCGGCCCGGGTGGCTCGCGGATCGACTTCGGCTGCGCGACCGGCCTGGTCGTCCCCGGGGCGGGCTGACCGCAGTCACGGGCCAGCCCGGTCACCGGGCCAGCAACGGTTACCGGGCCAGGAGGGCGGCCCGCCCGATCAGCCGTTCGCCCTGCCCGATGGGGCCGGCGGCGGGGCAGCCTGGAACGCCTCGAGGGCCTCGCCCGCCGTGTCGAAGTACGCGTCCGGGCCGGCGGCGCCGGTGATCCCGTAGTGCTCGAGCTGCTTGCGCACCGGCGTCAGCAGGCCGGTCACCACGAACTGGATGTGCCGTTGATGCAGCTGCGCGATGATGCCGCTGAGGATCGCGGAGGCGGTGAAGTCCACATCGCCGATGGCCACGCCGTCAAGGACGAACCAGCGGAGCGGGCCGCCCTGGGCGCTGATCGCGATGAGGTCTTCCAGCAGCCGGGACCCGTTCGCGAAGTACAGGCTGGTGCCGAACCGGTAAATGACCAGCCCCGGCTCGGTCCGGGCGCCGGGCGCCACCGGCGTGGTATGCCAGTGCCCGGCCGCCGACTTCACCAGGACGCTGTTGCGCGGCCGGTAGCTGTGCCGCAGGTGGTCGATGATTGAGGCGATCACGGCCACCACGATCCCGTCGGTGACGCCGAGCCCTACCACCGCCGCCGCGGTGATCACGGCGACCGCGAACTCGTGCCGGCGGACCCGCAGGAGCCGCCGGATGCCGCGTACATCCACCAGTTCGACGCCGATCAGGAAGACCACCGCGGCCAGCGCGGCGTTCGGCAGGTAACTGAGCGGCCCTGTCGCGACGAGAAGTACCACGAGGGCCACCGCGCTGGTGGTCAGCGTGGCCAGCTGGCTGCGGCCGCCCGCGTCGTCCACGATCTGGGTCTTGGTGGGGCTGCCGTTCACCACGAAGGTGCCGGTGAACGCGGCGGCGATGTTGCCGGCGCCCAGCCCGATCAGGTCGGTGTCCGTGCTGAACGGCTCGGCGTACTTGGCTGCGTAGGCGCGGGCCGTGGCCGCGCTCTGGGCCAGGATGACGATGAAGATGGATGCCGCGGTGCCCAGCAGCGAGACGGCGTCGTGCAGGCCCAGGGCCGGGAGCTCGAAGGCGGGCAGCCCGCGGGGAACGGGGCCGACGACACTGACCCCGTGGGCGGCCAGGTCGGCGGCCTTGCTGGCGATGATCGCGCCGACCACGGCGATCAGCGCGCCCGGGATCCGGCGGGTGATCCGGCGGGCCACCATCATCACCGCCACCACGCTCAGCGAGACGGCGACGGTGACGCCCTGGGCGTGCGGCAGGGCCTCGACGGTCTGCGCGAGCTTGATCACTGTGCGCGGGCTGGGTGCGCTGACCCCGAGCATGTCCGGCAGCTGCCCGATCGCGACCTGGATCCCGACGCCGGCGAGGAAGCCGAGCAGCACCGTGCGGGACAGGAAATTCGCCAGGAAGCCGAGCCGGGCCAGCCGGGCGAGCAGCAGCAGGCCCCCGGTCAGCAGGGCCGCGAGCCCGGCCAGCCGGACGTACTGCGCCGAGCCCGGGTCGGCCAGCCGGAGCAGGGCGGCGGCCAGGATGGCTGCGGTCGCCGAGTCCGCCGCGACGACCAGGTGGCGCGAGGCGCCCAGCACGGCGAACAGGGCCATCGGGAGCAGCAGCGTATACAGCCCGGTGACTACCGGCATTCCGGCGATCCGGGCGTAGCCGAGCACCTCGGGGATGCCCAGCGCGGCCAGCGTGACCCCCGCAAGCAGGTCCGCAGGCACCTGGTCGCGGCGGATCGGCAGCAGCCCCTGCAGCATCGGCCACCTGAGCGGCCGCCGTGCCCACCCGGCCACCGACCTCACC
>Ga0187863_10000620_pt1 | contig 29892 bp, 20 predicted proteins | sample June2016WEW_11_1_FD_132975 | JGI IMG/M metagenome (GOLD analysis project Ga0187863, IMG submission 132975) | Peatland microbial communities from SPRUCE experiment site at the Marcell Experimental Forest, Minnesota, USA - June2016WEW_11_10 | ecosystem: Environmental > Terrestrial > Soil >...
ACGACGCTCTCGTTGAGCTGCGTCTGCGCCCGCAACTCGCCGCCGCGCGCCTGCGAGAGTTCGAGCTGACGCTGCAATACGAGGAACGTCGTCGACTCGCCGTTGTGGAACTTGCGAAGCTCGCTCGCGTAGACCGCGTCAGCGGATTCGCGGGCTTGACGCGTGGCCTCGAGTTTCGAAAGTGCGGACTTATAGCTCTGCAGCGCGTTGCGCGCTTCGGCACCGATCCGCTCGTCGACGCCCTGCATAAGAACTTTTGCCTGCGTCGTCTCCTCACTCGCTAGGCCGCGCAGGCCGCGCGCCAGGTGACCTTGGATCGGATAGCCGACGATCAGCGCGATGTTGAACGCCGGGAAGTAGGCAGCCCACATATTATGGTAGGCCCACGGCATCGAGCCTTGAGTGTTGGGCGGCGGCGTGGGACATTGCGAGAGACCGAGGCCGCCCTGACCACAATAGCCGGCGATGAATTTCGGAACCGGCGTCAGGATGCCGGCGAAGCCGTTGCTCTGATACTGTGGCGAAACGTCGGCTTGCGGCAGCGACTGATTCTTGGCGAACACTACGTCGACGCCGGCCGCGAGCCGCCTGTCCAGCGCCTGCCGTACTTCGGGCCGATTTGCTTTGGCTTCGGCAACGACCGTGGAAAGATCGCTCGCACTGGGAAGCTGCTCGACGGACGTCGACGGCACGAGATTCGCGGCCCAGATCGGATCGCCGGCATGCGAAGTGACAAGGCTCTTGAGCTGATTCTGCAGCCCCGAAACGGTTTGCAGCGCGCGGAATACGTTGGTCTGGAAGTTGGCGACCTGCGTCTCCGACTCGACGGCGTCGATCTGGGCCGCGGCGCCCCGCTTTACGAGCCGCTCGTTACTTTGTTGCTGCGCAATGGCCTCGCGCAGCGCCTCCTCCTGAATCGCCACGTCGCGCCACGCGGCCAGCAGATCCCAGTAGGTGCTTTCGACCTGCGAGATCGTGTTCGATGCATCGATGAGCGTCTGTGCCGTGGCCGCGTCGGCATTGATGAAGGCTAGCTTCAACTGCCGCTTCGTGGCGTTCATTCCAGCGTTCTTGAGCAGGGGCTGCGTGACGGCGAGGTTCAGCGACGCAAGATAGTATGGATTATACGCATCGAACGTGGTGTTGTTATAGGTGCGGCTCTGCGTAATCCCAGCCTGATACGAAGCGCCGTTTTCCGTTTGTCCACTCAGGCCGTAGCCAGTCGTCGATTGATGCTGAATGATGTTGCCCGGCCCCGATGTAAAGATAGGCCCGGGAGTGTACTCACCGACCTCGCCCGGACCGGCTTCGAGAAAGTTCGTCGGCGGGTTGACGGAAAAGTTCGACTGCGGCTCCAAGTGCAGCGCTACGTCGTACGCGCCTTTGACCTGGACGATGTTATAGCGCGCAACCCTGAAGTTCGAGGCGGAGACCGCGAGCTTCGGATTGTTGAGCAGCGACATGGCGATCGCGTCTTGCAGCGAGATGCCGACGAACGGCTGCTGCGTCACACCGATGATCTGCGCACCGCTCGGCGCCACGTCCGGCGCCCGGTAGCCTGGAGCAACGCTCGGGACGGGCGGCTCGTTGAGCTGCGCGGAGGTCCGTTGCAACGGCCAGACGGCCGTCGCCAAAGCCGCAGCGGCAACCAACGCCGATAGCGCACGCGTCCGCATCACGTCACTCGGCCAAAGCCACGCCGATGCGCGGCCGTCGAAGCAAGAGCACCAGTGGTGCCAGGCCGAGCGTGATCACCGCCGTCCACCGCGACGTGTCGGCATAGGACTGTACCGCCGATTGAGACTCGACGAGAACCGTTAGGCGCTGCATCGCGGCATGGTTCTGCACGCCGCCTTGCGAGTTCACGTATTGTGCCGTCGGCGCATGAGCCAGCGTTTGCGTCCCGGCAAGCCCGCTCTGATAAATGGTGAAGCCCCGCACGAGAAGCGTAATCAAAATCGCGGCGGCGACGCTTCCGCCGATCTGGCGCGAAAGATTGAAGAAGGCCGCCGTTGCCGGCACCTCCTTATCCGGCACGCTTCCGATGACGGCAACCGAGAGCGGCACGAAGATCTGTGAGAGCCCGATCCCGCTGACGATCAGCGGGAGGATCAGCGCGTGGAAATCCGATTGCGGCGTCGTGATGTTGGCCAGCATCCAGTTCGAGGCGGCCAACAAAACGAAGCCGATGGCGGCCGAGAGACGGGGATCGATCAGGCCACGCTGAGTCATGATGGCGGCGAACGGCGTGAAGAGCATGACGGCGCCCGCGCGAATCATGACGGTTGCGCCCGACAGAGTCGCCGTAAACCCGAGCGAGTTGATGAGATACTGCGGCAAAATGATGATCGAGCCATAGAGGCTCACGCCCAGCACGGCGCCCAGCACGCTGCCGGCCGCCACTTGGCGCAGGCGCAAGACACGCAAATCCACGATGGGAATCGCCGAGCGCAGCGTCCACCACACAAACGTCACCAGCCCGGCGATCGAAAAGAACGTGAACCAGCGAATCCGCGCGTCGTCGTACCAGTCGTACTGCTGGCCGTTCTCGAGCACGAACTGCATCGAGCCTAAGCCGATGCACAACAAGATCAAGCCAACCCAATCGAGCTTGCGGTATTGGGGTTCGGCCGGGTTGCGTAGGAAGTTCCAAATGAGCGTGGCGGCGATGATGCCCACCGGAATGTTGATGAAAAAGATCCAGTGCCAGTTCCAGTTGTCGGTAATCCAGCCACCGATGACCGGGCCCAGCGCCGGCCCGACGATCACGCCCATCGCGAAGACGCCCTGCGCCTTCCCTTGCTCTTTGATACCGTACGTGTCGCGCAGGATGGCTTGAGACGTCGAGATCAGACCGCCGCCGCCGAGCCCTTGAATCAAGCGCCAAAAGACGAGCTGACCGAAGCTATTGGAAAGGCCGCACATCAACGACGCGATCGTGAAGATGACGATCGAGCCGAAAAAGTACTGCCGCCGCCCAAACCGAGCCGCAAACCATGGGTTGAGCGGAATCACGACGACGTTGGCGATGAGATAGGCCGTAACGATCCATGCGCCGAGATCGACGCCGATTCCGAAGTTGCCTTGAATGTTCGGAAGCGAGACGTTGACGATCGTAACGTCGATGATTTCGAGCAGCGTCGCGGTAATGACCGCAATGCTGATGATGACCCGGCGCGCGCCGTGCTCGACGACCGGGCTCTCGTAGGTGCTACGCATCATGGCGTTTACTTCACGTTGACGTAGGTCTCGACGCTCATCCCAGGCCGTAGGGGCAGGTCCGAACGTGAATCGTCGACGTCGATGCGCACGGGAATTCGCTGCGTCACCTTGACGAAGTTGCCGCTTGCATTTTGAGCCGGTACGAGCGCGTACGTGTTTTCCGAGGCGGGATTGATCGAAGCGACGTGCCCGCGAAACGTCACGCCTTTATAGGCGTCGACGCGCACATCGACGGGCTGGCCGACCCGCATCTTGCCCATTTGCGTTTCCTTGTAGTTTGCGGTGATGTAGACTTTGTGCGGGACGATCGTCATCAGCGTCAGGCCGGCACCTATGGTTTGCCCGATCTCGGCGCTCTTCTCGCCGACGTAGCCGTCAGTCGATGCATAGATGCTCGTGTATTTAAGGTTTTGCTTGGCGAGGTACAACTGCGCGCCGGCCGCTTCGACTTGACTGGGGTCCGAGGCTTGCTCAAGCTTGCCTTGTGCCGTGGTAGCGCCGCCCGACGCGGCGGTCACGCCGGCATCGGCGGCCGCGACTCGGTCTTGCGCTGCCACGACATTGGCCTGCGCCACGCTTACTTGATCCTGCGCACCGCGAAGTTGGGCGGCGGCGGCGGCGCTCTGCGCGCGAACGGCGTCGAGTTGCTGCGCGGCGACGTCGCCCGTCTTAACCAAAGAACTGACGCGGTTGAAATCGGCTTGCGCTTTGTCGTAGGCCTGCTGCGCCGCCGGAACTTGCGCTTGCGCGGCCTGCAGTTGCGCCTGGGCCTGAGTCACCGACGCTTGCGCCATGGGAACTTGCGCCTGCGCATTGGCGGTCTGGCCGCTCGCCTGCGAGACGCCGCCCTGCCCCTGTTCGGTCGTGGCGCGCTGATTTGCAACCGCGAGATCGTACTGCGCCTGCGCCGCACGAAGTTTCGCAAGCTCGTCTTTATTGTCCAGGACGATCAAGAGCTGCCCGCGACGAACCGGCTGGTTCGTATCCACCAAGATCCGGTTGATGCGTTCCGGAATCTTGCTCGTTACCGCAACCTCGTCGGCGGCGACGTGTGCGTCGTCGGTGCCCTCGTGCGAGAGCGAGTACGTCAACCACGGCACGCCCCAAATCACGGCGATGACGATCACAACCACGGCAACGACCGCAAAAATGATGCGCTTGCGCGGCCCCGAGCGGGATTCGTCCGCGACGCTCCCCGGGCCGTTGGTCTTTTGACCGGGTACCGCCTTTTGATCTACCTCTCGCGTGTCCATTACGAGTTCCTTACCCCATTGAGAAAAACGTCAATGTAGAATCGAAGCGCCGCCTCGGGCTCGCCGCGGTGAAGTACTGAGTCGGGGAACTTTCTGCGCCCCAGCGCATGCATGAAGACCAAGCCCAAAAACATCAACGCGAGCTTCTCAGCCTCGCCACGCAGCTCGCCGGCTTCGATGCGGCGCTGCATAAACTCCGTCAAAATTGCTAAGATGGCAAGCTGAGGACGCCACGCCGTTTCAGCAAAGATATCCTTCTCGTACTCTTGCTCGACCAGCGACCAGCGAATCATATCGCCGAGCGCCTCGAAGCGGGCAAACATCAAGCGCGCGATCGTGAGGAGGTCCTCTGCAAGATCCCCCGTTAGGCCGGCCGCGACGTCTGCCAGCAGCAAGTGCCCGCAAAAATGCTGCGCACACGCAACTAAGAGCGCTTCTTTCGTGCCGAAGTGACGAAAAATCGTGGCCTCGTTCACCCCGGCGACGTCGGCGATCTCGCGAGTCGTCGCGCCGCGCTTCCCTTTGCGCCCGATTACCTCGCGCGCCGCAATCAGAATTCGTTCGCGAGTCTCTTCCGGCGAAGCGGAGCGAACGCCCTCAGGAATCTTCCGCGTCTCGATCATTGCGCCGGCGCTCCCGGGGCTCCGATGGGAACGTTGATTTGATACGTGCCGTAAACAGCGTCGGCAACCGCCCGCGCGTAGGGCATGTGAATCGTTGCATGCTGCTGCGCGAGGACCCAATAGTTGCCTTCGAGCCGGTACTGCTCCGACATCGTAATCTTTCCGCCGCTCGTGTAGTACCACTCCATCTGTGCCAGCGTATACGATAAGGCGTCGACATAGGCCAGGGTGTGATCGAGGATGTCGCTATGAATCTTTTTTGTCAGCCGCAGAACCAGCATCTCTCGACCGCCGAGGACGGTGGTTCCATCCAGCGTGATATTTTGATCGCGTTCCCAACCCAGCGGATTGCCGACATCATTGAAGAGCCGTCCGAAGCTTCGCGCATAGCTCGGCATGCGATCGAAGACGACCACGTACAGATCCGGCCGCTTAAAATACGATGTCCCGTCGAGTTTCGGGGCCAGGAACGGAAAGCTGAGCAGCCGGATATCGACGTGAACGCGGGCCTGGTAGCTCTTTATGGAGGGATTGCGCGCTGCCATCCGCTCGATCACGGTCCGCGCGTCCGATGGCAGAGCTGTGGCGGCAAGGCTGGCCGGTGCGGCACCCAGCACGGAAAACAGGGAGGCGACGGCTACCGATAATAAGATCGTTTTCATAGGCTCGCTTGGCTGCAAGTGGGTGCTTGCACGCAGATGCTACCACAGCGCTATGGTGAATGCAAGTGCTTACACGCAGAGCCTTTCCGCGATGAGCGCCGTCTCGCTGCGAGCCCTTCGAGCCAGTGGCGACGCCTCACCGACGTAGACCCGGCGACCGTTCACGAAGGTCGCCTGAACCCACGCGTCTTGCCCGCGATAGACCAGGGCGTTGCGCTCCGGCGACCAGGGGTCGATCTCAGAAGCGTCGAGCACGACGTAGTCGGCCGGCCCTCCCTCTAGGAGGTCGCCCGCATCCAGCGCCAGCGCGCGCACGCCCTCGCTCGTCCCCATCGCGAAGGCCTCTCGAGCCCCCAACGCCGAGCCGTCCAGGCTTCGCAGTTTCGCGAGCAATGCGGCGGAGCGCATTTCGTCGATCAGCGACGGGCGGATGTCCGCGTCCGTACCCAGACCGATCGGCACGCCGAGCGAACGCAGCCCGACGACGTCGCAGATCCCGTCGCCGAGATACTGGTTCGTCATCGGATTATGCACGACGCGCGCACCGGCGCGGGCGAGCATCTTCTTCTCAGGCTCCGAGAGATGAATTGCATGCACGGCCACGGTGCGTCCGTTTAGCGCGCCTAGCTCCTCGAGGAGGGCGATCGGTGTCGCTCCAAAGCGCGCGAGCGTCTCTTGGCCTTCGTAGGGCGCTTCGGCGATATGAATGTGGAGCATGCAGTCGAAGCGCTGCGAGAACGCGGCCGCGTCGCGAATCATCTCCGGCGATGCGGCGTGCAGCGAGTGCGGCGCAACGCAAACGTTTGCGTCGGGACAGCGCTGCATCAGCTCGAGCGTTCGCTGCGCGGCGACGTCGGCCGTTTCGCAAAACTCGGGCGGCGCGTACGATGCATCCATCCACGTGCGCGCCAAAATCAGGCGAATGCCCGCGTCGCGCGCCGCGCGAATCGCAGCCTCGGCATGCTCGTTGCCGGCGCCGTTGAGATAAAAGAACTCGGCAACGGTGGTGATTCCGGCCGCCAGCATCTCCGAGAAGGCGGCAACGAAGGTCCAGTAGACGTCGTCCGGCGTGAGCCGTGGCACAACGCGATAGAGCGCTTCGCTGCGCCATTTCGCAAACGGCCAATCGTCGGCCCATCCTCGCAATAAAATTTGATACGCATGACTGTGGCCGTTAATAAAACCGGGAACGACGAGGCGGTCCGCTGGGAAGGAGCGTGTTTCGAGCTCGCGCGCTATATCGCGTACCTCGAGAAAATCGCCGCTCGCGACGATGCGGCCGTCACGCACGACAAATGCGTAATCCTCGCGCGTCTCACCGGAGACGAGCGCGCGCGCGCAACGGACCAGCTCGTCGGTCATCGCACGAGCACGCCGTTCTTCACGACGGCAGCGGCGAGGTTGCCGCCGAACTCCCAGCCGAACTCCTCGGGCGACTCGATTGCGAGCGCGACGAAGTCCGCGGGGCCGCCGACGCACAGGGTGCCCGCGTCGCGGCGCAAAGAGTGGGCGGCCGCGCGGGTCACGGCATACAGCGCCTCGGCGGCCGAAAGCGCGAAAAGCTTGCGGCCAAAGTACGCGACGCTTTGCAGATTGAAGCAGGGTGAGGTTCCGGGATTGTAGTCGGAGGCCAGCGCGACCATCGCGCCGGCCTCGAGCAGCGAACGGACCGGCGCGCGTTGCGGGAGATCGAGAAAGAGGATCGTTGCCGGACAAGCGATCGCGACGATGCCGCGTTCCGCGATCGCGCGTACGTCGTCCTCTCGAATGTAGTTACAGTGATCGACGGTATCCACGTCGAGCTGCGCTGCCATCGCGGCGGCGCCGCCGTACGCCATCTCGTCGCAATGCACGCGCAGGCGCATGCCGTGCAGGCGCGCGGCGTCGAGATACCGGCGCGTTTGCTCGACTGAGAAAAACCCTGGCTCGCAAAAGGCGTCGGCATAAACGGCTCCATGCGCGGTCGCTGCCGGAACCACTTGGTCGATGAGGTAATCGATAAACCCCGGCTCACGCTCGATCTCGAACTCGGGCGGCAGCGCGTGCGCGCCGAGAAAGGTCGCGACCAGGCGCGGAACGTCCGGATCCGCCTTGTGCCGCGCGATGATGTCGAGCAACGCCATTTCGCCCGGCTTATGCAGCGCGTACCCCGTTTTGGTTTCGAGCGTCGTCGTGCCGTGCGCGAGGATCGCCTGCAGTCTCGGCCGGATCGTTCGCTCGTAAAACAGTTCGGGGTCAAGCAGCGCCTCACGCGTTTGCTCGATCGTGTACCGCATGCCGAGCGGCGGAGGCTCGCCACGCGTTCGAGCGGCGAAATCCGGCTCGCGGTTTCCCGCGTAGAGCGGATGCGCGTGCGCATCGACAAAACCGGGGACGATTACGCAATCCTGAAGGTTTAATTCTTGCCACCCTTCGACTGCGCTCAGGGTGACATTGGGAGTAGTCAGGGTGGCATTGGGAGCGCTCAGGGTGACATTGGGAGTGGTCAGGGTGGCACTGGGACCGAGCGCGGTGATGACGCCATCTTCGATCAGCATAGTGACGTCGTCGATGCGACCGAGGGCCTCGAAATCGATTCCGCATTGCGGTTCATCGGTGTCGCAGGTGATGACCATCTTGGCACGCACGACCAGCCGCTTCGTCTCAGGCACGGCAGACTGCATCCGCCGCAGCGGGCTGCTCGCCCTTTAAAAGTCGAAGCCTCGTGTCGTCCTTCGTCCTTCGACGGAGCCTGTCCTGAGCGAAGTCGAAGGGCTCAGGATGACAATTACTGCGCTCAGGATGACATTACTGCGCTCAGGGTGACACTGGGAGGGGACGATCAGAGGCGCCAGTCGAGGCCTTCGGCATCGGCGGTTTCGATGGCGAGGTCGTAACCGGCGTCGGCGTGGCGGATGACGCCGAGGCCGGGGTCGGTTGTGAGCACGCAGGCGAGGCGCTCGCGCGCTTCGTCGCTACCATCGGCGACGACTACCATTCCGGCGTGGAGGCTGTAGCCGATGCCGACGCCGCCGCCGTGATGAAAGCTCACCCAGTGCGCGCCCGCCGCCGTGTTGAGCATCGCATTGAGAATCGGCCAATCGGCGATTGCATCGCTTCCGTCTTTCATCGCCTCGGTCTCGCGATAGGGTGACGCTACGCTGCCCGTATCGAGATGGTCGCGTCCGATGACGATCGGCGCCTTGACGGCTCCCGAGGCAACGAGCTCGTTGAATGCCACCCCGGCCGTCGCTCGGCGCCCATAGGGGAGCCAGCAGATGCGAGCCGGCAACCCTTGGAAGGCGATGCGCTCGCGCGCTAAGCGTAACCAGCGCGTCAACGATGCGTCGTCGCCGAACAGCTCGAGCAGCTTCGCATCGCAAGCAGCAATGTCGTTGGGGTCGCCGGATAGGGCCGCAAACCGGAATGGGCCCGAGCCGCGGCAGAAGAGCGGCCGAATAAACGCCGGAACGAAGCCTGGAAAATCGAAGGCACGCTCGAATCCGGCGCGCTGCGCTTGCGCGCGGATGTTGTTGCCGTAGTCGAATACGATCGCGCCGGCGTCGAGGTACCGCACCATCGCGCGCACGTGTTCGGCGCAGCTTTGAAGGGCCAGCCGCTGATACTCGTCGGGATCGGCCCGGCGCAGTTCGGCGGCAGCGGCGAGTGAGAGGCCCGCGGGAACGTAGCCGTCGAGCAAGTCGTGCGCCGACGTTTGATCCGTCACCGCATCGGGACGAAAACCGAGTTCGTAGAGCTGCGCGAACTCAACCGCGGCGTTGCCTTCGTATCCGATCGAGACGGCCTCGCCCGCATCGCGAGCCTTTTGCACTTCGAGCAGCGCTGCCTCCCGAGATTCGGCGACCCGGTCGAGATAGCGAAGCTCCCGCCGGCGCTCCAAACGAGCCCGATCCACGTCAACGATTAGGCAGATACCGCCGTTCATCGTAACGGCCAGCGGCTGCGCGCCGCCCATGCCGCCTACGCCGGCCGTCAGCACCACGCGGCCGGTTAGCGATCCGCCGAAGTGGAGACGCCCCATCTCCGCAAAGGTCTCGTAGGTTCCCTGAACGATTCCTTGCGTGCCGATGTAGATCCACGAGCCCGCGGTCATCTGACCGTACATCGTGAGCCCATGCGCTTCGAGCTCGCGAAAGACGCTCCAATCCGCCCACTTCGGCACGAGATTCGCGTTGGCGATGAGCACGCGAGGCGCGCGAGCATGCGTTGTAAAGACTGCGACGGGCTTGCCGCTCTGCACGATCAGCGTCTCGTCGTTACGCAGCCGCCGCAGCGTGCGAACGATCGCGTCGAAGGCCTCCCACGACCGGGCGGCGCGGCCGTTGCCGCCGTAGACCACGAGATCCTCGGGACGTTCGGCCACCTCGGGATCGAGGTTGTTCATCAACATGCGCAGTGCGGCTTCTTGCGGCCAACCTAGGCAGGTTAGTTCCGCACCGCGTGGCGCCCGAACCGCGCGAGAACCCGCGATAGTGCTCATTGTCCGCGGAATTCTTGGGGCCGCGGACAAGACCTCTTGCGGGGCGCAGCGAATGACGGGCTCGCATGTGCGGACGGTGCCGCCCAAGCTTGTCGCTCTTCGTTCTTGCGCTCATAATCGGATGCGTGGTCGCGCCTCCGCGGGCGTTCGCGGGAACGACCGGCTCGATTACTGGAACCGTCGCCCGCAGCGGCGGGGGACCAATCGCCGGCGCCCGCGTCACCGCAATCAGCCCTTCGCAGACCGAAACGGTTACGACCGACGCGTCGGGCCGCTTTTCGATGCTCTCGCTCGCGCCCGACACCTATGCGATTACCGTTTCCAAGGACGGCTTCGAGACTTCGACCACCACCGGCATCTCGGTCTTTGCCGATCAAGTGCAGACGCTTCGTCTTCCGCTCCAGGCGTCGCTGCGAACGATCGCGCGAGTGACGGCGCGCTCCTCGATGGACGTCGTAAAATCCGGAACGACGACCGACGTCTATTCGGTCAATGCCACCGTGACGCAGGCCGCGGCCGGTCTGGGCGGCGGCGGCAGCTTGAACAGCGCCTATTCGGCGATTGCCGCGGTTCCCGGCGCGTTCGTGCCTCCCAACCAGCAGGGATGGAATCAAACGGTCTATATTCGCGGAGGCAACTACGACCAGATCGGTTACGAGTTCGACGGCGTTCCGGTCAACCGTTCGTTCGACAACTATCCCGGAAGCACGGCTGGGACGCTCGGGCAGCAGGAGCTTCAAGTCTATACCGGAGGCGGAACGGCCGGCTCGAGCGCGACCGGCTTGGCGGGCTTCATCAACCAAGTCATCAAGACCGGGACCTTCCCCGGATACGCAACGGTAGATACGGGCATCGGCTCGACGACCTATTACCACAACCTTCAGTTTGAGGTCGGGGGTGCCACACCCGACCGCCTCTTCTCCTACTACGTCGGCGTCGGGGGATACAATCAGGATTTCCGCTATCTCGACCAGTTCAATGGCTCGAATCTCGGCGACGTCTGGGGCTATCCCGCGATCGCGTTTAACACGACGAAGCTCTATTTCGGCGGCGTCTATCCGACGTGCGTGAACAACGCCCCGCAGGGAACGGGCTGGTACTCCGGACCAAACTCGTCGCCCGTGTACAACCCCTTTACACTGAGCCCTGGACAGGTTGGCTACGTACCGCTTCCGTACGGCGTACACAAAGATCCGGGTTGTTATCAAACGCTTTCGCCGGCGTACGCCAGCTACTCCAACCTCGCGGATCGCGAGAGCGTCATCAACCTGCACATCGGCATTCCGCACCGGCACGACGCCGGACGCGACGACGTGCAGGTGCTCTACAACGTAACGGCGCTCAAGAGCCAGTTTTACAGCTCGCAAAACGATCTCGGGCCGCACGTCATCAACCAGCTCAGCGACGTCGTGTACGGAGAGAACGTACCCGAGGTGTGGGGCGATTTTGTCACCTGGCCCAGCAACACGCACTTTGGTGAAAGTCCCGCCAACGTCGCGCCGGTGCCCTATTTCGATCCAGGTTCACCCGGCAATCGCTGCGCCAACATCGATCCTTACGGTTTCTACAGCCAGCAGATCAAGGGTGAGTGCGCCCCGGGCACGTTTTCGACCGTGCCGCCCGACGCGCGTGACGGATTCTGGAACGACGCTTCGATCGCCAAGCTCCAGTATCAGAAGAACATCGGCTCGAACGCCTACTTCCGGATCTACGGATACACGTTCTACTCCGATTGGCTGCAGACCAGCCCGTTGAGTTATGGCACGCCCTTCTACGGTTTTGGCGTCACGTCGTACGATTACGAGCTAGAATCGCACACGCGCGGCCTGGCCTTCACGTTTGCCGATCAGTTGAACTCCGCAAACTTGCTGACCTTCGACGGCAACTACACGACCGCAACGACGAACCGCTTTAACAACACGAACTTCAACAACTTCCTCGGTACCGCGGCGACGAACCTCACCAACGGTACCGAGTGTTTCGCTTATGCGTCGGGAAGCTATCTCGGCGAGCATTATAAGGCCGGGCAGCCGGCGCCGTGCAACAGCCCACTCACGAGCGGCTCGTTTACGTCGCCCGAACCGGGCCCGACCGTTCCGGGTGCGTCGTGGCAGATCACCTATACCGGCAACTCGGGCTTTCTCAACAACGTCGTGCCGAACTTTACGTCGTTGGCGCTCGAAGATCTGTGGAATCCAACCGACAAGCTCAATATCGATCTCGGCTTACGCGGCGAAGAGTACGAGTACAACCTCGCCAACACGTCGAACAACGGCCAAAACTTCTGGTTCCTCGCCGGTCAGCGCGAATTCTGCTATAACCCGATAACGCTCGCGCCGTTCGTCATTCCCGTGCCGCCCGCCAGCGGCAAGCCGGCGGTACCGTTCGTCGGCTTCGACTGCCCCGTCGACAACTCGATTCCGGCGCATCCGGTGCAGACGGTTCACCCCGACGGCAAAGACGGTCACCTGCTGCTGAGCAACACTTACAGCCCGACGCTGGCCGACTACGCGCTGACGCCGCGCTTCGGCGCGACCTATACCGTCAATCCGGACACCGTGCTGCGTTTCTCGGCCGGGCGCTACGCCCAAGAGCCCGAGACGTATCAGGTGCAATACAACGCCGCCGCCAACAATCTCGCGTACGATCTCTTCCAGGCGTTCTGGCAGTACGGATTCACGACGCCCGTGCACGACCCGGAGGTACAGTACTCCGACAACTACGATGCGTCGTTCGAGCGGCGCTTCAAAGGCACGGATATGTCGATTAAGGTTACGCCGTACTATCGCTACGCGACCAATCAAGTCTACGGCATTGGGCTGCCGTTCGGGCTGAGCGGCGGACTCAACTCCGGCGTCGAGCGCGTTGACGGCGCCGAGTTCGAGTTTACGAAGGGCGACTTCGACAAGAACGGGCTCTCGTTTCTGATCTCGTACACGTACACCAACGCTGCCGAGCGCTGGGCCAACTATCCCGGAACCTCGATCAACCCGATCGATCCCTACAATCAGAATATCGCCAACTTCAACGGGCTGACGCAGGCCGGCGGCGGCTCGCAATGTTACGAGGACCTCCGCGACGGGAACGTCCTTCCCGATCCGACTTGCAAGCGGCTCAAGCCGCACGCCTACTCACCGATCTGGAACCCGTACTACTCGATGTCGCCGCAGCCGCTGCTCGACCGCAACGGCTGGTATCCCGTCGGGCTCGACTATCCGTACTTATCGCCCAACGTCTTGAGCGCGATCGTCAACTACAAACACGACAAGTTTACCATCACGCCGGCGATGACGTTCAACGAAGGCCAACCCTACGGCAACCCCGCCGACGTGCTTGGGCTCGACCCCCGAACCTGCAAGCGCAACTCCTCCAACATTCCGACGGCACCGCGCGTCACGCAGGCCGATTACACGAGCTGCGGGCTCGCCGCGACGCAAAATGGAACCAGCCCTGGCGAACTCTTCATTCCCAACCCGCAGACCGGCGTCTTCGACTCGTTCGGCGCGTTTCGGCAGCCCAGCCAGCTGAATCTTAGCCTGCAAATGGGATATCAGATCACGCCGCGCCTCAAAGCAAACGTGCTGCTCGCCAATCTCATGAACGCCTGTTTCGGCGGCTCCTCGGCACCGTGGACGAAACAGTATCCGCCGAACAACTTTACCTGCGGCTATGTCTCGAACTACTACTACGCTTCGAACTTCTACAACGGCGCGTCACCGAACGACAAAACGGCCAATGGGGTCCCGCTCAACCCGGCCTTCGCCAACTCTTACATTCCGGCGTACGCCGATACCAACTCGTTGGTCTTGCCGAATCCCTTCAACGCCTACTTCTCACTGAATCTCAGCCTGTAAGCCGGTGGCCGGTGGCCGCTTCGGCGGCTTCGACGAGCCGGTGCGAACGGATGAGCTCGCGGGCGGCGGCGATGTCGGGCGCCGGGGGGCGATCGTTCGTCCAGGGCGCAATACGCTCTCGAGCGATTTCGTATGCGGCGCGCGTTCCTCGGCCCATTCGCAGCGGGTGCCGGAGATCGAGCGCAACCACCGCTCCGAGCAACTCACAAGCGATCGCGGCCTCCACGTTGTCGAGCACCCGCTGAAGATTGTTCGCCGACGTCATGCCCATGCTAACGTGATCCTCTTGTCCCGCCGAAGTTGGAATTGAATCCACGCTCGACGGCCACGCCAACCCTTTGTTGTCGTTGACCAGTGCCGCCGCCGTATATTGCACGATCATCAGTCCCGATTGCAATCCGCGGCGCTCCGTGAGAAAGAGCGGGAGCCCGCGGTCCTCCGCGTTGAGCAAAAGGTAGAGGCGGCGCTCGGCGATTGAGGCCAGCTCGCCGATCGCCATCTTCAGGAAGTCGATCGCGAGCGCAATCGGCTCGCCGTGGAAGTTGCCGCCCGAGAGAAAGACGCCGTCCTCCGGAAAGACGAGCGGGTTATCGGTTACCGAGTTTGCTTCGACCTCCGTCACGCGACGAACGTAGGCCGTCGAGTCGCGCACCGCTCCATGAACCACCGGAATACAGCGAAACGAGTACGGATCTTGGACGCGTTCGCATTCCACGTGCGACCACACGATCTCCGAGTGCTGCAGCAGGGCGCGCAAGTTGGCCGCAACGCGCTCCTGCCCCGGATGCGGCCGTAGGTCGTTGATGCGGCGGTCGAAGACGCGCTCGCTGCCGAGATAGGCCTCGAGCGACATGCCGCCGACGACGTCGGCGGCGGCGGCGAGCCGCTCGGCCCGCACGACGCTCAGCGCCGCGATCGCGGTCATTACCTGCGTCCCGTTGACCAGCGCCAGGCCTTCCTTCGCGCCGAGTTCGATCGGCTTCAATCCCGCGCGCTCGAGCGCAACGGCACTGGGCAGCAGCTCGTCGCGAAAATAGGCTTCGCCCTCGCCGATCAGCGTCAACGTCATGTGAGCCAGCGGCGCGAGATCGCCGCTTGCACCGAGAGAGCCTACCGACGGCACGGCGGGCGTTACGCCGCGTTCGAGCATGGCGACGATGAGGTCGAGCGTTTGCGGTCTGATCCCGGAGTGACCGGCCGAGAGCGAGTTCGCCCGCAGGACGCCCGCGGCGCGCACCACCGGAATTCCCAGCGGCGCGCCGGTTCCGGCTGCATGGCTGCGAACCAGATTGAGTTGCAGCTCGGCGGCGTCCTCCGGCGCAATAACGATATTGGCGAGCCGGCCGAAGCCGGTCGTCACGCCATAAATCGGCTCTCCGGCGGCGAGATGACTGTCCACGAAATCGCGGGCGCGCGCCACGCGCTCGCGAGCTGCCGGCGAAATACTAATCGGGGCTCCGAGGGCTACCGCCTCGATCGCTTCAAGCGTGAGGTGGTGGCCGTCTAATTCGATCGGGGACGTTTGCGTCACCGCTCCCTAGAGTCTCGACCAATCGGCGCGCGCCGGCTTGGCAAACGGCGGACCGCTTTGGATGACGACCGTCTCGTGATCGCGCAGAACGATGTCGCGCGGGTCGCGTCCATGCCAGGGCGTTCCATTGATCCAAATGCTCAGCCGCCCGACATGCGGTGCCGTCACCGCGCCGGCCTCCGTCCAACTCAAGTTCGGTCCCCAGATGTCGAAGAACTGTCCCAGCGTGAAGGTGCGCTTCACCGGCGACTCGATGTGGATAAAACCGTCCTCGTTATGCGTATGGAGCCAATAGAGGCACGTCCCGGACTGCGGAATGCCGATCTGGGCCGGCACGGTCACCTTATGGCCCCGGTCGAAGAGCTGCAACTGCGTGTGAATGTGCTCGACCGAGCCCTCCGCGGCGTCGCAGTGAATGCCGTCGATCGGCAAACCTCCGAAGAGGCTCTGTGCGACCACCTTGTGGGGCGCCGGCGGGGCAAGCAAGACAAGAAGCAACATTAGGAGCTGCATGGCCGCTGCCTTTCGATGTGCATAAGGAAAAAAACTTGTGGACAGCTTGTGAATTACACCGAGGAGGCGCTTGTCCACGCCGTTTGTGCGTGCTACGATTCACGAGCTTCGGATTCCAAATCGGAAGTGCGACGAACGTATCGTTCGCGGTCGATGCACAACGTGAAGCGTTGCGATAAGCAATGATTCCGTAACTGAGACCAAACCGCTCGCCAGCGTCGGTGGGGCTCTCCGACCAGGTAGCCAAACAGGCGAGGCGAGTGCGTGAATACGTCGGAACCCGTCGCGGCTTCGCTTCGACGGGTTTCGCTAATTTGTTGCGGTATGCGCCGCGTAAACCAGCCGTGCGGCAGCGAGATCTTCGGTGGCAAGGCCCACGGATTTGAAAATCGTCGTCTCGGCCGCGCAGGCCGGCTTGGTTCCGGCAAAAATCTCGCCGATCTCGGCGTAGATGGTCGCGCCGGAGAGAATCACGTCGCCCGACTCTTGCAGCACGGCAGCGCGCGAGTCCACGACCAGGACGTGGTGCATCGCGTCGTCGTCGAGCTCGCGCCACGCCGGCCGGTTGGCGCCGATGGCGTTCACGTGCGCGCCCTCCTTGAGCCACGCGCCCCGCAGGACCGGCTCTTGCGAGCTGGTGGCAACAACGATAACGTCCGCTCCGCGCACCGCCGCCTCGGCCTCCATGGCCACGGCGCCCCGCCGGCGCGCGAACTCTGCAGCGTGCTCCGGCGTGCGGCTCCAGACGCGCACCTCGTCGAACTGGTGAATGCTTGACAGCGCCGCCAAGTGCGAATCGGCTTGTACGCCGCTGCCGAGCAGCGCCAGAACTCTGCTCTGCGCCGGCATTAGGTATTTGGTTATCGCCGCGGAGACCGCGGCCGTCCGCATCTCGGTGATCAGGCGCCCGTCCATGACGGCCAGCGGCTCGCCGTTATCGGTGCGAAAGAGCAGAACGATCGCCTGATGCGTCGGCGCGGGGCCGCGTTCGTTGGCCGGATAGAAGCTGACCGCTTTCACGCCCATCACGTCTTGCGCCGCCACGGGCATGACGCCGAAATAGCGCCTCCCTTCCTCGACGGTGAGGACGCTGCGCACCGGCTGCACGACGTTGCCCAGCGAAAACTGTGCCAGCGCCTGCTCCATCGCCGGAATCAGCTCTTCCCAACGAAGGAGGCTGCGAACCTGTGCCTCGTCGAGGTAGATCAATACTTCTCCGCGATCTCGGCCGCGACGGCGGCGATGCGCTCGCGGACGAACTCGGGGCCGAGAATCTCCGCTTGCGCGCCCCAGCCGAGCACCCACCGCACCAGCTCGTCCACGTCGGCGACGCGATAAACGATCTCCGTCGAACCCTCCGCGCCCCGCTCGACGCGGAAATCGGCGACGATGCGAGCGGCGGCCGCAGCCTTTGCGACTCTCGGCGCAAAGCGCACGCGCACTTCGGTCGTTTCGTCGTTATGCAAGACGCCGCTGATCGAGGCGGCGGCATATTCTTCAACGTTGAAGTCGTTGGGCCGAACAAAGGTTCGGGCGAGTACGACCGGCTCGCTCACGTTGTCGACCGCGAACGTCCGTTTATCGTTGCGCGTATGGTCGTGAGCGACGCAGTATACGCGCCCCGCATTGATGATGAAGCCGTACGGATCCACCCTGCGCGCGCTGCTTCGTCCTTCCTTATCGCGGTATTTGAAGCGGACGCTGCGAGAAGAACGTTCCGCCGCAGAGAGCAGCGCGAAAGCGCGTTCGCCGCGCTTGTCGAGCGAGATCCCCGAGAGCCGAAAGGCCATCGGCGAGGCTTCGTCGACTCGGGCGCGTGCGGTGCGCCCCGCGCTGCCGACAAGCTTCTCGGCAACGTCGTCGATCGACGCGCCGATGGCTCCCCCGATGCTCGCGCCCAGCGAACGCAACGCGACCAATCCAAAAAGCTCGCCGCTGCTGAGGTCGAGCCGTTTGAGGCTGTAGCCCTCGGCGAAGCGATAGAGGTTCGCGGCACGATCGAAGTAGAGCGGAAAACCGGCGTTGGCTAAGATCGCGAGATAGCGGCGGAGGCTGCGCGTGCTGGGACGGCGCTCGCCCTCGGCGATGCGATCTTTGAGGCTTTCGAACGAGTGCTTCCCCTGATCGATTGCGTTGAGCAACCGTACGAGCAGAATGACTTTCGATTCACCGTCGGTACTCATTGGTCCGGAGCGGCTTGGGGCTTGGGGAAACAACCGTCCGGCGCGTTGATCGGCGGCGCGCTCGGAAGCGGCGCCGTTGCCGTCACTCCCAATCGCACCGGATAGAACGAGCCGCCGTCGGTCATCGTCTGCAGAACGACGTGCGACGTTTGGCCCGGCGGCAGGTCGAACGCCGTGATCTGATACCGCGACGGCACGCGCACGCATCCAATCTCCACGACGTTCCCGTCGATTAAGAAGCTTCCCCGCGCGGGGCCCGCCAGCGGCTGAAAGAAGACGTAGGCTGCAGCCGCTGCCGCGCTCGGGTTCGCCAGCGTCAAATCGATCGTATGAAGGACGCCGTAATCGCCGTAGTCGCGGCCATCTGCCGACGGGCTCACGTTGGGCGGCGTTGGATCGGTGTCGCCGATGACGGTCGTCGCGTCGGGCCCGCCGGCCGAAAAACTCAGGCTTTCGCTGCCGAACCCGGCGATTGAAAAGGCACCGGTGCGGTGGTGTCCGTCGCCGGGCAGCACCGGCCCGTCGAGCAGCGTGCGCGGATCGATGCCGGGCAACACGGCCAGAACCGTTACTTCAACCGGACCGCCCGAGAGGACGCGCAGATCGGCGGTTCCGGCGACGAGTTGGCGGGCAGTCATCGGCAGATCGGTCATCAAATAAGGCTGGTCGCCCGACAGATCCAAGACGACCCCTTCGTGCTGATTTTTCGTCAGCAGAAATCTCTTGCTCACCGACTCGCCGACTTGCATGACGTCCATGTTCGGACCCGCCTTCGCCTCGATCAACTGCACGGAGGTGGGATCTTGGGAGCCGCTACGCAGCGCCACGACGAGCCTTCGGGGATCGGCGAGATCGTCGTGATAGTAATAGATGCGTGCCGGCGCTGCGAGCGAGACGGTCCCACGAAAGAGGACGCCGTCCTGTGAGACGTGCTCCGGATCGTCGTCGTAAAAAAGCAGTCCCGGAAGAAATGGCTGCAACGCGGTATTTTGCACGGTAACCGTCGTCGTGCCCGATTGATCGAAATACTGACCGTTTCCGGCAATCTGGATTGGAACCACAAACTGAGCCGTTCCCCCAGGCCCCAGCGGCGCCGCCGGCGGCGACACCGTCCCAATGGTGATCTGCGCGCCCGGCATCGCCTCCGTTAGGCGCGTCACCCAATCGGTAACTTCTTGCGCAAGCCAGTCGGGTTGGGCCGGATCGCCCGTGATGGTTAGCGTCGTTTGCGGGACGATCGTGCCCGCGTTGAACGCGACGCGAATCGCGATGTCGGCGCTCGCACCGCTGGCATCGCTGACGTGAAGGACATCGGTCCCGGTTTGCTGCGTAGCGGCGATCGTCAGCGAAGTTCCGTTGGGATCGGCCGTTACCACGACCAGCTTTCGGTCGAGCGTTAGCTGGAGCGGCGGCGTTGCACCGGTTACCGCGACGATTTGTTGTTGCGCCGGATTGAGGTTAACGGCAGTGGCGGCAACGCCGAGCGCCGGAACGGCGGTCGGCGTCGCTTGCGCGATAACTATTGCGAGAAAAGGGGCGAACATCGGGTCACCCTTCGTCCTTCGACTGCGCTCAGGATGACAAGGCTGGGGACGACAAGACTGGGGTCAGGGGGCAGTGCTCGGCTTTAGGTAACGGCGGGTTCGGGCGGGCTCGCGGCCGGCGGATCGAACGATGGAATCTTCGTGTACTTCAGTTTTTCCGGATCGTCGGGATCCACATCGCCGAGGATGTGATCGCCTGAGCCGAAGACGCCCTTGAGCATCTCCTCGGCGAGCTCGTCCTCGACCATGCGCTGAATCGCACGCCGCAGCGGACGCGCGCCGAACTCCGGATCCCATCCCTTTTTCGCGAGCACGGATTTTGCAGCGTCGGTTACCTTGAGCTCCATCTCCTGAGCGCGAACCTCGCGAACGACCTTGTTGAGCTCCAAGGTGACGATCTTTTCGATCTGGTCGCGCGTGAGCTGATGGAAAACCAGCACTTCGTCGACGCGGTTGAGGAACTCGGGACGGAAGGTCTGCTTGACCTCTTCCATCACGCGATTCTTCATGCGTTCGTAGGCCTTCGCCTCATCGGCGTTCGACATCCGTTCCGGACGGAAACCAATATCGGTCGTGGTGGTCATTCCGGTCGCGCCGACGTTGCTCGTCATGATGATGACGGAGTTCTTAAAATCGACTTGTCGCCCCTGAGAATCGGTGAGGCGTCCGTCTTCGAGTACTTGCAGCAGCAAGTTAAAGACGTCGGGATGCGCTTTCTCGATCTCGTCGAGCAGCACGACGGAGTACGGACGGCGGCGGATCGCCTCGGTCAACTGGCCACCCTCTTCATATCCTACATATCCGGGCGGCGCGCCGACGAGGCGGCTGACCGAATACTTCTCCATGTACTCCGACATATCGATGCGGATCATCGACTCTTCATCGTCGAACAAGAAGGCTGCGACACTGCGCGCCACTTCCGTCTTGCCGACACCGGTCGGGCCGAGGAATATGAACGAGCCGATCGGGCGGGCGGGATTCTTTAAACCGGCGCGCGAGCGGCGGATCGCCCGGGTAAGTACGTTGATCGCCTCTTCTTGGCCGACGACGCGCTCGTGGAGCAGTTCACCCATCTTGAGCAGCTTCGCGGTTTCGGCCTCCGCGAGACGGCTAACGGGAATCTTCGTCCAAGCAGCGACGATCTCGGCGATGCTATCCTCAGTCACTTTAAGAGTGCGGTCGCTGGCAGCTTTGCGATCGCGCCATTCCTGCTCGAGATTCGCTTTCTCCAAACGCAGCTTCTCTTCACGATCTCTGATGCTCGCAGCTTTGTCGAACTCTTGATTCTTGACGACCGATTCTTTCTCGGCGATGAGCTTGCGCAGTTGCGAATCCGCTTCACGAATCGCCGGCGGCGGCAGCATGGCCTGCAGGCGCACGCGCGAGCTAGCTTCGTCAATTAAATCGACGGCTTTGTCGGGAAGGAAGCGATCGGTGATGTACCGGTCACTGAGCTTCGCCGCAGCCGTGAGCGCCTCATCGGTGATTTGCACCTTGTGATGGGCCTCGTAGCGATCGCGCAGGCCTTTAAGAATTTCGATCGTCTCCTCGACCGTCGGCTCGCCAACCATAACGGGTTGGAAGCGCCGCTCCAAGGCGGAATCTTTCTCGATGTGCTTGCGAAACTCGTTAAGCGTCGTCGCGCCGATGCATTGCAGCTCGCCGCGCGCGAGTGCCGGCTTGATGATGTTGCTGGCGTCGATTGCTCCTTCGGCAGCGCCCGCGCCGACGAGCGTATGCAGCTCGTCGATAAAGAGGATGATCTCGCCGGCAGCGCCGCGGATCTCGTCCATCACCCGCTTCATGCGCTCTTCGAACTCGCCGCGATACTTGGTGCCCGCCACGAGCCCCGCCAGGTCCAGCGTAATCACGCGCCGGTCTCGCAGTGGCTCGGGTATCTCACCCTTGATGACGCGCTGCGCCAGACCCTCGGCAATCGCGGTCTTGCCAACGCCGGGCTCGCCAATTAGGGCCGGGTTGTTCTTCGTGCGCCGCGACAGAATCTGAATGACGCGTTCGATTTCGTTGTTGCGGCCGATGACGGGATCGAGCTTGTTGTCGCGAGCCAGCTGCGTGAGATCGCGGCCGTAGGCGTCGAGCGTCGGGGTTTTGCTCTTCCCTTTCGGAGCCGTCGGTTGGCCCTCAGCGCCGAGCAGGGACGTCGTCTGCACGCGAACCTTCGCGGGGTCGACGCCCAAGTTGGTGAGCACGCGCGCCGCGACTCCCTCGCCCTCTCGGATCAAGCCGAGGAGCAAGTGCTCGGTCCCAATGTAATTATGGTTGAGCTGGCGTGCCTCTTCGAAGGCAAGTTCGATGACGCGCTTGGCTCGCGGGGTAAAGACCATCTCTTGCTGCACGGTCTGCCCGCCGCGCCCGACGATCGCTTCTACCTCTTGACGAACCTTGGCCAGATTGACGCCAAGCGACTCGAGAACCTTGGCGGCGAGACTCTCGCCCTCGGAAATAATGCCAAGCAGAATATGCTCGGTTCCGATATAGTTGTTTCCAAGTCTCTGAGCTTCTTCCTGAGCGAGTACGATGCTGCGCCGCGCTCGCTCGGTGAAAGGCTCCCACATCGACATCGCTTAGTTCTTCCTCCTACCCTCTTAACGCGAACCGGGCCCTGGCGGTTTCGCGGCTCGTCCTCGTCTGCCCCGCCTTCGTCCTTCGTCCTTCGACTGCGCTCAGGATGACAGGCTCAGGATGACAGCGCAGAGGTCTGCCCCATATCCCGCGGAACCTCATACCCATGCCAACCGCCGAACAAGTACGCGAAGCACTCGTCGAGGTCAAAGACCCCGAACTAAACTTGGGGATCCTCGAACTCGGCTTGGTCTACGATATCACAACCGAAGGCGAAAACGGCGAAAACGTCACCGTCATGATGACGCTAACGTCGCCGATGTGTCCCGTTGGGCCGATGTTTAAGAAGTCGGTGGAGGATCACGTACTCGCCATCGAGGGCGTCAAGAGCGCGAATGTCGAGATCACCTTCATGCCGCCGTGGGACCCTGCGACCATGGCATCCGACGACGTTAAGGCGATGCTCGGTATCTGGTAGCTTCGACTCTCTGCTGTCGCTTGCGCTGTTTGCCGAGCGTGCGGAAATACTCACGCACCTCGTTCTCAGGAATGACCCGGCCCTCAGCGACGTCCCGAATTCCTTCCTCGACGTCGGCTTTGAGTGTTCGAAGAACGGATCGTTTTTCGGCTGCAGCATTAATGGATATACCACGGTGCTGAGTCTGTCGTCCTTCGACTGCGCTCAGGATGACATGACTGCGCTCAGGATGACATTACTGCGCTCAGGATGACATTACTGCGCTCAGGATGACATTACTGCGCTCAGGATGACAATGCTTGGGTGAACTCCCGGTGTTGTCCGTTAACTCCGACGTTAGGACGACACCGGGAGAACGTTTTGGGCGACGAGGGGACGATTTTTACATGCCTAGGTTATAGGCTGCGGCCAGGTCCTTCATTGCTGTCGTGAGGATCGCGTGATACTGGGCATCGATGCCGATCCCGTATTTGGCGTCGATGTCTTTCATCACTTGAACGTGAATGGGATGCGAAACGGCTCGATCGAGCATTACTTCGACGTTGAATCCTTCGCCGGTCTGACCGGCAGACCAGAGCGCCGCTGCAAGGGCGCGGCCGTCGTTGGGATCGGGATCCGGCTTGCTCGGAAGCGCGATCTTCTTCTCCGTAACGATTCGCAGTGAATCGTTCACGACGAAGTCGAACGTCTTGATAAACTGGCCGACTTGGTCCTTACCGTACTGTTTCGTTAGCTTTGCGACCTCGGCGTCAAACGAGTTGCCGGTGAGCCTCTTGAGCAGCGTTACGGTGCTAAAGTTGCTCGGGCCGCCTCCAGCTTCCACCATAGAGAGCGTTACGGCCAGTGCCGGCGCGCCGGTATAGACGCAGCACGAACCCGAGAAACGCGTCGATGTATCGACGACGTTGGGCATCAGTCTTGCCGATGCGGCGGCCGGAACGATGGTTGCCAGAGCGAGCGCACAAGCGGCAATGGCGGATTGATTGCGCATGGGTTCCTTTCTCGAGCATTGCAGCTCGTTAGAAAAACGGTTCGCCGAAAGGAACGTCCAATTCAATCGTTTGGATTGGGGGCGCGGCTGCTGGGGGTTGTTAAAGCAGCGTTACGGCAATCGGTTTGGTCGTGGGTTGCTTGGAACCACCGGCCGGCTCGACGCTCACGGCCACCGCCACGATGTCATTCGCCGCAACCGGCAAGCGGATCAGGGTTTCGCCCGAGGCGCCCGGCCTAAACGTGATCGACGGGGCCATCGTCTTGGAGCCCTTGGGTAACGTCCAAGCCTGGTAGACCTTGCCCTTTGGCGGCTGCGCGAGTGCGTGCATGGCAATGTAGAGGTTATCGCCGCGTACCAAGACGGAGCCGGGGCCGAAGCGATAGCGCTTGGCGTCCGGCGCCGTAACGTCGGCGATAACTGCCGACTGCTGCGCGATCCGCGATTCGTCGCGGCCGAGCCGTTCGCGCAGCGAGGCATTCCAGAGTCCTGCCCCGACCGCAACCACAAAACATGCCGCAGCGACGAGCGACGGCCAGCGCGATGCCGCCGAACGAGCCGGTCCGGCCGAACGTCCCGGTTTCGTTGAACGAACTTGCTTCATCAGGCGAGTTTTGAGCATGAAACTCGGCCCTGCAGTGCGGCCGTCGGCCTCCGCCGAGTAGCCGATAGCCGTCACGGCCGGACGCAAGAGCTGGTACTCCGCGCGGCACTCCTCGCAGGATTGCAGGTGCGCGGCCACGTTCGCCGCTTCGCGGGCCGGGAGCGCGCCCAGCGCATAGAGGGCGACGTTGTCGAGCATCTCGTCGTGCGACATCATGGCACCACCACCCCGTCGAGCGCGCTGCGCAAGCGGCGCAGGCCGCTGCGAATGCGCGTTTTAACCGTCCCGAGCGGCAAGCCCGTCGTTTGCGCCATCTCCTGGTGCGTTATGCCGCCGAAAAAACCCAGCTCGATCAGCTTGCGTTGTTCCTCGGGCAACTGCGCGATCGCCGCGCGAACGGATTCGGCGTCGAGTTGCGCCATCGCGGCATCTTCCAGCGCGTCTGGCGCCGGAATCGCCTCGGGAAACTGATCTTCGGGCCGTGCCGCCCGAGCACGAAGCGCGTCGAAGGCGCGGTTGCGAGCGACGCGCACGATCCACGCTCCAAAGTTTCCCGAGCGAAAAAGCTCGGGGTTGCTCCAGATCTTCATGAAGACGGCTTGCGTGGCGTCTTCGGCGCTTGCGGGATCGGAAAGCACTCGTAACGCCACGCCGTAGACGAGGCGACTATAACCGTCGTACAGCGCTTCAAACGCAGCGGTGTCACCCTCCCTTATGCGCTCCATGAGCCGGCCTGCATCATCCACGCTTAAACGGTCCCCGGGGGCTCCATGGATTGCCCTTCGACTGCGCTCAGGATGACAGAAGTCAAGGTGCCAAACGCGGATAGATGCGCGTTGGTATGCCGGCGAAGGCCGGATCGCCGCACTGCCAGAGTAAAAAGGCGTATTCGTCGGTAAGGAGCTGCTCGCTCTGCTCTCGGGATGCAGCCATGAATCCGTGCCCTGCGTCGTAATCCACGCGCAAGAGAATCGGACGCCCGCTTGTCGTCGCGCGCGCGAGCCTCGCGGCGAACTTCGCGAGCTGCCACGACGCGACGCGCGGATCGTTAAATCCGGTGACGAGCATCACGGCAGGATAGGGCGTCGCAGGCACGACGTGCTCGTAGGCATCCATTGCGTAGAGCGCCCGGAAACCCGTCTCGTTTGCGACGGTGCCGAACTCTGGAATGTTCGGCGGGCCATTCGGCGTGAACTCGGCCCGCAAAGCATTGCTGACGCCGACGACGTCCAGGGCCGCCGCGAACAGGTGCGGCTGCGTCGTGATCGCGCGCCCAATCGTGATGCCGCCGGCGCTGGTTCCTTCGCCCGCGAGGTGGGCCGGCGAGGTGTACTTATGATCGACCAGCCAATGTCCGCACGCAATGAAGTCTTGCCAGGTATGGGGTTTGGTCGCGATCATTCCGGCGCGGTGCCACGCTTCGCCGTACCATCCGCCGCCGCGCGGATGACAGACGGCGAAGACTCCGCCGCGCTCGAGCCACGCGACGCGAGTGGCGCTGAACGATGGATTCAGCTCGATGCCGTAAGCGCCGTAACCTTCCAAATACGCCGGATGCGATCCATCGAGCGACAGTCCTTTACGGTAGACTACCGAGAGCGGAACCATCGTGCCGTCGGCGCTGCGCGCCAGCACTTCCGACGACGTATACGGCGTCGTATCGATATTAGCCAGCGGCTTGAGGTGCGTGTCGGTCACGGAGCCGGCGGCATCCGCCGCATAGTAGAGCTGCGAGTGCGTCCAGCCCGTTAGGCCGAAGACGACACCCGGCTCCCGCGGGTCGGTGGCGATCGCGCTAATCGAGCCTTGGAAAGGCAACGCGACGTTCGTTACAGCGCCGGGGCTGCCGCCGGCGCCGAACGCTACGCGGGTGATCTTTCCAAATCCACCCTCGCGCGACCGGACATAGAGCCCATCGGCTGCGACGCCCAAATCTTCGAGAACGTCCTTTCCGGCTGGGATGACCGTCTGCGCCGCTGCCAGGTCGGGCGCATCGAGCGACGTCCTGACGAGCTTGTACGCCGGCGCGTTCTTATGCGTGAGTACGTAGAGCGTCGAGCCCCTGAAATCGAGATTGACGACATCGTCGGCGGGCGTCGCAACGGGCGTCCACGCGACGTTGGAATCGAGAACGGTCGCGCGGGTCGCATAGACGGTGCGCTCGTTTGCAACCCCATGAACGATCAGCGCCAGCGTGTACGGGGAGGCCGGTGACCGCAGCACGACCGGAAAATCCGTCAGGCCGAATGGGATCTTCGGATTCACGCCATATCCAAAGACCGCGACGTCGCGGTCGGGGTCGCGCCCCAAAACGTGCAGATACGCGACGGCGCGTTTCTCCTTATCGGTTTGGGGTTCGCCGGGACGCATCTCCGGAAAGCGTACGTAATAGAAGGAGTTGCCGTCGGCCAACCAGCTCGTCGGGCCGATGTAATAGGCGCGATCGATCGCGTCGGGAAGAACGCGAGCGGTCGCTGTTTCCACGACGTGAATTACCTCGGCCTCGGAGCCGCCTTCGGAGATTCCGTATGCGACGTACCGCCCGTCGAGCGACGGCAGGAAATAGTTGATCGTGTAATGCTTGCCGGGTGTTGCCAAGCTCTGCGGATCGACCAGGACGCGTTCGCCGCTGCCGTCCGCGTTGCGCACGTAGAGCTTGGGGCCGTTGTCGCCGGGGTTGAGCTTTTCGTAAAAGTAGTACGGCCCGTCGCGGGTTACTCCGGTGACCACGACTCCGGCGTTGTCCAGCTCTTTGATGCGCTCGAAGAGCCGTTCGCGCGGTTCGCCGAGCTTGGTGAGCACGGCGCGCGTGTAATCGTTCTGCTCCTTGAAGAACTGCACAACGACCGGATCGGCCATGTTTTCGAAGTAGCGGTACGGGTCGGTAACGGACGTCCCATATATCGATTCGGCGACCGCGCGCTGCGGTGGTATCGGCGGCGGCGACGGGAAACCCGCCGGGATCGCGCCGGCCAGCGCGAGGGCGAATATGCAGCAGCTAACGCGGAGCATCAAGCCACTATTCTCGAAAGCGTACCCTTGTCATCCTGAGCGCTTCGACTACGCTCAGCACAGGCTCCGTCGAAGGATGACATGGGGGAGGATGCGTGCAAAGGTGGCAGCGTGAAGAGTCGAGCGGAAAAATACGCAGAACTCGAGGTAAAACGCGCGGAATCGACGGTTCCGGCCGGAGCCGAGGCGCTCGCCCGACAACACGCGCGGGGGAAACTCTCGGCGCGAGAGCGCGTCGAGGCGCTCGTGGACGAAGGCTCCTTCACCGAGTTCGACCGGTTCGTCATCCACCGAGCCAACGCGTTCGGTCTCGATGAAAAGGAGTTTTTGGGCGACGGCGTCATCACGGGGCGCGCGACCATCGACGGACGCCAGGTCTTTCTCTTTTCGCAGGATTTTTCGGTGCTAGGCGGCTCGCTGGGCGAAGCCTTCGCCGAGAAGATTTGCAAGATGATGGACTTGGCGATTCGCACCGGCTCTCCAATGATCGGCATCAACGATTCGGGCGGCGCTCGCATTCAAGAAGGCGTCGTCTCTTTGGGTGGCTATGCCGAAATCTTTTGGCGCAACGTGGCGGCCAGCGGCGTCGTTCCGCAGATCAGCCTAATCGCGGGGCCCTGCGCGGGTGGCGCGGTTTATTCACCGGCGATAACCGACTTCATCATCATGACGGAAAAGATCTCGCAAATGTTCATCACGGGACCGGAGATCATTAAGACGGTCACCGGCGAGGAAGTAACGTTCGAGGAGCTGGGCGGTGCGATGACGCACGCGACCCGCAGCGGCGTGGCGCATCTCGTGGCCGAGGACGAAGCGAACCTTTTCGAGCTCACCCGCGATCTGTTTTCGTTTCTTCCGCAAAATAACACGGAGGCGCCGCCGGAATACGCATGCGACGACGACCCGCACCGGATGGTTCCGCAGCTAGACGATCTCGTCCCCGACTCGCCGAACAAGCCCTACGACATGCGTGAGGTTATCACGGGTGTCGTGGATTACGGAGATTTCCTCGAAATCCAGGCGCTCTACGCGCCGAACGTGATTTGCGGCTTTGGGCGCGTCAACGGGAGAGCCGTGGGCATCGTCGGCAATCAGCCCAACGTGCTTGCCGGCGTGCTCGATACGCGTTCGTCGGTCAAGGCGGCTCGCTTCGTGCGTTTCTGCGATGCCTTCAACATTCCGCTGATTACGTTTGTCGACGTCCCCGGCTTTCTTCCGGGCACGGATCAAGAGTACGGCGGCATCATCCTCCAGGGAGCCAAGCTTCTGTACGCGTTCGCCGAAGCGACGGTTCCCAAAATCACCGTCATCACGCGTAAGGCGTACGGCGGGGCCTACGACGTGATGGCGAGCAAACACATTCGCGCCGACGTCAACCTCGCATGGCCGACCGCCGAGATCGCGGTGATGGGCGCGGAAAGCGCCGTCAAAACGATCTTCCGCCGCGAAATTGCCGCAGCCGACGACAAAGAGGCGAAGATGGCGGAACTAATCGCCGAGTACAACGACCGTTTCGCGCATCCGTATATTGCGGCCGCGCGCGGTTACGTTGACGACGTCATCGAGGCCCGCAAGACGCGCGGCGCGATCGCCGATGCGCTGGAAATGCTGCGCGACAAACGGGTTGACGTGCCGCAGCGCAAGCACGGCAACATTCCGTTGTAGCGCGGCTTAGTAGATGCCCGGTAGCAAACGCCAGCGAACCGTCTGCTGGTATCGGCGATATCCGGGCAGGCTCTTGGCCAGGAACGCCTCCTCATTCTGTAAGCGCCAGACGATGAGGGGCAACATCGGCAGAACGAGCAGCAGCGCCCAATAGGAGCCGAGCGCGAGCGGTATACCGATCACTGTAATCAGCAACCCGACGTAGAGAGGATGGCGCACCACGGCGTATGGACCCGTTGAAATGACTCTCTGTTCAGCCGATACTTGGATCGTAGCGCCAGCGAAGCTGTTCTCTTGAAAGACGAGAAAGTAAACGTATGACCCAGCCACGACCAAGACGTCGCCTAGAACAACCAGCAAGGGTATTTCGGAAGACCAATGCATGCGATGGTCCCGCGCCGCAATGACGATGGTTGTCACGAGCAGCGAATAGAGGAGCGTCACGATCAGCTTCTGCGCCGGCTCGGTCTCGGCGATCCGCATGCGGCGCTCCAAGAGGGTGCGATCCTTCCGCCAAAAGTACGCCGAAGTCAAAGCACCGCAGGCGCTCACAATCGCGATAAAGACCCAGGCCTGCCAGTAATCGAACGTCCCGGCCGGAAGAAAGATGATTAGCCAAAGCAGCGGCACGGAAACGATGGCGTTGATCAGCGCACGCCGCTTCAGCTTTGTCCCGCCTTGCTCCGCCTCCGAA
>Ga0187863_10000622_pt1 | contig 29875 bp, 28 predicted proteins | sample June2016WEW_11_1_FD_132975 | JGI IMG/M metagenome (GOLD analysis project Ga0187863, IMG submission 132975) | Peatland microbial communities from SPRUCE experiment site at the Marcell Experimental Forest, Minnesota, USA - June2016WEW_11_10 | ecosystem: Environmental > Terrestrial > Soil >...
AAACAATCCCACTTCAGTTCCCACCCAGAGAGAACCATCTTCCCTGGGCAGGATTTCGTAGACCAGATCGCTGGCCAGCCCGCTTTCAGTGGAGTAGCTCTCCCACTCGCGGTATCCTCGCCATTGCACCAGTCCCCGGCCTGCCATTCCGATCCAGAGAGAGTGCTGGCGGTCCTCGTAGGCGGAGTAGACGGTTCCGCGCAGGCCGTCGGAGCGGCCGATGGTTTGCCATCCCTTCGCGTCCTCGATAAGCAACCCCTGGGGTGAGTTAAACAGGATCCTTCCGCCTCGATCGACGCTGAGCGCCGCACCCATGCTCAAGGATGAAGAGGGCAGGTTTGGCCTTTGGAATTTTTGTTTCCCGGCGGGCCATACAAAAATACCGAGAGTCCGCGCGCGGACCCAGAGATTTCCAACATTGTCTTTCAGGATGGTCTGCAGCTCGTGGCCGGGAAGTCCACTCTCCTGTCCGAAGACTTGAGTGCCACGGGCATCCATGCGGCAAAGTTCGAGTCCGCAGCCGTACCACAGGACATCGCCATCGACCAATATCCCATAGGCGCCGGGAGCGGAAGTTCCCTGGGGCTGGGGGAAGACGCGCATCGCGAATTCATCGTGCCCAGGCTGGGAAGAGAGTTCCACCAGCCCACCATTGGTGCCGATAAAGGTGTGGCCTTTTCCGTCCGATTGGATGGCGAAGGCCCAGGGGATGGACTTGAAGGGACCGGGGATCTTTTCAAAGCGATTGCCCGAAAGATGGTAGAGGCCAAAGTCTCCACCAACAAGAAGAGAACCATCGGGTGCGTCGCCAAAGGCAGCGCCTGAATTGGAGGGTATTCTCTGCGCCGTTCCAAAGGCCTCAAAGCGATCGCCGTCATAGCGGTAGATGCCGTTTTCAGTGCTTACCCAGAGGAAGCCGATGTGGTCCTGGTAGATTCTGCGGACCGCGAGGTTGTTCAGGCCTTCCGCGGAACCAAAACTGCGGAAACTGTATTCCTGAGCACACAGCGACTCGCCTGCCAGCGTCAGCAAGGCCAAGGCACACGAGATTGCTTTCCTTAGCACTAGAAGAAAATCGGCAGATGGGGCTGGACTCTTTAAGCGGGAGTCTGCTTGCAGAGCCGATTTGCTGAAATTCTACGCTGATTCGAGGTGGCCATCTGTTTCAAAGTGCTCTAGACCTTTGGGCGTTTGTAGAAGGGGAGGGGGACTTGTTTGGCGCGGACCTGGGATTGGCGGACCTGGACGAGGAGATCTTCGCCGCCGAGGGCTGTCTGGGTTGGGACCAGAGCAAAGGCGATGTTGGTTTTGAGGAATGGAGCGGGGGAGCCGGAGGTGATGACGCCGATCTCTTTGCCTTCGAGGTTGAGGACGGGATAACCGTCGCGGGCGATGCCGCGGTCGATCATTTCGAGACCTACGAGTTTGCGGGTTGGACCGCCGGAGGATTGGATTTCGAGGAGGGCCTGGCGGCCGATGAAGTCGCCTTTGTCGAGCTTGAGGAAGCGGTCGAGGTTGGCTTCAAAGACGTTGATGGAGTCGGATATTTCGTGGCCGTAGAGGCTCATTCCGGCTTCAAGACGGAGGGTATTGCGCGCGCCGAGGCCACAGGGACGGATGCCGAACTCCTGACCGGCAACGAGGAGTTCGTTCCAGACTTTTGTGGTTGTGGGTTCGTCTGCGGGGAGATAGAGCTCGAAACCGTCTTCGCCGGAGTAGCCGGTGCGGGCGATGAGGACGTTGGGGACGCCGGCGACTGTGCCAAATGTGAACCAGTAATTTTTGATTGCGGAGAGATCGACGGTGGTGAGTTTGCGGAGGGTTTCAAGGGCGCGCGGGCCTTGGAGAGCGAGCTGGGAGTAGTAGCTGGAGTAGTCGGCGATGTGGATGGAAGGAAAGCTGCCGACCTGCCGGCGAATCCAGGCGTAGTCTTTGTCTTTGGTGCCGGCGTTGACTACGAGGAGATAGTCATTGGGGCTGAGACGATGGACGAGGATATCGTCGACGAAGGTTCCCTCAGGAGTGAGCAGGGCGGAGTATTGGGCCTGGCCGTCTTTGAGACGGGAAGCGTCGTTCATGGTGATGTGCTGAACGGCGGCCAGCGAGCCGGGACCGCGGAACTGAATCTCGCCCATGTGGGAGACGTCAAACAGACCGACGGCGGTGCGGACGGCGAGATGCTCGGCGAGGATGCCTGCTCCGGGACCGGGGTACTCGACCGGCATATCCCAGCCGCCGAAGTCGACCATTTTGGCGTGGTGGGCGCGGTGAGTGGAGTTGAGGGGGGTCTTTTTCAATTCGAGAACGGTCATGAGCTCCTCTTGAGTGCCGCAGTGGTGCTGTGCATACGATAGGGAGGATGCGGCATTGGGGTCAACCACCACCTGGCACCTGCGGTGCGGCAGCCGGCGCTTGCGCGCCCGTTGTGATTTGGAACAAGACATAGTTGAGAAGAGAGGTTGAGGGGATGAATTTTTTTCGTGGGGGATTGATGCTGGTGGCGGCGGGGATTGCGCTTTGGAAGGGATGGGCAATTCATAGGGGGCCGTATGCGTGGATGGCATTTGGATTGGGAGCGGCGGCGCTCGGGTTGGCTGCGTGGCATTTTACGCGGAAGAGCGAGCGTGAACGCAGTTAACGAAGAAACGCATCAAGAATCAATGCTGAATTCTTCTTCAACAACTTGCTGGATCGATTCGGGTCTCTAAGGGTCGTGCGGTTGGTTGATGGGCTCAGACCGCGGAGGAAGACATATGTTGGTTACGGGATGGAATGCACTGGCGCTCATGCGGATTGGAATTGGCCGGGGCGATGGATTGATGTGGCTTTTAGCGCTGGTGGTGATCGGGGCGCTGGTGTGGGCGCTTACCCGGCCGGGTGGGAACGATCCGGCGAAAAACTAGAAGTGGATGGGGAACTTCACTTGCGCCGTGCGCGCCAGAAGGAAGAGACGGTGAGGTAAAGGAAGACCAGGGCTACACCGGAGTAGACAAGGAATTTTATGTGGTTGGGGCCTTGTGTGTAGTCCATGCGGGTGATCCAGGCGAAGCGGCCGAAGACTACGACAAAAAGGAAGAAGAAGACGCCGGTGACTTCAAGCATGAGGATTCCGCCAACACGGCGGAAAGGCTTAAGGAAGCCGCCGATGCCCCGGCCGAGACCACGCGTAGCGTGGCCGGCTACCTTGCCGGCGGTGCGGGCTGCGGACTGCGAGGCTGGCTGATTGGCCGCGGCCTGGGCTCCGGCCGCAATGCTCTGGCCGGCGATGCGGCCGGCAATGCGAAGACCGATGCCGAGTGTGCGACCGATGTTTTGAGGTTTCATTCCGTTTATGATGGTAGCAGCGCCGCTTGCCGCGCTGCTCTACCGCTTATTTGCCGCTTTACGAGTTGCCGCGCGGCGGCGATCGAAGTAAGGTAGATAGAAATCTTACGCCGCTCCCCTCGCCAGTTTCTGCGCGGGCCGCCGCACATGGAGGACCCCATGACATCTCGCCTGCGCGAACTGATTCAACAACTTGGTGAAGCCATTCACGAATCGGTGATTGAAAGCGAGCAGATCGCCGGGGTAGTGCAGGATATTCGCAAGCAAGGCTTTGACGTGCTGCTGATGCTGGAAGCGACGATTGGGCTGAACGATGTTGCCGCCAAGGAAGGCACGGATTCCGAGGGCGTTCCGGTGCATGGCGACGAAGATGGAGCCTTCACGCAAAACGATCTGCATTTTCTGCGTTCGCTGCGAATTTCAGTTGAGGGCGAGGCGGAGAATGCTTCGGAGTCGGATACGCCGTAGTTCACATTCGTCACAAGATCTTACGTCCCTAAGCGCAGTGCGAAACGACTGCTCTTTGTTTTGTGGTATCCCAGGTCCCAAAATCGGGACCTGGGGCACCCAAATTTGTTCTGGATGAAGCTGCCTAAATACAAAACAGACTTAGCATTGTCTCGTGGCGTCCCACCCTTGCGATAGAAAAAATCGCAAGGATGGGGCACTCAGGTTTGTGGGGTTAGGCGGATATGAAAGACGCTAGCTTTTGAGCGCCACTTTTATGTGCAGTTCCTTGAGTTGATGATCGCTAACCCTTGTGGGGGCTTCGGCCATGAGGTCGAGGGCTTTGGCGGTTTTGGGGAAGGCTATGATTTCGCGCAGGCTGGGAGCGCCGGCGAGGATCATGACGATGCGGTCCAGGCCTAAGGCGATGCCACCGTGGGGCGGAGTGCCGTATTCGAGGGCGTCGAGGAAGAAGCCAAAACGGGCGCGGGCTTCTTCGTCGCTGATGCCGAGAGACTGGAAGATCTGCTGCTGTACGTCTTTGCGATGGATACGGATGGAACCGGAGCCTAACTCGAGGCCGTTCAGGGCGAGGTCGTAGCAGTTGGCGCGGACCGAGGCCGGGTCGGTGAGCAGGTTTTTCATATCGGCTTCATAGGGCGCGGTGAAGGGGTGGTGCGCGGGAACCCACTTGGCGGAGGCTAGCTCGTACTCAAACATGGGGAAGTCGACGATCCAGATGGGCTGGAAGGCGGTTGAGCCTTCGATGCACGCTCCAGATTCCGGATCGGCTTGCTGAACAGTTTGTTCGGTGAGGGCGAAGGCTCCGTGACGGTCGGCGTATTTTTTTGCCAGCTCGTTGCGGAAGTTGCCAGCGGCGGAGTAGACGTTGATTTCGCGCTCACTGAGACGGCCTTCAAATTTTGTGTCGCTCGCCTTTACGGGATGCGCGGGATCGCCGGCGACGATGATGACGAAGTCGGCTTCGGAGGCTCCGGCTAGCTCGCGCACCTTGACTGCGGCTTCGGGGAAGCTCTTGGCGAGGCGCTTGAAATCGTCGATGAATTTGGCGCCTTTTTTCAGGTCGAAGATGGGATGGTTCTCTTCGCGCTCCTTGCGGCTCAGCTCGCCTACGTTGGGAATGCGCAGGGCGACGACGGGCAGCGCGGGGTCGATTTGCAGAGTGGCGAGGGCGGCATCGGTAAATGCGGGACGCACATCGGTGAGGCCGGGCAGGCGCAGGTCGGGCTTGTCAGAGCCGAAGCGGCGCATGGACTCGTCGTAGGTGATGCGCGGGAAAGGCGTGGGAAGGGTGATGCCGGCGGCGGCAAATGCTGCGGCCATGAACTGCTCGACGACGGCGAAGACGGTCTCCCGGTGAGGGAAGCTCATCTCCAGATCGACCTGGGTGAATTCAAGCTGGCGGTCGGCGCGCTGGTCCTCATCGCGAAAGCAGCGGGCGATTTGGAAGTAGCGGTCGAAGCCGGAGACCATGAGTAGCTGCTTGAAGATCTGCGGAGATTGCGGGAGGGCGTAGAACTCGCCGGGATGGACGCGGCTGGGGACCAGGAAATCGCGCGCGCCTTCTGGGGTGGACTTGGTCAGGATGGGGGTTTCGATTTCGAGGAAGCCCTGACGGCTGAGGCTCTCACGGATCGCAAGTGTAATGTCGTGGCGGAGACGGAAGTTGCGCTGCATCTCAGGGCGGCGCAGGTCGACGTAGCGATATTTGAGGCGGACTTCTTCGTTCTGGATGGCTTCTTCAGAGGGCGAGAAGGGCGCCAGGCGGCTGTCGTTTAAGACGAGGAGCTGGGTGGCTTCAATTTCGATTTCGCCGGTGGGCATTTTCGGGTTGATGGCGTCAGCGTCGCGCAGGCGGACTTTGCCTACGGCGGCGACGACGTACTCGGAGCGGACCTGTTCGCCCTTGGTGTGGCCGTCGGGGGTCAGCTCTTTGTCGAGCACGATCTGGGCGATTCCGGTGCGGTCGCGGAGATCGAGGAAGATGAGATTGCCGTGGTCGCGGCGGCGGTTTACCCAGCCCATGAGAACTACGTGCTGGCCGGCGTTGCTGGCGCGCAGATCGCCGCAGAGGTGAGTACGTTCGAGACTTCCTAGAAAATCGAGCACTGCTCGTGTCCTTATTCTGGTGAGGAGTCTGCGAGAAAAACCGCCAGCTCCGCACGTGGAACTTTTGATTGAATGCCTGTCGAGAAGGTCTTCACTGTAAGGATACCGGATTGGAGCTCGTCTTCGCCGAGGATGACGATGCGGCGGGCGGTCTTTTCGGCGGCTTCAAAGGATTTTTTGAGGCGGAAACTGCCTTCGCCGAGCTCGATCCATAGGCCTTTGTTGCGGAGCTCACGAGCCAGGATGAGGGCGGCGGGGTTTAGATTTTCGCCTAGCGGGGCGATGAATGCGTCCCCCTTTAGTGCGGCGGAGTTTTGGTTGAGTGTGGCTTGCAGGGTTAGCACGAGACGGTCTTCGCCGATGGCGAAGCCGATGCCGGGGGCTTTGGAGCCGCCGAGCATCTCGCTAAGACCGTCGTAGCGGCCGCCGCCGAGCAGAGCGTTTTGCGCGCCGAGGCCGCCATGGGTGAACTCGAAGGTGCTACGGGTGTAGTAGTCGAGGCCGCGGACTAAACGGTGGTTGAGGGTGTAAGGGACGCCGGCGGCGTCGAGGGCGGAAGTTACGGCGGCGAAGTGGGTTCGGGATGCGTCGTCGAGGGAATCGCTGATTCTTGGGAGCGTTTCGATGATGGGCTGGTCGGCGGGGACTTTGCAGTCGAGAACGCGCAGGGGGTTGGTGACGGCGCGGCGCTGGCAGTCCTCACACATTTGGCCAACGACCGGGACGAGGGCGGCGCGGAGGGTTTCGTTGTAGCGGGCGCGGTCCTCGGAGGACCCTACGGAGTTGAGCTCAAGGGTCCAGCCGGTGATGCCTAGCTCGTCCAGCAGTGTAGCTAGCATCTCCAAGACCTCCGCATCCCGCAAGGGACTTTCGCTGCCTGAGGATGGAGGGCCGAGGACTTCGGCGCCGATTTGCGAGAACTGGCGATAGCGGCCCTTCTGCGGGCGCTCGCGGCGGAACTGGGGGCCGATGTAGAAGAGCTTTTGAAGCTGGCCGGATTCGCCGAGGCCGTGCTCGATGTAGGCGCGAACTACGCCAGCGGTGTTTTCAGGGCGGAGTGTGAGGGATTGGGTTTTTTCAGATTGCGCGCGGGCGCGGTCTTCCCAGGTGTACATTTCCTTGGAGACGATGTCGGTTTCCTCGCCTACGCCGCGGGCGAAGAGGGTTGTGTCTTCGAAGATGGGAGTGCGGATTTCGCCGAAGTTGTAACGGGCGAAGACGTCGCGGGCGGTTGCTTCGATGCGGTTCCAGAGGGCGGTTTCCGGGGGCAACAGGTCGCGGGTGCCGCGGACGGCTTTCAGGGTCTGACTCATGGTGGTAACCTTTCGGAATGGTTCTGATCCTCGAAATCGCGGCTGGCATCGTTTTGGGTGTTCTCGCACTTTTGTGGCTCAACGATTTATTCACGGACGACCCACCTCCGTAGAACCAGGTCGGCCCTTAGTCAACATCTTAGGATACAAGGTGTGAGCCATGATTCTCCATACCGCTTTATTCGCTGCGTTTATCGTTGACCAGGCACAACCAGCGCAGTGCGTGTACGCTTCGACAGATTCCCCTTGGAAATGGATTATTCAAAGTGTGATTCCGGTAGCAGGTGGTACTTTGATCGCGGTATGGTCGTTTGTTCAGAACCGCACTTTAGAGCAGAAGCAGTGGGATCGAAACCAGAAGGCTGCGCATAAACAGTGGATTCTTGATCAGAAAAAAGCAGAATGGAGTGGATTATTAAGAGCTACTGCGGAAGTCCAGCGTGTGCTGCGAATTGTGAACACGCCTAATAAGGAGCGAATAGAGAGAATTGTGGATGAGCTTAAGCCAGCAGTGCATGATCTCTCGGTTGCAAGCGCAAATTGCTTTTTTCTGCAAAGTTTTTTCGCAGAGCCAGCAAAACGCGAGAAGTTTTACTCATTCATCAAAGATGCAGATGATACGTCTGAATTAATAGGCGGCCTACGCACGGTATATAGATATCCAGACTTTACTCCGACTCAACAGGAGAGCAGCGATCTCATCGCAAGGATTCTGAATGAAACAGGGAGAATCACGGTGAAATACTTAGAATTTAACGAATGGTTGCGTAAGGAAGCTTCCGAAGACCTCGGCGTAGATTCATCTGAAAAGTCCGCAGGGTGAGAATAGATTTGTGAGGTTGTCTGTATGGAGAGGAATGTCGTTCTAACGAATGATGAGAACGGCTGGATTGTCGCTGAATGTCCAGAACTGCCTGGCTGCGTTAGCCAAGGCGAGGACGAAGCGGAGGCTTTGGCGAACATCCGTGAAGCAATGGCAGGATGGCTTAGGGCGGAAGAGCAAAAGAATGCAGAAGAGCGTATTTGAGCGCAGTGCGGAACTCTCTGAAGCATACCTCAGGGCCTAAAGGCCGACGTTTATTTTTTTGAATTTACGGCACGACTGAAGTCGTGCCCTGTTACAAAGCGGGCCTGCTAGCGAGTTTTTTAAGCAGCGTGTTTATTTTAAGCAGCGTGTTTAGTAGTTACTTTGCCGCCATCTTCTCCCGCAAAACCGCGACAAGAGTGCGACCGTTCAACTCTTCCGGAGTGACCACGAGTTGCTTCGATTGAAGAGCCTCGTGGAGCGTGGTCTCAAGCCGCGATCTGTGCTTCAGCGTTCCCCGCCGCACCCGACCCTCCTGCACAGCTTGCGAGAACGCCGCCGACAGCTTCTCGCGGTTCTCGTAGAGCCAATTGGCCTCGCCGGTTTCGTTTTCAAACTTCGGAATCTTCAGTTTTTCCATAGTGCTCAAGCTCACTTTTTGATTGACTTCAGCAGGGTGCGGTCGATGCGGGTTTGCCAGCCTGGGCCGGTGGATTTGAAGTGGTCGACTACTTCGGGGGAGAGGCGCAGTGAGACTAGTTTTTTGGTGGGGGATTTTTGGGGACCGCGCTTGCCTCGGCGGACTACTTTACCTTTGCGGATGAGATCGGCCTGGGCGAGCCAGTCCCACGAGGCTTTGGCTTCGATGGGGTCGCGAGGAGCGACTTCGGGGTCGTGGGGGATGGAGTCGCCCTCTAAGATGGCCGTTAGGCGCTCCCAGTTCGTCTCGATATCTGTATCTTTCTTGTTCATGCTGTTTTGAAGTGGAGGTCGTGTTTCTTCCGATTGGAACTTCGCTTTTACCCAGCCCATATACGACATTATTAATTGTAGCTACAAAATGTTAAAACGCAAGTGAATTCAGTGTTGTGCTTAACTCTTCAGATTGGAAAGGCGCATTGCTTCGTCCCGCATAAGCACTATTTAATTGTAGATACAATTTAATTATAAAGCAAGATGATTCCGGCAAGATACAGGTTGAGAGCGGTTCTTGATTTTGCCCGACTGGATGAGGGTTCTAGTTGGCGGTGTCGACGTCGAGGACGAAATAGTCCACGGCTAAGGGCTTGATCATTTCTCGGGTTCCAGTCCGCCGTTCAGATAGATCTCAACGTAGTCGAGGTAGTTCTTTGCGTATTCGAGGATCAGGGCGCGGTCTTTGTCGTCGAGCTTGCGGCGGAGCTTGGCGGGGACGCCGGCCCAAAGGGTTTTGGGCGGGACTACGGTGTGCTCGGGGACGACTGCGCCGGCGGCGATGATGGAGCCGGGGCCGATGCGGGCATTGTTGAGGATGGTGGCGCCCATGCCGATGACCACTTCGTTTTCAACCACGCAGCCGTGGACGGTGGCGTTGTGGCCGATGGTGACCCAGTCGCCGACGTGGACGGGGTAGAGGTTGCGCTGGCCGTGGAGGACGGCGCAGTCCTGGACGTTGGAGTTTGCGCCGACGCGGATGGAGTGGACGTCGCCGCGGAGAACGGCGTTCATCCATACTGAGGAGCGCTCGCCCAGGGTTACGTCGCCGATGAGTTGCGCGGAGAGATCGACGTAGCAACTGGCGGGGACGTGCGGCGTGTGGCCCTGGTAGCTACGGATCATGGTCGTGACCTCCTGAGGGAAGGATATTGCATTGCGGGAATGGGGAGAGCGAACCCTCCGGGGCTAAAGCCCAGGATTTTTCTCGGCTTAATGCGGGGGTTGAAACCCCCGCCTCTCTCCGAATGAAGTGTCTTTCGTTTGCCAGAGACAAAAACTTCCAGGCATTTCAAATTCGCATGATTTACGTTAATGGATTCTCCTGGATTTTTATTACCAGGCAGGTTACGAAATTGTCGCCGGAGACCAGCATCTGATGGGGCAGGCCTGCAGGGACATGGGCGGTATCGCCGGCTCGCAATTCCTGGCGTGTGCCGCCGTCGATGGAAACGCCGCGCAGCTCGCCGGGAGCGATGGTCTCTGCGCCGGTGAGCTTGCCGCCGGTGAGCAGAGTTGCGCGGCCTTCGAGAACGTGAAAAATATCGGCGAAGTTTTCATGCAGTTCGGCCTGGCCGTCGCGGCTGCGGAACAGAAGCATGGTGGCGTGCTGCGGGTAATCTCTGAGGGTTTCGCTGGCTGAACCATCGCCGTGTTTGGCAAGCTTGCGCAGATAGGCGGCGCGCTCCAGGAGAATGGCCGAGGACCAATGGTCCAGATAAGGCTGGTTTTTTGCGGGTTTGGTTGCATGTGGGGGCGCGATTTCCTTCTCAGCAGGAAGGAGTTCTTTGAGAATTTCCTGGGATAGTCTGTCCATCTGTTTATTTCCTTCGGGACTATTGGTTTCTGCATGAATGATTTCCTTGCGCCGTCCCTACGGGACTCCGTGACGAATTCGTGAAACCCTTTTTCCCCACGCTACCACCCCAAGAAACAAAGACCATTTCTTGGGGTCCCCGGCGAAGCGCGGGGCTAACTAACTCTGCGCCTCCGGCGCGTTTGTGCTGAGATTACTTTTGCAATCCTCAATGAGGCCCACGTCAATTATGCGGCATATACGGCACGACTGAAGTGGTGTCCTGATTCAAAGCCCGTTCATGAAACGCCTACCGAGCGTACGGCAGAAAACCTCTCTTATTTCATTTCCGCCAGTTGGCGGGCGCGGCGAAAGATGGATAAAAACATGGGGCGCGTGAGCTTGCCGGTGTTGGTGTTTTGGAGCGAGGGATGGTAGCTGGCTATCAGGGTTAGACCGCTGGGCAACGTGTATTCTGCGGCGTGGCGGAAGACGTAGCTGGAACGGGATGCGATATGGCCTGCGCGGAGCTGGTGGCGGAGAAAACCGTCAAAGGCGATTTTGCCGAGGCAGACGACGACGCGCAGGTTGCGGAGCAGGCGGAGTTCTTCGTCGAGCCAGGGGGCGCAGTTGGCGAGCTCTTCGGGTGTGGGTTTATTGGCCGGCGGGGCGCAGTGGCAGACGGCGGTGATCCAGAGATTGGCGAGCTTCATGCCGTCGTTGCGGGAGATGGCTTTGGGCTGCGAGGCGAAGCCGGCTTGATGGAGGACGGGAAATAAAAAGTCTCCCGATCCGTCGCCGGTGAACATGCGGCCGGTGCGATTGGAGCCGTGCGCTCCGGGGGCAAGGCCGAGGACGAGGACGCGGGCATCGGGGTCGCCGAAGGAGGGAACGGGCTTGCCCCAGTATTCAAAGTTTGTGTATGCGCGGCGGCGGACTCGGGCGATTTCAGCCGAGTAGGCGCGCAGGCGAGGACAGCGGGTGCAGGCCACGATTCGGGAGTTGAGGACGGCGAGCGATGAAGGGGAAACGGCCATGATTGGATTTTATTGGTTCCTGCATAAATATGTCCTTGCGCCGTCCCTACGGGACTCCGTGCCAAATTTTGTGGGATTCCTTTACCCCACGCTGAAGCGCGGGGCTAACAAACATTGCGCCTACGGCGCGGGTGCATCGATTCGGCGCAAAGCATACCCCATGCTGAAGCGCGGGGCTAACAAACTCTGCGCCTCCGGCGCGATTTTGAGGACATTGAAGTTTCACATTCGGGTACTAATTCAATTTCTCTTGAAACATAGCTGTGAAATTACCAACAGCCGCAGATGCAAACGCGAGGCTGGCTGGCGTAGAATGGCACCGTTGCGCGGATACGCTCTTATGCGTTGGTCAAGCTGCTCCGGAGCGGGTTTCCGGGAAAATTCAAACCGCGCGCCAAGGGATGGATGGAGATGAAGCTATTGGCTCATGTACTTTCTCTGCTGCCGTTTATTTTGCCTGCTTTGATGGCCGGCCCGTTAATGATGATGGCAAACGCCCAGGCTGTAACTGAGATTGGCGGCCAGAAGATTGTCACCCTCACGCGCAAAGCCGTGAGCACCACCAAGCCGGAGTTCACCAGCGTGGTGATCGCGCCGGGCCGCGGGATGGAAGTGCTGCAGATTACCGCTCACTTCCCCGGCAAGGGAAATGTGGACGTGCTGTATTCGCCGGACCTGGCAGAGGCCAAGAAGATGCTGGACGTGGATGACACTGCGAACGGCGACCTGGGTTACAGGATCGGCGCGGCGTTTCTCGTTCCTTATCCGAATCGGATTCTCGGGCCGCTCTCGGCGGACGGAAAGACGCTGACCACGGTTTGGGAGGGACATACGCTCACGCTTCCCGCTAACAACATCGGCAAAGAGCCGGGCGCTGTGCGGCATGCGCTGCACGGACTGATCCTGAAGTCGAAGACCGACGCGATCAAAGTGCAGAAGGTTGGCGACGGAGAGCAGGTTTTTGGCGTGATTCATGGTGGAGACTTTGGCGGGCACTGGCTCTCAAAGACCGATCTGGCGATTACGATTACGCTGACTGCCGACGCGGTGGACGCGCAGGTAATTGCAAAGAACGTGGGCACGGAGAACGAGCCGATGGCTATTTCGTGGCATCCGTATTTCAACTTCCCATCCGGCGACCGGACCCAGGCGCGGATTCAGGTTCCGGCGGCGAACAGGGCCGAGGTGGACAACTACGACAACGTCTTCCCGAGCGGCAAAATTCTGCCTGTAGATGGGACCCGGTTCGACTTCCGCGCCCCGGGCGGCAAGGCGCTGGGACACGATTTTCTGGATGAAAACTATAGCAAGCTGGACTGGAAAGACGGAGCGGCGACGGTGGAGGTGATTGATCCCAAGGCGCACTACGGCGTGAAGGTCGAGGGGCTTTCGAAGGAGATGAAGGCGATCCAGGTTTATGCGCCGCCGACCAAGGAGTTTGTAGCCGTGGAGCATCAGCACAACTTCGCCGATCCGTTTGGCAAGGAGTGGGGGAAGACGGATACGGGGATGGTGACACTGAAGCCGCAGGAAAGCACCAAGTGGCACGTGCGGGTGAAGGTGTTTGTGCCGTAGAGGCAGGGGTCAGGGGTCAGGGATCAGAACGACATTATTGAAGTGGTTTCCTAGGTCTCTGAATCGAGACCTGGGGCACCAGGAGATTCATTCAGGCCGAGGATTAGTCCTCGGCCTGTTTTTGTTTGGTGGTTCTGACTTGAGGGAGGATGGACCGCCTCGTGAAGAGATTGCCGATCTCATGAGGCTGGGGGGACATAGGGAAATTTCTTCGATGGTTTTGAGGTGACCGACTCCTTGCCGATTCCCAGGCGGATGGGAGTGTTGGCCGCCATCGAGAACATGACATCCGGCGCGTTATCGGTGAGGGAGCGGCCGTTCCACGAGGCGAAGCCGAAGACCGCGGGAGATCCAACAACGTAAGGAAGGATGTTGGGGAAGAGCCGGTGCGCAACTGTCTGGGCGTAGGCGTGAGGGTCTTCCGCCGTTCCGTACGCAGAAACGACGCCGGCGACTGCGTAGATCACGGTCTCGCCGTAGGTGGCGAAATCATCGACGGGGCATCCGGAGTTGAGGCGATTGCCGAGATCTTCGTTGAACTGTGCGAAGAGCGGGGGAAGCATGGGAAGGCCGACACGATTGATCTGGCGCCATCCGCCGGCATCGGTGGCAAGGGTTGCGACAGCCCATACGCCAATGCGGCCATTTTCGAATCGGGCGGTGAGCAGCTCGGTATCAGGCACCTCGAGCACGATGGCGTAAACGGTTTGGCCGGCAAAAAGGTTTTTGGCGTGAGCAGGATCCCAGCCGGAGAGGTTTACGGTGGCGCCGTCGTGAAAGGCGTGACCGACAGCGTGAAGCACTTCGGGCTCAATCCAGAACGGGTCTCCGGCTTTACCGGCCCATGCACGGATGCCTTCGGGCGTTGAGACGGCCTGGCCTGTGGTGCCCTCAGCTACGACATCGCCTTGAGCGAATGGGTCGGTAGCCTCTGGCCCGCGGATACGGCGAATGATGTAACTCTGGTTTCCGTGCTGATCGCGTTCATTAAATTTGAAGCGATAGGTGATCTCCTCGACCGCATTACGGTCGAGATCAATTTTGAATTCGTACATGCCTTCAGGATGGTAGCCGGGCGAAGGGATGGGGCCGAAGATGGAGTGGCAGACGTTGATGACAAAAACGGTGCCGGTTTGGCCACGGAATACGTACAGATCCGTGATGTCGAGACGGATATCCTGGCGAGCCAGGGGTGAGTCAAGATGATGGGACATGACGCTCCTTGTTGGGGAATCGATTTCGAACTGCAATGGGGATGTTCTTGAGCGGAACGGGGGCCCTAACCAGGATGCCGCATTATTCGGTTCAGCACCGCTCATCGACCGGAGATTCGAGCCATCGCCGAGATGCAGGTGGCGGAATGGCTCATGAGCATCCAATGGGGTCTAGCGTTGGATTGACCTGATCTGAGGTGTTGATCTTTCCCGCAGGCGCGAACACAGGGGTGGTCGATGCCCGACCAGCTATCAGGGACCCTGTGGGGATATGATCGCACAATTCGGATGGGAGTCCGGGCAATTCACATTCTTTGCCAGGTCATATCAACGCGCACCGGAATCTCGTTCTTGATGGGGACAGTCAGAAACGACGGCGGGTCTAACTTGAAATCAGTACACTTGAGCGGGATCGTGCCCGTAATCTCCACTTCATTGCCGTTTGTCTTCTTCTCAAGGGCCACATGCTTGTAGGTCACAGTCTGGCCGGCAAACTGCACTTCAAGATCGGCATAGATGGCACCTGAGGGGATGGCCGCCTCGGGCAGCCTGGTGCGCACGATGATCATGGGAAACTGCGCTCCGCGGGTTACCTGGAGCATGTGAAGATCGCGATTGCTGTCTCCGGTATCGAAGGTGTTGACCGGCGCGGCGATGAGGAAGTCGCAGATTCCGGCGTGGCATGTGCCCTTGCCTTTGGCCGCATGGCTCACGCCGTCTATCTGATGCATGGGGTGGGTGACGTGATAAGTGAGCGACGACTTCAGGAGCACCCATTGGCTGCCGGTCTGGGAGAACGCGGGAAGCGCGAGGAGCAAGAACGCGGTAAGGAATTTCCGGTTCATTGGTTTCCCCAGAATTTCAATTTGATAGGCCACGATACGGCGACGATCGAGGCTCCATAGGCTGAAACCGTGGTCCACGCTACGGCTCCGTGCGCCGACGCAATTCCATGGACCTTTTCGCCGGCATTCTCCTGCTTATAGGCCATATATCCCAGGATCGGAGTGGCGATCATACCGGGACCATGAATGAAAGCCAGTGCCTCGTGGTAGCGAATGGCGCCGCGGCGCTTGGTTTCAGGCACCTTGGGCGCGAACATCGCATAATATGCGGTGGTGAAATACAAGCCCGTGGTCACTCCGCCCAACGCAGCATGAAAATCCAGATTGGCCTGGCTTGGTTCCGTGATGGGTTCGCCGTTTTTTCCTTTTGCCCCTACCATTGGCCCGGTGATGACTGTCGCTGCCATGGGAATGAGCGTAATCACTCCGAGCCGTTGATGGACTTTCAGCATGTGCGTACGCCGGTCAAGCATGGCCTGCAACTGCGCATTGGCCTGGGTCTGCTGGGACGTGAACCCCAAATCGCTCAACGAAGGCGGGCTGCCCGGTTTGGTCTGTGCGGGCTGGTTCTGCTGCGCGGCCTGTGCCAGTTCCTCGCTGGGTTCGGGGGCCGAAGGCAGATCGTCGTTGACGAGTGAAACGGGCGGTGCGATGGACGATTCGGTTGGCGGCGCAACTGGGACGGTTTGCGCGGTGGAGAGGAACGGCGCTGATAAAACGCAGCAGCAAAGAGCGAACTTTCCTATGACCATGTTTTCCCCGTTCGTGTCTTCGAAGTCGGCATAACCTCTGCCGATAATATTTGTAGTCCAGCACCGCACCCGGTTCTGACCGATTGCGGTGCCGTTTAGACAGCCTCAACTTCAATATGTCTACAATATTCCGCCGATGTTCTTTATTTTGTGAGGTTGCCCGATACGCGGGGTGCAATATCCACGCGCTATTTCTCCAGCTTAGTGAGCCGGATGGTTTTTCCGGTGCGTGCCGATTCTCGTGCGGCGTCGAGGATTTGCATGACTACTACGTTGGTATCGAGTGCGGTTAAATCACCTTTGGATTCGATCTGGCCGTTGAGGACGGCGGCGAGGTAATCGAGGGAGTTGTCCTGCGGCGGGGCGAGAGCGGGGGTGGTGACGGTTTCATCGCCATCGTTCTGCTTGCGCAGGCGGAGTTTGTCTGTTCCCTCGGTAAGGGCGAAGCCGGTTGCGCCGTAGACTTCAAGATCGGTGCGGGCGAAGGGCCAGTTCCACGAGGCCTGCAGGACGGCCTGGGCGTGGGGATAGGCGAGGATGATGGTGGCGTCGTCATCCACTTTGGGGTAGACCTGGGGCTTGTCGTGGTTGACGACGGCGGTGACGGTGAGCGGGGCTTCGCCGTGCATGAGCCAAGTGCTGAGGTCGGCTCCGTAGCAGCCGAAGTCGTAGAGAGCGCCGGCTCCGTTTTGGGCGGGGTCTGTCAACCAGTTGAGGAACTCAGGGCCGACGCCGATTTCTTTGGGGCCCTGGTGGCCGTTGTGGGCGACGATGCGGCGAATCTCGCCGAGGCGGCCGGACTCCGCTTCGTCGTATGCGGCGTGGTTGCTGGCGTACCAGGTGGTTACATAGTTCACCAGAACATGGATGTGGTGGTCGCGGGCGGCTTTGCGGATGGCGAGAGCGTCAGCGAGGGAGATGGTGAGCGGCTTCTCGACCATGACGGAGATTCCATGGCGGGCTGCGGTTTCAATGGCCTGGCGGTGGCCGGCGACGGAGGTGTAGACGAGCAGGGCCTGGGGATGGCGGGCGTCGATCATTTCGTCCGCGGTCGAGAAGAAGAGGGTTTGCGGCAGAGAGAATTGCTTAGCGTATTTTGCGGAGAGTGCGGGGTCGGGGTCGGCGATGCCTACCAGTTCAACGTTTTTGTGCTGCGGGAGCGAGGATAAAAAGCCCTCCACGTGGCCGTGGACGAGGCCGATGACGGCGACTCGTAGCGGGGCGGGTTGGGTTTGCTGGGTCTGGGACAGCATTGTGCACGGGGTGGTTACAAGTAATCCCAATAAAAGGATGCGGTTCGAAAACATCAGGGCTCGACGATTGCCGGAAGAAGCGATAAGGCTCTGCATATTCTTTGTTTTCCCTCTGGGGCGAAATTCTACTCCGAGAAGCCGCCCTTCCACGTAAACTCACGTGCCCTGTTTGTCGTCCAACTCGGCAGGGGTTGGTGTGGAAGCTCAATTTCGTTGCCCATGCTGCGGATACAAGACGCTGGAGACGGCCGGCGCTATGGGGCTTTGCCCGGTCTGCTGGTGGGAGGACGATGGGCAGGAGGACGGCGACGCCGACGATGTGCGGCTGACGGCAAACGGCACCCTCAGCCTTAGCCAGGCGCGTACGTTTTACGCGGAGTGCGGTGCGGCTCACCCACGTTTTTTGCCTTATGTTCGCAAGCATTTGAGCGCTGAAGAGTAGATGGGCATGCGAGCGAACTTCCAATGGCTTCCCGGAGATCGATTGCTATTCCTCAGGGGCTAAAGCCCTGATTATTTTGCCGTATTTCCGGCACGACTGAAGTCGTGCCCTGACGCTTCTTGCCTTTCAGTCAGAGTTTTTCCGCAACCTGTAAAGCCCGCGCTGATTCCGCGGAATTATGCGGGGGTTAAAACCCCTGACTCCCTCCGAAATGAACTTTCCGGCACGCGACCCCGACCCGGAGGGTTCCCCGGTACCCCGGTCGTGCCCTGACACAAAGCTGGTTAAGTTGTGCGCAGATACAAAGCTGGTTTTTGAAACAGTGCCAAAGTCTTATTTCATGCATCATCGTTTTTGGAGCAGAAGCGCCCAATCGTGGGTATTGGCCCAACCGGAGTCGTCCGGCGGGCCGGGCGAACTCCAGGATGGGCCGGTTGCGTCTTCAGTAAGCGGGATTCTTTGCCCGCTGGCGGCGTTGAACCACTCCCCGCGATAGGTTCCCGGCTCCAGCTTTACGGTCACTTTGCCGGCATGGGGCAGGTAAACCACATAGAGGTTGCCGGGATCGGCGAGGCAATAATTTCCGCTATTCACCAGTTCATCGTGGGGATTGGTCTTCCACCAGTCAAAGCCGGTGAAGAAATCGGCGATGTGGCCGTAGCCGACAAACATGGTTTGGGTATCGTCGCCGCGGCCGTTCATCCAGCCGCCGCCCGAGTCGGGCCAGATGTTGGTTCCGCGGCGGGTGCTTTCGCCGGAGGTCTGATATGCACCGGCCATATAGATCTCCCACGCGGTCCGGCGCAGGGCATCGGCGGAATCAGAGCCGGCTTCAGCCCACGACGGATAATGATCTTCGTAGCCGTATTCCTCGTTGGTCTGGGGAACGATGCGGCCCACCTGCTGCTGCAACTTGCGGGATTCAAGCATGAGAGAGTGCTGCTTGCGCGACCATTCCTGGTAAGAGATGAAACCTAACCAATCGGAGGAGCGGTCCTGAAATTGCGCGGCCATGGCATGGAGAGTAGCCAGGTGATGATAGGGGTCCCACTGCTCAAGCAAGGTGCCGGTTTCGTGGGCCCACTTTATGTCGCGGAATCGATCGAGGTCGTCGCCCAGATCCCAGGTGACGTTGGAGTAGGCCGCCAGGCGGTCGACGGCGTAACGGTAGTAGCGGCGTTCGTCCTCGCTGGCCGCCTCTGGATGGACGAAGTTGTCGCCCATGTCGAGCACCAGAGAGATCACCATGCCGCGTTCGCGCGCATAGCGCAACATGCGCTCGAACTTCTGCCAGTAGGGGACGTTGAAGCGCGAGTAATCGAAGCCGGGATGGTAGTAGTCGCCGGGAGCCTGCGCGGGCCAGGGGTTCAGGAAGTTCGTCCATACGGGGTCTTTCGACCAGGGGTCGCCAGGCATAACGGGTTCGCCGAATAACATGAGATCTCTTCCGTAAACGGAGACGCGCATGCGGTTGACTTTGAGCCTGGCGAGGCGGTCGATGCTGTATTCGATGGTGCGCTCGTCGCGCCAGCCCATGAGCCAATAGGCGGTGGTTCCGTTGAAGAAGTAATGTTCGCCGGTCCCCTCCCAGATGAAGTGCCAGGGATAAGCCGGATCGACGCGGAGCGGGCCGCGACGGTGCTGGTCCTGGGCCGTGAAAATGCCGAAGTAGCCCTTGACCGTGTCGCCGGACTTGAAGGTTACGTTGACGATGTACGGGCCACTCACCGACGGCATGAAGCGGATGCGGTAAACACTGCCGTCGGCAGAATCGCAGAATCCTTCCACGGTGACCGGCGCAGCGGAGCCTTCCGCCTTGAAAGTTCCAACGAGGGTGGCATCGGTGAAGGGATTTTTGAGCGCGGGCGAATTGACGGTGGCCGTGATCTCGATGAAATCGAAGACGGCAATGCTGTGCGAGGACACGGTAAACACAACGACCGCGGGGTTCTCTGCATGGAGGGCGAATGCGGACAGAACCAGCGTTGGCAACAGCAGCGCAAGTGCCCGCAACGGCTTAACTCGAGTCGCGGAAAATCGTTCACGGTTGACCTTGGAGACCGGTCCTGGCAGTCGAGAGGGGCGAGCCTGCAGTGGTCGGGTATCACAGCCCATTTTGAGCATTTCGCGTCGATCATTCCGAATCATTTGTAGTTCTCCCATATCCTGCGGAGCGGAGGGCATATCCAATACTGTTTCCGCGAGATAACAACCTTTCATGCCCATTATGCTCTCGATAAGGCGGCCGTTCCTTTTCAGGTCCTTTTCCCGAAAACGCGTGATCTGCCGGTTTGACCCTGCCAGCAAACCCCCGTACCATTGGAAGGGACATATTCAGCCGCGCGGTGCAGGTATTGCCTCAAGCGGCAGCCCGGCCCGAGGAGTTGTTTGGCTTGCCGCGGCGGGCCTGGAAGGCAAACATTGAGTTCTACCGATACCATCGAAAACAATCCTCAACCTGAAACGGCTGAGGCCGCACATACCCACGACCACGAAGGCCATGAGCACGAGGGCCACGACCACGAGGGCCACGACCATGGCCACCAGCCCGGCCCGGTTTTGAATCCGGAGTGCACCCGCGAACTGGTGCTGGACATTGCAGCCGATGAGGTGGCGAAAGCCTACGGCAGCGTGGTGAAGAACTACAAGAAATATGCGAAGATTCCGGGCTTCCGGGCCGGCAAAGTGCCGGAGACGGTGGTCAAGCGCCGGTATGCCGCCGAGATCCGAAAGGACGTGATCGAAGGGCTGCTGCCGGAGCGGTTCAACAAGGCGGTGATGGAGTTGGGCGTGAAGCCCGTTGGACAGCCGCAGGTGGCCGAGTTGACGGTGGAAGAAGGCTCGCCGCTGCACGTGAAGGCGGTTTTCGAATATGTCCCCGATTTTTCCATTGAGGGCTATAAGACGGTGACCGTTGAGAAGCCATCCGTGGAGATTACTGAAGAAGAGTACGAGCGTGAGATTGCGCAGTTGCGCGAGTCGCGCGCCACCATTGAGCCGGTGGAGGAAGATCGGGCGCTCAAGGATGGGGACTGGGCCGAGATTACTTACAAAGGGCTGATTGAAGGCGAGGCTGATGCGACGCCAGTTTCCGGCGAAAATACACTGGTTGAGATCGGCGGCAAGGATACGGTGGAGGCCTTTTCGACGGCGCTACGCGGGGCCAAACCTGGCCAGGAGCTGAAGGCCGAGGTAATTTATCCGGCCGATTACGCCGACGGCAAACTAGCCGGCAAGACGGTGGCCTACGACGTGGAAGTGAAGGCCATCAAGAAGCGCACCTTGCCAGAGATGGACGACGACTTTGCCAAGGAGCTGGGCGCGTATGAGAGCCTGGCCGATCTGGAAGCCAGGATTCGCGAGCATATGGCCAGCCGCAAGCGGCGCAGCGTGGAAGGCGAGACCAAGGACCGGCTTATGGCTGCGCTTACTGAGCGTTTTCCGTTTCCGGTTCCCGAGTCGCTGGTGCAGGAGCAGATTGATACGCGACTGGATCGCGGTTTGCGCGCATTGGCGGCCCAGGGGATGGAACCCGAGCAGATGCGCAAGCTGGACTTTACCCGCCTGCGTGCGGCACAACGCGATGGCGCAACGGCCGAGGTCAGGACTAATATTTTGCTGGACCGCATAGCCCTGGAAGAACAGATCGGCGTTACCGACGAGGAAATGGACCGCGAGTTGCAGTTGGCGGCACTCCAGTCCCGCGAGCCGATCGATGCCCTGAAAGTGCGATTGACCCAGGACGGCGGGCTGGTTAGAATTCGGGAACAAATGAGGCGCGAGAAGACTGCGTCGACATTGTACGAACGGCTGCCAGGGTAGGCGGCAAAGCGGGTAGAATTGCCAGGGCGGATCAAGTGGATGCGCCGTACGGCCAACAAAACAGGGGGATTAGCAGCCCTCCTCAGAAGGAAAAACGGGGAAAAGAGGAAAAGACTCGGATGGCATTGGTACCCATGGTGGTTGAACAGACGAGCCGGGGCGAGCGTGCCTACGACATTTACTCTCGTCTGCTTCGCGACAATATTATCTTTCTTGGTACCCCAATCGACGACATGGTGGCTAACCTGATCGTTGCGCAGATGCTCTTTTTGCAGGGGGAAGACCCGGAGAAGGACGTTTCGCTGTATATCAACTCGCCGGGCGGATCGATCAGCGCGGGCCTGGCGATCTACGACACCATGCAATTCATCAAGAACAATGTGGTTACCTATTGCATCGGGCAGGCGGCCAGCATGGGCGCGTTTTTGCTGCTGGCCGGTACGAAGGGAAAGCGGTTTGCGCTGCCTAATTCAAGGATTTTGATTCATCAGCCGTCGATGGGCGGATTAAGCGGGCAGGCCACGGATATTGATATTCACGCGCGCGAGATACTGCGCATCCGCGAAATTACGAATAACCTGATTGCCAGGCACACCGGGCAGCCGTTGGATCGCATCGAGCGCGACGTTGAGCGGGACTTTATCATGAACGCCGAACAGGCCAAGGAATACGGGATCGTCGATGAAATCATCGACCGGCCACGAACTTAACCACATTCCGTGTGACGGCGGTAACGCTGCTTGCACCGGAATCACTGCTAACATGATGCTGAGGGACTAATCGAATGAAACCGCGCACGGGACCCGAAGAAGCACTTCGCTGCTCGTTCTGTCACAAGTCGCAGGACGCCGTGGCCAAGCTGATCTCGTCGCCAAGCGACTACCCGCGCGCCTACATCTGCGACGAGTGCGTGGCCGTGTGCAACTCGATACTCGAGGACGACCGCGGTGATCCGGCGCATCCGGCTACCACCGCAGGCCACCTGCCCAAGCCGCAGGAAGTAAAGAGCTTCCTCGACGACTACGTGATCGGCCAGGATCAGACCAAGAAGAAGCTGGCGGTCGCGGTCTACAACCATTACAAGCGCATCCAGATGAACCGCGTGCGCAACAACGAAGTGGAGCTGGCCAAGAGCAACATTCTGCTGATCGGGCCTACGGGCTCCGGAAAGACGCTGTTGGCGCACACGCTGGCCAAGATGCTCGACGTGCCGTTCGCAATTGTGGACGCCACCACGCTGACCGAGGCAGGGTATGTAGGCGAGGACGTGGAGAACATCATCCTCAAGCTGCTGCAGGCCGCGGACGGCGACGTGACGCGCGCACAGCAAGGCATCATTTACATCGACGAGATCGACAAGATTGGCCGCAAGGACGAGAATCCCTCGATTACCCGCGACGTGAGCGGCGAGGGCGTGCAGCAGGCGCTGTTGAAGATTCTGGAAGGCACGGTGGCCAACGTTCCGCCGCAGGGCGGGCGCAAGCATCCGCACCAGGAGTTCACCGCTGTCGATACCACCAATATTTTGTTTATCTGCGGCGGAGCTTTTGTGGGCCTGGAGCGCGTGGTTGGCCGGCGCATAGGCAAGAAGGCGCTGGGATTCAAGGCTGTGGATGCAGAGGCGGATGCAGCGACCAGCCGTTCGCACCGCGATACCGAATTGCTGCGCAAGACCGAGCCGCAGGACCTGATCAAGTACGGCATGATTCCCGAGTTTGTGGGCCGGTTGCCGGTGATGGGGATTCTGGACGAGCTGGACGAAGCGGCGCTGATCGAGATTCTCTCCAAGCCCCGCAACGCCATCCTCAAGCAGTACCAGAGAATGTTTGAGTATGAGAATGTGCGCCTGCACTTTACCGTGGAAGCCACGGCAGCCATTGCCCGCGAGGCACTGGCGCGCAAGGTGGGAGCACGCGGACTGCGCATGATTCTCGAAGAACTGATGCTGGACCTGATGTATCACCTGCCCAACAATAAAAAGGCGCGCGATCTCGAGATCACCAGCGATATGGTCGAGCGGCGGGATCTTTCGTTGTGCCTGCTGGAAAAAGCGGGGTAGGCGTTCAACCTATAAATTGCTGCCTTTCAGCCTCATGATGGATTACCATCGTGAGGCTGAGGTGACATGCTTTGGCTCATCCACGAAGGAGCTTTGCAATTGAAGAGCCTCTCTCGATTATTTCTATTTGTTCTGCTCTCTTGCTTATCCGCATCCGCACAAACTTCCACGAATGATGGTTTTCGCTCCTTGCAGGTGGACGCCGGCAAGGTGATGGGCGAGATTCGGTCGTTTCAGGGTTTGAACGGGCAACCTACGCCGGTGATGGCGGGATTGCCCAACCTGGTGCGGCAATACAGGGAGCTGCGCGTCGACCAGGTTCGTACCCACGACTTTATGGGGCCGACCGAGATCGATTCGAAATTCGAGTACACAAACAAAGACCTGGCCGATCTGATTCCAGATTCCGCAGAGCGAGCCGGCGTGGTGAAGGCGGGCAACGCGGCCATCCTATTTCCTGATGCGAGTGCCGATCCGGAAAAGGCGGAAAGCTACAATTTTGGACCGACTGACAAGGTGCTGGCCGCGATTCGCGAAAGCGGGGCGGAAGTTTATTACCGCGTGGGGCGCAGTTGGGGCGCCGATATGACTCCGCCGGCTGACTTCGACAAGTTCGCCAACGTGACGAGGCATATTGCAATGCATTACAACCAGGGCTGGGCAAATGGGTTCCACTACAACATTCGCTACTGGGAATTCTGGAATGAACCGGATGGATTGTTCTGGACTACCAGTCCAGAGCAGTTTTACTTGCTCTACGCAAAGACGGCGCTGGCTTTGAAATCCGTCGATCCTGCGCTCAAGGTGGGCGGCAATGGCCTGTCGCATGCCGACCCCGGGCGCTATCGCGATGGTTTTATCGAGTATTGCGCCGCGCATAAGGTGCCGCTTGATTTTTTCTCCTGGCACACTTACGCAGACGCCTCTGCCGATCCGTATGATGCCGTTCGGTTGGCCCGGGAGGTTCGCGGCGTGCTCGACGCGAATGGGTTTTTCAAAGCGGAGAGCATATTGTCGGAGTGGAATCTGAGCTCCGACTTCAGAGCGGACGAGAAGGCAGAACTGCGGGGTGCGCACAACGCCGCTTACATCGGTGCAGTTCTGAGTTATTTCGAGGACGCCCCGCTCGATCACGCGCATTTTTATCGCGGAGATGCGGCATGGATGGGACTTTTCGATCGGCAAGGACAGTATTTCAAGACGGCCTATGCATTCAAGGCCATGGGTAAAATGCTGGAGACGCCCAAGCGGTTGGCAGTAGAGGGTACTGACACGTTTGGTTTCGCTGCGCTCGCGGGCCGCTCCGCGGATGACAAGACGGTTCAGATATTCATCAGCAATTACGCAATATCTCCTGGATTCACTGGAAAGAAGACACGTCTTCCTCGCCGCACAGACATCGTTTATCGCAATAATTCCGGCTACAATCTGGCGGTCGACAATCTGCCCTGGGGCAACAAGGCGTTCAGCATCAAGCGATACCGAATCAGCGATAGCCAGAATCTGGAACTGGTGGAGGAAAAGTCCGGCAGCGGAGGCAAGTTGAAATTATCCAACTCTCTGCCAACGGATACTATCGAGCTGATCGTTCTTGAGCGCGAGTAGCCGGGTCTTCTTGCCCCCAAGACGAATAGAAACAATGGCCTAAGAAATCGCAATTGATAGGAAAGTGCGCCGGACTTCGATTGGCGTGGCTTATATTGCGCCGATCGCATTGTTTTGCTACACTTAGAGCACTCATGGATTGCGCTTCCCCAAGCCGCGCCTGTTGTTGTTGTCGCCGCCACTGTTGCTGAGCGTCTTCAACGGGTGCGCCGGTTCATCTAAAGAACTGACCGCATAGCCAATCCAAAAGTCCCTACAAAGCAAAACCAAGCAGAATCCTCCTAATGGCGTTTTTGTCATTTGGGGCTTCAACTCTCTCTACGAAGCGAAGAGGTCACAATGCCATCTGCCGCAAGCGAAACAACTCTATCGACACATTTGGCGGAGAAGCCGCTTGCTACTCCGCGGTTGAGCCATCTGCGGCTGTTGGAGGCGGAGAGCATTCATATTCTGCGCGAGGTTGCGTCGGAGTTTGAGCGGCCCGTGATGCTGTACTCGATCGGCAAGGATTCCTCGGTAATGCTGAGGCTGGCGCAGAAGGCGTTTTATCCCGGGCCGATTCCGTTTCCGCTGATGCACGTGGATACCGGATTCAAATTTGCCGAGATGCTCATCTTTCGCGACGAGATGGCGCGCAGTGTGGGCGCGGAGTTGCTGGTGTGGCGCAATGAGGCGGCGATTGCAGCGGGAACCAATCCTATTGCGCTCGATACCAAACGCTGCTGCGGATTGCTGAAGACGCAGGCGCTGCTCGATGGGTTGAAGCACTACAACTTTGACGCGGCTTTCGGCGGAGCACGGCGCGACGAAGAGAAGTCGCGAGCCAAGGAGCGCATCTACTCCTTCCGCGACGAAGCTGGACAGTGGGATCCGAAGAACCAGCGGCCGGAGCTTTGGAACCTTTACAACGCGCGCATTCATCCGGACGAAAGCATTCGCGTTTTTCCGATTTCGAACTGGACGGAGATGGATGTGTGGCACTACATCCACGTGGAAAAGATTCCGGTGGTGGACCTCTACTTTGCCAAAGAGCGGCCCATGTTTGTGCGGGGCGATGCGCTGATTCCTATCGAGCAGGATTTCATTAGAAGGCCGGGCGAGCGATCGCAGATGGTCAAGTCGCGGCTGCGGTCGCTGGGTTGCAGCCCGTGCACCGGCGCGATTCGATCCGATGCGGAGACGATTCCGGCAATTATTGAGGAGCTGATGTCGTTCCGCTCTTCTGAACGTGCCAACCGCGTGATCGACTTCGACCAGGAAGGGTCGATGGAGTTGAAGAAGCGGGAGGGGTACTTCTAAGGACAGGGAATAGGGAATAGGGACTGAGGGATTGGAGGGCTGGGTTGGCGGTAGCGGACTTAGAAGAAGACAAGTTCGAGATTGAAGACTTACTCGCGCAGGATCGCGAGAAGGATCTGCTGCGCTTTTCAACGGCGGGAAGCGTGGATGATGGGAAGTCAACGCTGATCGGGCGGCTGCTTTACGATTCGAAATCGGTTTATGAAGACCAGGTGCGCTCCATCGAGGGCAAGGGAACGACCGCGCCGGGACAGATCGATTTTGCGCTGTTGACCGACGGTTTGCGCGCCGAGCGGGAGCAGGGCATCACCATCGACGTGGCCTACCGCTATTTTTCGACGGCGCGGCGCAAGTTCATCATTGCGGATACGCCGGGGCACGAACAATATACGCGCAATATGGCCACGGGTGCATCGACGGCCGATGCGGCGGTGGTGCTGATCGATGCCAGCAAGGGCGTGCTGGTGCAGTCGCGCCGCCACGCATACATTGCATCACTGTTGCGCGTGCGGCACGTGCTTGTGGCTGTGAACAAGATGGATTTGATTGGATACGATGAGGATCGCTTTCGAGCGATCGAGCGCGACTTTACTTTTGTCCTCGATCAGATTGCAGCTGACACGGGCAACCCGGTGGAGCCGGTCTTTGTGCCGGTGAACTCGCTGAAAGGGGATAACGTTGTTCATGGCTCACAGTCGATGCCGTGGTACAAGGGGCCATCGCTGTTAGCGCTGCTGGAGCAGTTGCCATCGGCCAGGGAGGATGGCGATGCGCCTTTCCGTTTTCCGGTGCAGCGCGTGATTCGGCCTGACCAAACCTTTCGCGGTTTCGCGGGACAGATTGCATCGGGAACGGTACGCGTCGGCGACAAAATTACTGTGCTTCCTTCCGGCAGAAGCGCGGAGGTTGCGCGCATTGTGACCTTCGATGGAGATCTTGCCGAGGCCCGTGCGCCGCTTTCGGTGACGCTGGTGCTGGATCGCGAAGTGGATATCAGCCGCGGCGATTTGATTGCGGCTTCGAGTGCGTCGGCAACAGTTGCGAAAACCGTGAAGGCTGCACTGGTGTGGATGGATCAGCGCGGACTCAGCAAAAACCGACGCTATCTAATCAAGCACGCCAGCCAGACTGTGCCGGCATTTATTACCAATGTGGAGCATCGGACTGACATTGCAACGCTCAAGCATGAGGCGGCGGAGACGCTGGAGATGAACGAGATCGGCGTGGTGACGCTCGATCTGCTGCGGCCTGTTGCGCTCGACCTCTACGGAGAGAATCGCAACACCGGCGCATTTATTGTGATCGACCCGGAGACCAACGCAACGGCTGCGGCAGGCATGATTACCGCTGCGACTGGAGTCGCGGTTGCGGGAGATCACATTCATCTGGACGCGTGGGGACCGGTTACCGCGGGTGAAAGAGAAGCGCGATGGGGGCATCGCGGCGGCGTTCTGGAACTCGCTGGACCCGCGGAGCTGATTGACTCCATCGAGCGTTCTCTGTTTACGGCAGGGGTTGTTTCCAATCGCATCGAATCCGGCGATGAGATTTTTCTGCTTCATCCCGCTCTGCTTGAGATCGTGACTAAATTGCAGGTTCAATCAGGGCTGCTGTCGTTGGTGGTGAATGCGAACGAGAGCGGCACGCTGATTGCGCGCCTCGAGGATCGCGAACTCACGCTGGAGGCGGACGATGCGATCAAGGTGGTTTCAGCGATTCATCAATTGTTGCACAGTGCTGGGATTTTTATTCCTTCAGAGAAGGCAGGTTTGTGATGGGTACCGCTGAAATTGTGCGCCAAGTGAACGTGAAGCTGAATGAGGTGCGTGCCACGCTGGCTCGCGAGATTGCGGGCAGGAAAGATGTGTGCCTGACGTGCAGCTTTCAGGCTGAGGACGTGCTGCTGACCAAGCTGGCGCAGGAACAGGATGTGAGGATACCGGTACTGTTTCTTGATACCGGCTATCACTTTGCCGAGACTTATGCGTACCGGGACCGCATTGCGCGCGAGTGGAAATTGAATTTGATCAATTTGCTGCCGGAGAAGACGGTTGCCGAGCAGGAGGCTGAGCATGGACTTCTTTATAGATCAGCACCCGACCAGTGCTGCAGGATGCGCAAGGTGGAACCGCTGTTCAAGGCAGTAGCGCAGTATGGCGTGTGGCTGACGGGATTACGGCGCGAACAGGCGAAGAGCCGCGCGGCGCTTGAAGAAGCGGCGCAGTTTACGCTTCCCGGCGGGCAGCAGGTGTTGAAGCTGGCACCGCTGGCGGCGTGGACCATGCGCGACGTCTGGTACGCGTGCGAGGAACTTGCGATTCCGCTGTTGCCGCTTTATGAGAAGGGGTACACATCGATCGGGTGCGAACCCTGTACCACTCTACCGCTCGATCCCAACGATCCGCGGTCGGGACGCTGGTCCGGCCAAAAAGTTGAGTGCGGAATTCACATTGAAGCGGCGCGAAGTTAACGGCCGCAAGGAATTTGAGGCTTCCCAATGCAGTATCTAATCGGGTTTTTCATCGCACTTTTTATCGCGCTTACCGGAGTGGGGGCGGGCACTGTTACCGTTCCAGTGCTGATTTTGTTTCTGGGTGTTCCCGCGGAGGTGGCGGTTGGCATTGGCTTGATGTTTGCCACCGCCGTGAAATTGATTCTTGTGCCGGCGCAGATTGCACGACGCAACGTGGCGTGGCGAGCGCTGGGCTATATGTCCCTGGGGGGCGTGCCGGGAGTGATTATCGGCTCGCTCTTCCTGAAGCAGCTGGTAACTTCCGGATCGCAAAATCTGATGAATGCGCTGCTGGGTACGATTCTGGTGACGACGTCAGCGTGGCAGATATTTGTTTACTTTCGTCCGATGCGGCAGAATCCTCAGCCGCCGGATCGCACGCGGCTGCTGTCGTGGCTGATGTTCCCGGTGGGAGCCGAGGTGGGATTTTCGTCGGCCGGAGCGGGAGCGCTGGGCTCGGCTGCGCTGCTCAGCCTGACGCTTTTGACGCCCGCGCAGGTGGTGGGGACGGATATTGCATTTGGTTTCGTGATCTCTCTGATCGGCAGCGGGGCGCATTGGTTCTCGCACGCCTCGAACCCGGAACTGCTGATTCGTCTGATTATCGGCGGCGTCGCTGGAGCCGTCACTGGAACGATTTTGAGCACGCGCGTCCCGCGCCGCCAGTTGCGTTTTGCGTTGTGTGTCTGGCTGCTGATTTTGGGCGGCCAGTTTCTCTTCAAGAGCTATTCGACCTGGGAAGCGCCCCGGAAGCTGGCGGAGATTCAGTCGCATATTTCGGAAGCTAAGTGATTGCGGGCTAGATTGAAAATGAACCATACCCCAGAGGCTGTTGGTTCCTGGATAAATAATATCCTTGCGCCGTCCCTACGGGACTCCGGAACGAACTTTTGGAATCCCTTTTCCCCACGCTGAAGCGCGGGGCTAACGAACTCTGCGCCTCCGGCGCGTTT
>Ga0187863_10000623_pt1 | contig 29823 bp, 29 predicted proteins | sample June2016WEW_11_1_FD_132975 | JGI IMG/M metagenome (GOLD analysis project Ga0187863, IMG submission 132975) | Peatland microbial communities from SPRUCE experiment site at the Marcell Experimental Forest, Minnesota, USA - June2016WEW_11_10 | ecosystem: Environmental > Terrestrial > Soil >...
GGCGGATCTGCGCACCGATGTGTACCGCTCCAGCGGCGCCGGCGGCCAGCATGTGAACAAGACCGAATCGGCCGTGCGCATCACGCACGTTCCCACCGGCATCGTGGTCGCCTGCCAGAGCGAGCGCAGCCAGCACAAGAATCGATCCACCGCCATGAAGATGCTCAAGGCCAAGCTGTACGAGCTCGAGTTCAACAAACGCAATGCGGCGGCGAAAGTGCTCGAGGACTCCAAGTCCGACGTGAGCTGGGGCAACCAGATCAGAAGCTACGTATTGGATCAATCCCGCATCAAGGATTTGCGCACCGGGGTGGAGATCGGCAACACCACCGCGGTGCTCGACGGCGATCTCGACGAATTCATGCAGGCCAGCCTGAAACAGGGACTATGAGCGAAGACGACGACAACCATTTGATCGCCGAACGGCGCGCGAAGCTCGCGAAGCTGCGCGAGCGAGGCGCCGCCTTCCCAAACGACTTTCGCCGCAACGCCTTGGCGGGCGATCTGGCGACCGCCTATGGGGAGAAGTCCGCGGAGGCGCTGGACGACGCCGCGATCCGCGTGAGCGTGGCGGGCAGAATGCGCGCGAAGCGCGTGATGGGAAAGGCGAGCTTCGCGAAGCTCGCCGACTCGAGCGGGGAGATCCAGATCTTCCTGCAGCGCGACGCCTTGGGCGCCGCCTATGAGGACTTCAAGACCTGGGACATCGGCGACATCGCCGGCGCCGAGGGCGTGCTCTTCCGCACCAGGACGGGCGAACTCTCGGTGCGTGCCGAGCGGATCGTGCTGCTCACCAAGTCGCTGCGCCCCTTGCCGGACAAGTGGCACGGCATCGCCGACACCGAGCTGCGCTATCGGCGCCGCTACGTCGATCTGATCATGAACGAGGACAGCCGGCGGGTGTTCGAGATGCGCTCGGCGATCGTGCGGTATCTGCGCGCGTTTCTCGACAGCCGGGGGTTTCTCGAGGTGGAGACGCCGATGCTGCACCCCATTCCGGGCGGCGCAGCGGCGCGGCCGTTCAAGACTCATCACAACGCGCTCGACGTGGACATGTTCCTGCGGATCGCGCCGGAACTCTATCTGAAGCGCCTCACGGTCGGCGGTTTCGAACGCGTGTACGAGATCAACCGCAACTTCCGCAACGAGGGTGTTTCCACGCAGCATAATCCCGAGTTCACCATGCTCGAGCTGTACCAGGCATACGCCGACTACATCGACCTGATGCAGATGATCGAGACGCTGTTTCAGGGCCTCGCCGATTCGCTGCTCGGGTCCCGGGTCCTCGACTACCAGGGCACGAAAATCGACTTGTCCAAGCCGTTCGCACGCCTCACCATCGAAGAGATCCTGATCGCGAACAATCCGGATCTCGACCCGAAGTCGCTGCGCGACATCGGGTACCTGCGACAGGTGTGCGACGCCAAGCGAATTGCCTACAAGAGCGGCGACGGGGCCGGGAAGCTGCAGATCGAGCTGTTCGAGAAGACCGGCGAGCACACGCTGATCCAGCCGACGTTCGCTCACGCGTATCCGGCCGAAGTCTCGCCGCTGTCGAGGCGCAACGACCGCGATCCTTTCATCACCGACCGCTGGGAGTTCTTCATCGGCGGCCGTGAGCTCGCCAATGGCTTTTCGGAGCTGAACGATGCCGAGGATCAGGCGCAGCGCTTCAAGGACCAGGTCGAGCGCAAGGCCGGCGGCGACGAGGAGGCCATGTATTACGACGCCGATTACGTGCGCGCGCTGGAGTACGGCATGCCGCCCACGGCGGGGTTGGGGCTCGGCGTCGACCGCGTCGTGATGCTATTCGCCAACGCCCCCTCGATTCGCGACGTGCTGCTGTTCCCGCACATGCGGCCGGAGCTGTGAAGGGCCGCCCCGGGTTTTAGCGATGACCACTTCAGCCGCGATCCGGCGCGATGCTCCCATCGGTGTGTTCGACTCGGGCGTCGGCGGCCTGACGGTGCTTCGCGCGCTCTCGCAAGCTTTGCCCGCGCAAGATTTCATCTACCTGGGCGATACCGCCCGGCTGCCCTACGGCACCAAGAGTCCCGATACCGTCGCGCGCTACTCGCTGCAATGCGCCCAAGCGCTGCTCCGGCGCGGCATCGGAAGTCTGGTGGTGGCCTGCAATACGGCCTCCGCATCCGCGCTCGGCGCGCTCAGCGCACGCTACCCCGAGCTGCCGGTCATCGGCGTCATCGAGCCCGGCGCCGAGGCGGCGATCGAGGCCTCGGCCTCGCAGCACATCGCGGTGATCGCGACCGAGGGTACGATCAACGGCGGCGCCTACCAGACCGAGATTCACCGCCGCAATCCCGCGGCCCGGGTGCTGCCGCGCGCGTGTTCCATGTTCGTCGCGCTGGCCGAGGAGGGCTGGACCTCCGGGCCCGTCGCCGAAGCGGTCGCGCATCGCTATCTCGATCCGCTGTTCTGCGCCGACGATGCGCCCGATACCCTGGTGCTCGGGTGCACGCATTTTCCCATTCTCACCGCGGCCATCCGCGCCGTGATACCGCCGCAGGTGCGCATCGTCGACTCGGCGGCGACCACCGCACACACCCTGGCGGGGAGGATGGCGCCGGAGCCGAGCCGGCACGGCGGGCAGAGCAATCCGGGCCGGATCACCTGGCTCGCGACCGATGACCCGGAGCGCTTCGCGCGCGTCGGCGGCCGATTCTTCGGCACGGCGTTGAGGGCGGAGGCGGTCGAGATCGTCGACCTCTGAGGGAATCCCGTGCACTCGGCGCCGGCCGAAGGTCTTCAGGGAATGTGTTTTAGAACCGCCTCGTTTCTCTCGTCCGCCGTGATGATCCGGTACAGAGCCCGCAAGTCCTTGGCGCTCTCCACGGGAACGCTCGGTTTCTCGATCTCGTAGGTCCGTGTGTACCGCAGCGTCCGGCCGACCAACTCCGTCTTGCTGTGATAGGCCGCAAAGCCGTCGTCCACATCGACGGATTCCGGAAGCGTGTCGGCCACATAGCCCGCAGGCACCGTGATCTCGAACACGTCCGAGTCGCGCTCCGCCGCGTCGAACTCGATCGAATGCTCGCGGGGCTCCTTGGTCTCCAGGATTCCGATCACCTTGCTGCCCATCACGCGTGGCCGGACCAGCAGGACGTCGCCGGCCGTGTTGGCGTAGCGCTTGGCTTCGATCGAATAATGCCACTCGAAGCGCCGGTCCGAGGCGTGGGAATCGACGACACTTGCCTTGGTGATCTCGTAGGAGGACAGGGAGGCTGAGAGCAGCGCTTCGATCGGCCTGATGCGATCGGTTTCCGATTTTGCCGTGCGCAGCGCGTAGCGCTGTTCGGCTGCGCGATTGCCTACGCGCACCTCGCGCACCTCGCCTCGCAGCGTCCCGGATTCGTCCAGCGTCAGCGTCGCCGTTCGCGTAATGCCGTTTGCGCTTGGGGCGATCTCGGGCAATTTGACCAGCTCCCCGCCTTCGGGAGTGACCAATAAGCCGTAGTTTCCCTGGAGCGATCCCGACAGGCCGCCGAACGGTGTAACCGGATTGGTCGGATCGAAGAACAGCAGCTTGCCGAGTTTCGAATGCGGGTAAACCGCCTCGAGAACGGGCGCATCGACATCGGTGGGAAGCGCAACGGCGAGGATGACGTGGTTGAACCCGTAGATGGACGGGGGAGTTGCCTGCCCGACCGCGCCGCGCGCCGCGTTGATGATCACGGGGTAGGACTGGACGCCGATCTGATCGAGCATCGCGCCGAGCAGCGTCGCCTTGTCCTTGCAATCGCCATATTCGTGACTGAGAACGTCCGCGGCTGCATGCGGCTGGTACCCTCCGATCCCCAGCTCGATGCCGACGTAGCGGATGTCATCCTGGACGAAGGCCGCCAGTGCCTGCATTTTCGCCAGCAAGGTGGGCGCAGAAGCGGTCAACTGCGCGACCTTTTGTTTCAACTGTGGAGAGGGATCGCGTCGCCCGCGCGCAAGATCCGCATACCACGCGCCGATGTCGCTCCAGGTTTGCATGCTTCCCTTGATGCCGGCCGGCGGAATCAGCGTCAGGAACATGCTGCCTGCTATGCCGGGCAATGGGGGCATACGGGGCTCCTCGCGCACCGCCGCCACATCCTCCAGCCTCCAGAGCCACTGGTTCGGGCCGGTGCTCACGGGACTCTGGTCGGCGTGATTCAGCCAGCTTGCCTTGTAGCTCCAGCCATTGGGCAGCTGAAGGGAATAGCGCGCTTCGCGCACGGGGATCGTGTTTTGAAACCTCCAATCGTCGACCAGCGCGTCGGGAGTCTCCTCCGTCTCGGCCTCGTATCCGATGATGCTTCCCGGCGTCGCCGCCGGAATTTGTAGTACGAGGACTCGAATATCCGTCGCCAGTATCCCGTTCGTCACACCCGACAATCCCGCTTCGAGCGCATCGTGCTGCTTGACCGCGTAATCCTTGCCGCTCGTCGGGATGCACCACGCGTGCAGGTCGGTCACCCGTCTGACACGGTCGATGCCGAACGCTAGAGTGCCGAGTTTCTCGCCGCCCGGCCGAAGCACCTTGAATGCCTTGCGCTCGAGGCGTTTGATCCTGCCGCTGGGCTGCACGCTGATCGACGTTTCGGAATAGAGCTGCACCGCTTGGGTCTTTTCGTCGTAGGCGGGGAGCGGCACGGTGGCCAACGCATGCATCCACTTCGGCGCCTCCGCGCCGAGCGCCGGCGGGGCGCCCATACACGCCAGCACGATGATCGCGCCGAGCAAGGCGCGCGCGGCAGGCGCGCAGGTAAGGCGTGTTGAACCGCTCATATCACAGGCTGGTCGACGCCGGCTGCGAGCTTGTGCGGGCAGGAAGGCTCACGACCGCCTCCTCGTCTCCGCTCTGTCTCACGGCCTGGAAGAAGTCCTGCAGGTTGCCGTAAAACTGGGGGTTGATGATCAAGGTATCGATGGAAAAAGTGCGCTTCAAATGCAGCGCGTTGGCTGTGCTATCCGCCGTCCACTTGCAGTGGGCGATCTTCATATCGGCGCTGCCCGGCGCCGGCACCGAGCTCACGCTCCATCCGGGCGGTAGATCGACGCGGACCTCATCCTCGATTTGATGCAGGTAGTGGAAATAAACGGGGTGCGTGCGTGTCGCATGCTCGAAAACATGCCGATTCGCCCCGGCGAATATTCCGACCGGAACCAGTGCGCGTGAGCCGGCCGCGCGTGCCCATCCCGGCACCTTGACCTGGAAAATCGCGACCAGCGGAGCATCGCTGCGGGTCCAGTCCGGCGTATTGGACAGCGTCACTTCGCTTCCGCCGGTCATATCAGCCTTGACTTCATCCTCGAGCGCCCGGCGCCGCTCGGTCTCGTCCTCGTTGCGCTCCCCGAGGCGGCGCGCAAGCGCATCCAACCCGGTGAAGGTGAAGGTCACCGTGCCCTCGAGGCCGTCATCGGGCGTGAGACGCAGCTCCGCCCTGCGCTCCAAGCGCGACGCGGATGCCGGCGGGACCGGCGTCGACACCCAGACGCCGCCCGAGTGGTTGAGGCGCAGGCCGCTCACGCCCGTCTCGTTCCACGGCAGCGTGCCGAACGGCGCCATCGGCGTACCGGGCGAAAGATAGACATCTTGGCCGCCGAGCCGCACGACGGCGATTTCGGCGTTCAGCTGGGACGGATTGCGCATTCTTTCGTCGAATATGAACCGGTTGCGGGTCGATAAGGCCACCGGGTCCGACTCGAATCCCGCAGCGCGCGCCAAGGCGACGAACAACCAGGCGATTTGATGTTCATCGCCATATCCGTGTTGCCACACGTCCGCCACATCCTTATTGTCTTTGGCACTTTCGCGCTCGACCTCCTCGGCCGATCTCCTGCGCTCGTACGACAGATTGCGGATCTGCATCGTGCGCGCGTACAGCTTGTGCAGCTTCTCTTCGGCCGAGTCGCCCGGCGATACGATCTGAGCGACGGCCGCTCGCATGGCGCGGTCGTCGTCCATGTATCGCGTCACGAATTGATCGGCCTGCTTTCCCCACCGGGTCCAGAAGGTGGGGACATCCTTGTCGATGGTGGAGTCCTGCAGGTAGACGAATTCGACGCGCGTTTTCAGTGCGTCCTCGGGGGGCATGTACTCCTCCCTGATGAAGGGCGGTACGTCCCGCGTCACCATGGCGTAAGCGCCGTGCTCGAGCGTCGGACCCACCGTTGCCGGAGGCAGGCCTGCGGGAGCTGAGGTGCGGAGCGCGTAGCCCCGATACGGGACGAGCGAGAATTTGGCCAGCTTCGTATACAGATCGGCGCTCACGATCCATTGCGAGTTGAACACGAGATTGCGCGCGGTGAGGCGCTCGTAGCGGTATTCGACGATACAACCCGGTTGAACTTCGGGCAGACCGAAGGTCTTGGTCATTACATGCACACCGCGACCTTCCATCAGCGGCTTTTCGTAAACGGTTCCGTCGAATTTGACGACGCTGCCGTCCGGCCGGATCGTGCGGGCTTCGATGTCGCGGACGGCCTCGCGCTCCTTGTCGAACCGGATCACGACGTTCCCTGCCGCGCGGCCCTCCTCGGTGAGGATCTTGATGCGCACGTAGACCCGCTCCCAATGAGCGGAATCATCACGATCGATCTGTCTATACAGATAGATTGCGGGCGCCTTGGGGGCGGCCGGTTCATCCCGCAGCTGAAGGTCTTCGGCGGTGACGGGAAGCCAGTCCTCGGCATGCGCCGCGACGGTCGCCGAAAGGCTCGCCATCGCGATCAACGATACCCGACATGCGATGTGCCGCAAAGCCATCCTGGTCGACATCATCGTCCTGTTCAATCACTCCCTCAGATTGACCCCGGCATTATGGCTCAGCCGATTGCCGGCGTCGACGGTGGCCGCGGGCTGCCCGCTCCGCCGACCGTCGACGCCAAACGCCGGTTTGCCGTCTGAACTTAGTGCATGTACGGCCGGCTTTCGATCTCTTGCGCTTCCGGATTGCGTCCTTGCGCACGCAGCGCATCCGCGAGCAGCCGTCCCGCCTGAGCCTGCGCACTGTGATCGCCGCTCGCGAGAGCGAGCGCCTTGCGGGCGCAAACCTCCGCTTGATGAGCATCGCTTTCCACCAGTCGCACCCGGCCGAGCTCGATCCAGAGGAGCGGATTGCTCGGCTCGATCCGCAGCGCCCGATCGAGCGTCGAGGAGGCGCCGTCGATATCGCCGTGCGCCAACAGGCGGTGCGCCTGCGCCACCAGCGAGCGCGTCGCCGGCGAGAGATGATTCTCGCGCGGCGGCTGCAGAGGCCGCGGCGAGGGAGGAGGTGCCGGCGGGGCCGGCGCGGGCGCGGGTGCGGACGGCGCGGGCGCGGGTACGGGCGCGGGAGCCGCGTTGGGATTCGTCCCCGGCGACGGCCGCGGCCATGGCGAGGCACAGCCGGCAAGCAGCAGCGCCGCGCCGAGCACGGCAGCCAGGGTCAGTGGACGATGCTTTTGAACCATTCTTTGATCTTTTCACCCGTGGTGGGATGGGGCGAGGCGGGATGGGGCGCCGAAACGCATTTGGGATTGGCCGGCAGCCGAGCGTCTTTCGGCACGCCGATGACCACGGCGTCCGCGCTGCACGCCGGGGTCGTTTCGAGGCCATCGTCGAATCCGATCCAGCGATCCTCGACGAGGTCGGGCACGATCGGATCGAAGGACACGGGCTTGAGACTTGCCATGGTGTCGGCCCACACGGGCAGCGCGCCGGCGGCGCCGGTGAGTCCGGTGTCGCGGTTGTCGTCGTATCCGACCCAGACGACGGATAGATAATTCCCGGTGAAGCCCGCGAACCAGCTGTCGCGGGTGTCCGATGAGGTACCGGTCTTGCCGGCCACGACCAGCCCTTGCGGGAGCCGCGCGGCCGCGCCGCGGGCGGTGCCGTGGGTCGGCACGAGCATGAGCATGCGGTCGAGCTGGTAGACCGCGGCCGGCGGGGCGGCCGCCTCCACCTGTACCTTGAAGGTCTTGAGAGGGCGGCCGTGCTCGTCGAGCACCGCGCGTACGGCGCGCAGGCGCGTACGAAAGCCGCCGTCCGCGAGCGTGGTGTACACCTGCACGACCTCGAGCGGCGACATCTCCACGGTGCCGAGCAGAAGCGAGGGGTTCAGCGTCGGCGATGATTCGAGCCCGAGCCGTTCGAGCGTTGCGGCAACCTTCGGCAGGCCCACATCCAATCCGAGGCGCACCGTCGCCAAATTCATCGACTCGGCGAGCGCGCGCGCGAGCGGGACCTGGCCGTTTACCGTACGTTCGAAATTCTGCGGGGCCCAGACGCTGCCGTCGGCGAGCTTGACCTCGATGGGCGCATCGTCGATGAGCGAGGCCGCCGTGTAGCGGCCGGTCTCGAGCGCGGTCAGATACACGGCCGGCTTCACCAGCGAGCCGATCGGCCGGCGCGCGTCGAGAGCGCGATTGAAGCCGCTCGTATCCACCTCCCGTCCGCCGACCACGGCGACGACATCGCCGCTGCTCGGCTCGACCACGATGACCGCGCCTTCCAAGTGCTCGCCGCGCACCGGCGCCCTCAAGTCGAGGCGCTGCAGATTCTGGGTGAGCGCGCGCTCGGCCGCCGCCTGGGCGCGCAGGTCGAGGCTCGTATAGACCGACAAGCCGGCGGCGGCCAAGTCAGCCTCAGCGTAGTCGCGCTTCAGGTCTCGCCGCACCAGATCGATGTACGCCGGTACGTAGCTGCCCCCGGGCGGCCGCAGCCCGAGCGGGCCCGCCGTCGCGCGCTTGGCGGCCGCCGCATCGATCAGGTGGGCTTCGGCGAATTCCTTGAGGACGAGGTTGCGCCGCGCGAGCGCGCGCTCGGGATGCCTGCGGGGATCATACAGCGAGGGTCCCTTGACCAGCCCGATCAAGAGGGCGAGCTCCGCCGGCTCGAGCTCGTCGAGCGGCTTGGCAAAATAATATTCGCTGCCGAGTCCGAAGCCGTGAATCGCGCGCGAGCCGTCCTGTCCCAGGTACACCTCGTTGAGGTAGGCCACCAGGATGTCTTCCTTGGAGTAATGCGCCTCCAGGCGCATCGCCATCACGGCCTCGGTCGCTTTGCGGCCGAAGGTCTGCTCGTCCGACAGGAAGTAATTCTTCACGAGCTGCTGCGTGAGCGTGCTGCCGCCTTGCACCACGCGGCCGGCGCGAAGGTCGGCCCAGCTCGCCCGCAGCACGCCGTAGAAGTCGACGCCGTGATGCTCGTCGAAGCGCCGATCCTCGATCAGCTTGATCCCCTCGCGCAGCAGCGGCGGCACATCGGCCGGCGCCACGATGAGCCGGTCCTCGCCGTGGATCGGAAACAAGCTGCCGATGACCGGAGGGTCGAGCCGGAATACGGGCAGATCGGTGCCGTCGGCGAGCCTCATGCTGGTGATGGACGCGTTATCCGCATGGATGGATACGCGCTCGGGATCGCGCTGCTCGTCGATGAAGCGAACGCGCCGCGCCTCGATATCGAATGCGTTGCCGATGCGCCGATAGATGCCGGGTCCCGCGGCCGGATCGCCGCGGCGATAGTGCAGGCGGCGCAATTCCTGCTCGAGATCGTTGGCGGAGACCGGCGCGCCGCTATACAGGTCGAGCGGCGCCGCGTAGACGCGCGCGGGCACGGACCAGAGCCGCCCCTGAAACTCGCGGGTCACCACCCGGTCGAGGTGTACGGCCCAAATGGCCGCGATCGCGGCGAGCACGATGGCCGCCAGCCCCGATACCATGAAAAAAATGCGCCAGCGGCGACTGCGGGAACGAGCCACGTTCGGAATATTACCGTATTGAGCCGGCCCCTCAGGGCGAGCGGCGATTCACGAAGATCGATTTCGGGATCATGCAGTGCACGCCCTTGCGGATATCGACCACTTGGGAGACGCGGCAGTCGCCGACGATCGACGTGAGCGCATACGCCTCTTCGCGGCTCATCGGCACCATGGTTTGCGTCGCCAGCCAGTTGACGGTCTGCTCGACGGCGATTTTCATGGCCTGGTTCAAATCTTCGTCGAAACCCATGAATACCCAGTAGCTCTTGTTCTCGGCCCTCGGCCATTCGGTTTTGAGGTCCTTGCGAACGATGGGCTGAATTTCGATCTCCTTGTAGGAGCATTCGAGCGCGGTCAGATTCACCTCCCCGTTGCCCTGGCGGCAGTGCGAATCGCCGGTCCAGATCAGGCCGCCCTTCTGAAACACCGGGAGATAAAGCGTGGAGCCCACCTGAAGCTCGTTCACGTCCATGTTGGAGCCGTTCTTCCATGGACGCAGCGTGCTCGTGCGGCCCTTGGCGTCGTGGATCGCAGGGCCTGCCTTCGCCTCCGGCTCGTTCGGATCGACACCGACCGCAAAGGTTCCGGGAAAAGGCTTGAGGTCGATCACGATCCCCGGCTTGAACTGCGTCTGCATCTTGGCGAGATCGAGCTTGTAGTAGCGGACGAATCCTTCCGGAAATTCCGACGCGAGCTGGCCGACGGCGGGAAACTCCTTGCCCGGTATGTTGAAATTGAACGCGTCGGTCTTGGGCACGATCTTCAGAATGTGAATTTCCAACGTGTCGCCGGGCTCGGCGCCCTCGACATAGATGGGACCGGTAATCGAATGCGGGCCGCCGCCGTCGTTTTCCTTCCGCAGGCGCACGATCTCATCCATCGGCACGCCGGGCTTTATCTTGCCGAGGGAATGCGAGAGCGTCTCGATGGAAACCGTGTCTCCGGACTTGATCGTGAGCTTCGGCTTCTCGTTGATGTCGTACCATCCCCATTGCACGTTTTCCGGTGTCGCAGGCAGCACGTAATGCTTCGATCCGCCCGGGGCCCCGGGCGCCGCTGCCGTGGACGCCGTCGCGGCGCGCGCAGGCGAGGCGGGCGTGGATAGGATCAGTATCGCGGCGGCGGCCGCGAAAGCGGCCGCGGCGTCGCCTGCGGCGGAGAAGAGGCCGTTCGAATTCATTTTGACTCCCGGAGCTTTATCGCGGCCGCACCCGGCCGCCCACACTTCATTCTGTCACGCAAGCGGCCGGCCTTCAGCGGTTACGATATGGCAGCGGCAGTTCCTCGGCCGATATCGCCGCCGCCGCGTCGCTGTCGGCATCGGCGGCGCCCGCATCGAGGCTGAGCACGGCGAGCGCCTCGAATCCGTCGCCGACCTGCACGATCTCGGTGAGGCGCCCGGCGCGTCCGTCCGCAAGCCTGAGCGGCTCGCCGATCGACCATGACCCCTCGGGCAGCCGCAATCGAGACATCCGCCGCTTGATTCTTCCCAGATGCTGGGTGCGCGCGACGATCTCTTGGCCTGTGTAGCATCCCTTGCTGAAACTGATGCCGCCGATCAGATCGAGATTCAGCATTTGCGCGACGAATAATTCGGACGTTGCGGCATACACCTGCGGCAGTCCGTCGCGGATATCGCCCAGCCGCCAGTCGCGTTCGATTCGGCCCGATTCCCCGCAGGGAGCGAGGCGCCCGATCGAGGCGGCATCTCCGACCAGCCAATAGCGCTCGGACGCCGCTGCCGCGTCTCGATGCACGCGTGCGATCCCAACGCCGTCCTTCTCGAGGTAGCCCGTGGTCCCGGCAGCATCGCCGATCCCCGCGGCGCGGAGCGCGCTCGCATCCATTCCCGCAACGCCGACTTGCTCGCTGACATCCTCGATCTTGACCTTCGCGCGCAACACGAACTTGCGCAATCGATCCTGGATGGATGCGGCGACATCGCGCGGCAGCAGTCCGAGGATGCCGCTCGAATGCGGCAACAGGTGCAATATGGCGAGCACTCGTCCTTGCGGGGTCGAATAGGCGGCAAGAACGGGTTCCCCGCGGGAGAGCGGGACGGTGTCGTTCGATACCTGTCCCTGAAGAAAACCGACGGCGTCGGGGCCCGAGAACCGCAGCACACTCATGTGCGGCAGGCGGCCCCGGCCGTTCGCAAGGCCTGGTGTCACGGTGTCCTCGATATCGTATGCAATGGTCACCCGCTATGAATGCGGGAGGCGACCTCCGCTGTCAACCCCGGACCGATCGTCGGCGCGGCCGGCCAGAGCCTCCTTGACCGCATATCCCCCCTTTTCGTTCCATTTCTGGCAAACTTTCATCCGTGACGCCGACCCACGAAGTTCAGATCGCCGCCTCGCCGCCCGCGCAATCGGAGTCCCCGCCCGGGCAATCGCCGCCTACACCAGAGACCACCCGCTCGCGGCTCGAAGTGGGCGGGCCTCGAGGCCCTGATCCGACACGCTACGGCGACTGGGAGTTGCGGGGCCGCTGCATTGATTTTTGAGTAGAGCCAGCATGCCCGCACGTCCTCGGCCTCTATCACCGCACTTGGAAATCTACCGATGGCAGATCGGCAACACCTTGTCGATCCTGCACCGTGCGACGGGAATCGCGCTCGCGTTCGGCTTGGTCGCGCTCTCATTCTGGCTGGTGTCGCTCGCGGGCGGAGAGGACAGCTATCGAACGGCGTATCGCGCGTTTGCGAGCCGGCTCGGCCTGTTGTTCCTGGCTGGCTGGAGCTTCGCGTTTTTTTACCACCTCTTCAACGGATTGCGTCACCTGTTCTGGGATGTGGGCTGGGGGTTCGAGCGCCGCCAGCGTCACGCGAGCGGTTGGTTCGCGGTCGTCGGCGCCGTGGCGTCGACCGCGGCTCTCTGGGCGCTGCTGTGGCGTTGCGGGCGGTTATGAGCCTGCGCAGCCCGTTGGGAAGGGTGCTCGGCACGGGGTCCGCCAAGGACGGTACGGCCCACTGGTGGGCGGAGCGCGTCTCGTCGGTCGCGCTCGTGCCCTTGACGCTCTGGTTCCTGTTCTCGCTGCTGTTGCTGCCCTCGCTCGATTTCGCCGTGATCCGCGGCTGGCTTGAGGTGCCGATGAGCGGATTTCTGAGCGTGCTGCTGGTCGCGGTGCTCACTTACCATGCCTATCTCGGCACGACCGTGGTCGTGGAGGATTACGTGCACGGTGACGGACCGAAACTGGTGTTGCTGTTGTCGTTGCGTTTCCTGTACGTGCTGTGCGGTGGCGCGGGCATATTCGCGATTCTGCGCATCGCATTCGGATCCTGACGATGAGCGCATACAAGTTCATCGACCATACGTACGACGTGGTGGTGGTGGGAGCCGGCGGCGCGGGCCTGCGCGCCACGTTCGGGTTGGCCGAGGCGGGGCTTGCCACCGCGTGCTTGACCAAGGTCTTTCCGACGCGCAGTCACACCGTGGCGGCGCAGGGCGGCATCTCCGCGGCCCTCGGCAACATGGGCGACGACGACTGGCGCTGGCACATGTATGACACCGTCAAAGGGTCCGACTGGCTCGGCGACCAGGATGCGATCGAGTTCATGTGCAAGGAGGCGCCTGCGGCGGTCATCGAGCTGGAGCATTACGGGGTGCCGTTTTCCCGCACCGAGGATGGCAAGATCTACCAGCGTCCCTTCGGTGGAATGACCACGCATTACGGCAAGGGCATCGCGCAGCGCACCTGCGCGGCCGCCGACCGTACGGGTCACGCGATGCTGCACACCTTGTATCAGCAATCACTGAAGCACGACGCCACCTTCTTCATCGAATACTTCGCGCTCGATCTGATCATGGAGAACGGCGAATGCCGCGGGGTCATCGCTCTCGACATGGCGGAAGGAACGCTGCACCGCTTTCGCGCGCATCAGGTGATTCTTGCCACGGGAGGCTATGGGCGCGCGTGGTTCTCGTGCACCTCCGCCCACACCTGCACGGGCGACGGCGGCGGCATGGTCCTTCGTGCGGGTCTGCCGTTGCAGGACATGGAATTCGTGCAGTTTCACCCGACCGGCATCTACGGCGCCGGGTGCCTGATCACGGAAGGATCGAGGGGTGAGGGCGGATATCTCACCAACTCGGAGGGCGAACGCTTCATGGAACGCTATGCGCCGAATGCAAAGGACCTGGCCTCGCGCGATGTGGTCAGCCGCTCGATGACCGTCGAGATCCGAGAGGGGCGGGGCGTCGGCAAGCTTCGCGATCACATTCATCTGCACCTGGAGCATCTGGGGCCCGCGGTCATCAAGGAGCGGCTGCCGGGGATTGCCGAGACGGCGCGAATCTTCGCCAACGTGGATGTCAACAAGGATCCCATCCCAGTGCTGCCCACCGTTCATTACAACATGGGCGGCATCCCCTGCAACGTGCAGGGTGAGGTGGTGTATCGGCGCGACGGCAGCGACACCGTGGTTCCGGGACTGATGGCGGTCGGCGAGGCGGCCTGCGTATCGGTCCACGGCGCAAACCGGTTGGGGTCCAATTCGCTGCTGGATCTGGTCGTATTCGGTCGGGAAGCGGCGCGGCATTGCGCGCAGGCGGTGGAACCGGGCTCGCCGCACCGCGCCTTGCGGCAGGATTGCGCGGAGGCCGCGCTCTCGCGGCTCGACTCATTGCGCAATGCCAAAGGGTCACGGCGCACCGCCGACATCCGCCTGGACATGCAGCGCATCATGCAAAGCGATGCGGCGGTCTTCCGCACCGCGCAAACCTTGAAGGACGGCATGCGCCGCCTGGGCGACGTATTCACGTCGTTCAAGGATGTAAATGTGACTGATCGGTCGCTCACATGGAACACCGACCTGATCGAGACCCTGGAGCTCGATAATTTATTGGGCCAGGCGGTCGCCACCATTCATTCGGCGGAGAACCGGAAAGAAAGCCGGGGCGCCCAAGCGCGGGAGGACTATCCGGACCGCGACGACCAAAACTGGATGAAGCATACGCTGTGCTGGGTCGACCCCCGCGGGACGACGACGTTCGATTACCGTCCGGTGCACATGAACACGCTGACCGACGAGGTGGAGCCCATTCCGCCGAAGGCTCGGACCTACTGACGGCGCGCATGATTCGAGGAGCATGATCGATGGCTGAATTCTCGCTTCCCAAAAACTCCAAGGTCCGCAAGGACGGGCGGGTATTCAAGGCGGCCGCCGACGCCAAAAATGTACGGGTGTTCAAGATCTACCGGTACGACCCTGATTCCCCGGACAATCCGCGGCTCGACACCTACGAGGTCGATATGGACGCTTGCGGTCCCATGGTTCTGGATGCGCTCATCAAGATCAAGAACGAAATCGATCCCGGCTTGAGCTTCCGGCGCTCCTGCCGCGAAGGCATTTGCGGCTCGTGCGCCATGAACATCGACGGCAAGAACGGTCTCGCCTGCATCAGCGCGTGCGAGGCGGTGAAGAAAGACATCAAGATCTATCCGCTGCCCCATATGCCGGTCATCAAGGATCTCGTGCCGGATTTGACCAACTTCTACGCGCAGTACGCCGCGATGAAGCCTTGGCTGCAAACGCGCACGCCGCCGCCGCCCGACAGCGAACGGCTCCAATCGAAAGAGGACCAGGAACAAGTCGATCGCCCCTCGGCCTGCATATTGTGCGCATGCTGCTCCACCAGCTGTCCCAGCTATTGGTGGAACAGCGATCGGTACTTGGGTCCCGCGGCCCTCTTGGCCGCCTATCGCTGGATCGTGGACAGCCGGGATGAGGCTACGGGCGAGCGGCTCGACCAGCTCGAGGATCCCTTCCGCCTGTATCGCTGCCACACGATCATGAACTGCACCGAGGCGTGCCCGAAGGACCTGAACCCGGCCAAGGCGATCAGCGAAATCAAGCAACTTCTGGCCCACCGTCGTATTTGAGCCCCGCCATGCACTCCACGCCGACCCCGCAACTCGGACGTCTGCGCTGGCGATGCCGGCGAGGCATGAAGGAACTCGACGTGCTGCTCACGCGCTACCTGGACGAGCAGTTCGGCGGGGCATCCGCGGCGGCCCAGCAGGCGTTTCTCGAGCTATTGGAGGCGCCCGATCCCGTGATCTATGCCTATTGCTTGGGTCAGGCGAAGCCCCCGACGCGCATTCTGTCCTCCCTCATCGAGAGGATCACCGCGAACGCGGCCGGCTAGCCGGCCATCCGCCCGAGACGAGGGCTCAAATGAACGGCCCCGGCGACGGTGGCTGATAGAATCGTACCTGTGCTCAAAATCACGCTTGCAGTTCACACTTTACGGGAAACGTCGAACTTTTCCTCAACGAGCGGGTCTATCGCGACAGGCTGGCTTGTGAGCTCGCCGGTTTGGGTTCACCGATGAGCGTCGAGGAGAGTGACCTCAAGCTGGTAGAGCGAGTCCAGCGCGGTGAGCGCGCGGCGTTCGATTTGTTGGTCCTGCGATACCAGCACAAGGTGCTGAAGCTGATCATGCGTTATGTGCACGATGCAACCGAGGCTGAGGACATTGCGCAAGAGGCGTTCGTGAAGGCGTATCGCGCACTTCAGTCGTTTCGCGGCGATAGCGCATTCTACACTTGGCTGTATAGAATCGCGATCAACACCGCCAAGAATGCACTCGTCGCGACCAAACGCCGGCCCATGGATTATGACCTCGATTTGCAGGATCCCGAGCAATACGATTTGCATTCGCGCCTGTCGGAGTCCGAAACGCCCGAGGCGTTGCTGCTCACCGACGAGATTCGCGATACCGTGAACCGCGCCATCGAGAATCTACCCGAAGACCTGCGCACCGCGATCGTGCTGCGGGAGCTCGAGGGTTTGAGTTACGAGGACATTGCGCAGACCATGGATTGCCCGGTCGGCACGGTGCGCTCGCGTATCTTTCGCGCGCGCGAGGCCATAGACAAGAAGCTGAGACCCATTTTTGACGGCGGCCTTGGTCGGCCCGAGGAACCATGAGCGAACAAATTCGTGAGCAAGTCTCGGCATTTCTGGACGGTGAACTGCCGGGTTCGGAAACGGAGCTGCTGCTGAAGCGCTTGATGCGCGATGCGGTCCTGCGTGAAAGTTTCGGACGCTACGCGCTGATCGGCGAGGCGCTGCGCGGTGCGGGCCACGGGGCGCAGCGCTCCCCCTTGAGCCGCGGTTTTACGGCGGGCATCAATGCCGCCATCGACGGGGAGGCCGCCCCGGCGGCGCCGCTCCCCATGCATGTTCGTGCGCCGCGCTGGTGGAGGCCGGTCGCGGGCGCCGCGGTCGCGGCGAGCGTCGCCGCGGTCGCGGTGGTGGCGCTTCAGCAGCGCGCCGTCTCGCCCTCGCTTCGAGCGCTGGTGCCCATGACGGCGCAAAGCGTCGCCAGGCCGAAGGAGGCCCTCTCCTATACGGTTCCCGCCGCGGCGCCCGCGGAGCAAACGCCTGCGATGCTGCCGGCCGCGCGACTGACGAGTTACGTCTTTGCGCACAGCCGGTACTCGTCGGTCTTGGGACAGAGCAACGTGTTGTCGGGCCTGCTGGCCGATGCCGACGAGCCGGCCCCCGGCGGTTCGGGGACTGTGAACGGCGCAGTCGTCGATCAGCCTGCAGTCGATCGCGCAGTCGGAAACGGTGCCGCGGATTCGCAGCCGCCACGGGATTCGCGCATCGCTCCATGAGGACAGGGTTGCGTTACTGCGCTGGTTGGCTGTTGCCGTATGCCGCTGCGGGCGTGCTGAGTCTCAGCCTCGTGCAGCGCTCGATGGCCGCCGACGATCCGCGCCTGTGGCTCGACAAAATGAACCAGGCGCTGGCGACGCGGAATTATGACGGCACGTTCTTCCACCTGAGCGAGGGCCGGGTCGAGACCATGCGGATCGTGCATCGGGTCAAGGCCGGACTGGTCACCGAGCGGCTGCAATCGTTGGACGGGTCGGGACGCGAGTTCGTGCGCAACAATGACGAGCTGACCTGCTACCTGCCCGATCAGCACACGATACTCGTCGAGCCTCGCCAGCTCCGCGGTCCGTTCCTGGGATCGCTGCCCCGGTTCGGCTCGGATGTCGATCAATTCTATTTGATCGAGTCGCTGCCCGATACTCACGTTCTTGGCCGCGCCGCGCGAGTCATTGCGGTCAATCCCAAGGATCAGTACCGGTTCGGTTATCGTCTCTGGCTCGATCAGAAGACGGCCATGCCGCTGAAGACCCAGTTGTGCGATGCGCGCGGTCAGGTTATCGAGCAAATCCTGTTTGCGCGCCTCGACATGCCCGAGACGATCGCCGATGCCGATGTCACGCCGGCGGTGCGGACCGAGGGCATGCGATGGGTGCGCCAGGGCGATTCCGACGACAGAGCGGTGCCGGCGTTGTCGGCCTATCGAGCCAGCGAATTGCCGCCGGGGTTCCATTTGACGGTATCCGGCGCACAGACCCTGGGCGGCGCCGCGGTACCCGCTGCCCATCTCGTCTACTCCGACGGCTTGGCGACGGTGTCGGTGTTCGTCGAAGCTCCTCCGGGGCTGCACCCGGGGACCGGCGGCTCCGGCGCTGCTCCGCCGGAGCCGCCGATGCAGGGCCTGGCCCGCGTCGGATCGGGATTCGCATTTTCCACGGTGGTGCAGGGTCACCAAGTGACGGCGGTGGGCGAGGTTCCGGCGGAAACCGTCGAGTTCATCGCCCATTCGGTCAAGTCCCAGGGCATCGCTCCGCACCCCTAAGCTCGCGCACCAACCCCAGGCGCCATCACTTCCTCGCCGTGAGTTTCCTGCTCTACTCGAGGCCGGGCTGCCATCTGTGCGAGGAGCTGCTCGCGGAGCTCAACGCAGTGCCCGCGGCCGCCGGTTATCCGATCGACCGGCGGGACGTGGATTCCGATCCCGCCATGCGCGCCCGCTATGGGCACAAGGTGCCCGTGCTCCTGTTTGACGGCGAATTGGTGTGTCACGGGCGGCTGGACAGGGAAGAGCTGCTTAAAGCCCTAACTTACCGCCGCCGACCGGTATAATCGGAGGTTTGCCCAGGCCTTACCCTCCTTAATGAAGAACATCCGCAATTTCTGCATCATCGCGCACGTCGATCACGGCAAATCGACGCTGGCCGACCGGTTCATCCAGGAGTGCGGCGGCCTCGAGGCTCGGGAGATGCAGGCGCAGGTCCTCGACACCATGGATCTCGAGCGCGAGCGGGGCATCACCATCAAGGCACAGAGCGTTACCCTCGGCTTCAAGTCGCAGAGCGGCGAGGTCTATCAGCTCAATTTCATCGATACGCCGGGACACGTCGACTTCTCCTACGAGGTCTCCCGGTCGCTGGCCGCCTGCGAAGGGGCGCTGCTCGTCGTGGATGCCGCGCAGGGCGTGGAGGCGCAAAGCGTCGCCAACTGCTACACCGCGCTGGAGCAGGGATTGGAGGTGCTCCCGGTCATCAACAAGATCGACTTGCCCTCGGCCGATCCTGCCAAGGTGATTCACGAGATCGAGGAAATCATCGGCATCCCCGCCGACGATGCGGCGCTGGTGAGCGCAAAGACGGGGCTCGGCGTCGCGGAACTGCTGGAACATCTCGTCAAGCGAATCCCGGCGCCGAAGGGAGACCCCGAGGGTCCGCTGCAAGCGCTCATCATCGATTCCTGGTTCGACAACTATGTCGGTGTGGTTTCCCTGGTCCGCGTCATGAACGGAGCGCTGCAATCGGGGGCCAAGATCCGGGTCATGTCCACCGGGCGCAGCCATATCGTCGACAAGCTCGGCCGGTTCACACCGAAGCCCGTGACCCGCGACGCGCTGAATACCGGCGAGGTCGGCTTTGTCGTCGCCGGCATCAAGGAGATCGACGGTGCGCCGGTGGGCGACACCATTACCCTCGAGGCCAACCCCGCGCGCGAGCCGCTGGCCGGCTTCAAACAGGTGCAGCCGCGGGTGTTCGCGGGCCTCTTTCCGGTGAGCTCGGACGACTATGAACAGTTCCGGGACGCGCTGAAGAAACTGAAGCTCAACGACTCGGCGCTGCACTTCGAGCCGGAGGTGTCGACCGCGCTCGGCTTCGGATTCCGCTGCGGATTCCTGGGTCTTCTGCACATGGAGATCGTGCAGGAGCGCCTGGAGCGCGAATACGATCTCGATCTCATCACCAGCGCTCCGACCGTGATTTACGAGCTGCTCCTGACCGACGGATCGATCGAGTACGTGGACAATCCCACCAAGCTCCCGTCGCAGGACCGGATCGCTGAAATGCGCGAGCCCATCATCACCGCCAATATCCTGGTGCCGCCGGACCACGTCGGTGCGGTGCTCACGCTCTGCAGCGAGAAGCGCGGTGTGCAGAAGAAGATGCTCTTTCTGGGCAGCCAGGTCTCGCTGCAATATGAGCTGCCCATGGCCGAAGTGGTGCTCGACTTCTTCGACCGGCTGAAGTCCGCCACCCGCGGATACGCCTCCTTCGACTACGAGTTTCATTCCTTTCAGGCCGCTCCGCTCGTCAAACTCGACGTGCTGATCAACGGCGATCCGGTCGACGCGCTGTCGCTCATCGTGCATCGGGAACACTCCTATCAGCGCGGGCGGGAACTGGTCGACAAGATGCAGGAGCTGATTCCGCGCCAGATGTTCGAGGTGGCGGTGCAGGCCGCGATCGGCAGCCACATCATCGCGCGCGCCACGGTCAAGGCGATGCGCAAGAACGTGCTCGCGAAGTGCTACGGTGGCGACATCACCCGCAAGCGCAAGCTCTTGGAAAAGCAAAAGGCCGGCAAGAAGCGCATGAAGCAGGTCGGCCAGGTCGAGATACCGCAGGAAGCCTTCCTCGCGGTGCTTCAGGTGGGCAAGAAAGGTAGTTGACGGCCCATGGAAGCTTTAACGGATTTGCACAAGTCGGGGGTTTCTTCGTGAATGACGGCGACAGCCTTTTCGTAGCTCTTCTCTGCGCAGCCATCGTCTGCGTCCTGATCATCCTCATCGACGGGTGGTTCTTGCGTCCGCAGAGAGACCCCGGCGCGACCAGCCTCGCCGAGCCCATGCTGCCGCGCTTCGCAGGCTATGCCTTGGTGGCGCTCGCGCTCGGGATGCTGTGGCGGCTGTTCCGCTACGAGGCGGTGGATTTCAGCTTCATGCTGGTATTGGTCGGCGCGATCTCGGGCGCCATCTGGGGCCTCGATCAGCTGTTCTTCGCGCGCCGGCGCGGGGCGCTGGCGGCGCGGGCCGGCACGCCGCCCGAGCGGGTGCGCGAGCCCGTGGCGGTCGAGTATGCGCGCTCGTTCTTTCCGGTCATTCTGCTGGTCCTGGTCATCCGCTCGTTCCTGTTCGAGCCGTTTCGCATTCCTTCCGATTCCATGATGCCGACGCTGTTCGACGGCGACTTCATTTTCGTCAGCAAGTTTTCGTACGGCCTGCGCTTGCCGGTCACCAACACGCTGTTGGTCCCCACGGGGACGCCGCAACGCGGCGATGTGATCGTGTTCAGGCTGCCGCCGAATCCCAAGATCAACTACATCAAACGCTTGGTCGGTTTGCCGGGCGACCAAATCCGGGTGGATGAGCGCAACCAGGTCTTCGTGAACGGCGTGCTCCAGCCGCAGACTCCGGGTCCCATCTATAGCGGCCCGAAGCAGACGCAGTGGAATTACGCCGGCGTACCGACCGCCTCCGAGCAGCTCGGCGCCAAGCGTCACCTGATCATGTTTGCCCGGGGCAGTGTCACGAGCGGGGAGTGGACGGTACCGGCCGGCCACTACTTCTTCATGGGCGACAACCGCAATAACAGCAAGGACAGCCGCTGGCAGGGCGATCCCGAGGCTCCCGGGTTCGTTCCGGAGCAGAATCTGGTGGGTAAGGCGGTCCGAATCTGGCTTAATCTCGATACTCGTGACGGACCTCTCTGGAATCGGATCGGTCTTGCGATTCAATAAGAAGCTGTTTCGGGAGGATTTATGCGCAAGCAGCAGCAAGGGATGACCTTTATCGGCCTATTGTGCGTCCTCGCCCTGGTGGGGGTGGTGGTGTACGCCGGCATTCGGTTGGCTCCCGTGTACCTCAACTACCTCAAGGTGGCGCGGAGCCTCGCTGGCGCCGCAGCCGATGCGAAGGGCGACAACCCCGACCAGCGGGCCCTAATGAACGCGTTGGCGAAGCAGTGGGAGATCCAGGACATCGATGTCCCGGACTACAAGGAGGTCGAGATCACCAAAGACGCCGACGGTACCCAGTTGCACATCGCTTACGACCAAACGGTTCCCTACGTCGCCAATGTGTCGCTCTCGGTGCATTTCGACAAGACCGTGAAGGTGCAGTGAGCCCGAAATCCGGCGCGGACCCCCTAGCGGCTTGGGCGCTACGCTCCTTCGGCCATACCTTCGCCGATCTCAAGCTCTGCCGTCAGGCGCTCACGCATCGCAGCGCCGGCGGCGAGCACAACGAGCGCCTCGAATTCCTCGGCGATTCAGTTCTTAATTGCAGTGTGGCGCGCTTGCTATACGATGCGCATCCGGAGGCCGACGAGGGAGCCTTGTCGCGGTTGCGGGCGACGCTCGTGAGCGGCGATACGCTCGGTAAGGTCGCCGCCGATCTCGATTTGGGGGAGCATCTGCGGTTGGGCCCGGGTGAGCTGAAATCGGGTGGTTTTCGACGGGCGTCGATCTTGGCGGACGCCTTGGAGGCGATGGTGGGAGCGATTTTTCTGGATTCCGGGTTCGATGCGGCTTCGGCGGCGGTCAAGAGAATCACGGCTAAGCGTCTCGCAGAGCTGCCGGAGGCTGAATCTCTCAAGGACGCCAAGACTCGGCTCCAAGAGCTGCTGCAGGCGCGCGGTCTGGCATTGCCGATTTACACCCTGACCGCGACGACCGGCGACCCGCACGCGCAATGCTTTGCGGTCACCTGCGAGGTGCGCGCCTTCGGGCTGACGGCTGCCGGTGAGGGCGTCAGCCGGCGCCGAGCCGAACAGATGGCCGCGCGCAAAGCGCTCGAGCTTCTGCCTGCCGGCGTGCGCGCATCCTCATGAGCGCCGCCACCTTCAGGGCAGGTATGGTGGCCATCGTCGGCCGGCCCAACGTCGGCAAGTCGACGCTGGTGAACGCGCTGGTCGGCCGCAAGGTCAGCATCGTGACCGCGAAGCCGCAGACCACCCGGCATCGCATCCTGGGCGTGGTCAACCGGCCGGAGGCGCAGCTGGTCCTGGTCGACACCCCCGGATTGCATGAAAGCACGCGTCGGGTGATGAACCAGTACATGAACCGCGTCGCGATTTCCTCGTCCCAGGACGCCGATGTGATTCTGTTCGTGATCGAGGCCATGCGCTTCACCGAGGAGGATCTTTGGGTGTGGGAGCGGGTGCGCGGCTTGAAACAGCCGCTCTTCCTGGTGATCAACAAGGTGGACCGGGTCGTGCCGAAGGAGCAGTTGCTGCCCTTCATCGACGACATGGCGCAGCGCGTGCCTGCATCGGGCATCGTTCCGATTTCCGCGATCGAGAGCGATAATCTGGACCGGCTGACGGATCTGGTCGGCTCGCGACTGCCCGTGGCGCCGCCGTTGTTCGCCCCGGACGTGGTTACCGATCGGGACGAGCCGTTTCACGCGGCGGAGATCGTCCGGGAGAAGCTCACGTTGAAGCTGCGCGAGGAACTGCCCTACGGCATCAACGTGCAGATCGAGCGATTCGCGGATGAGGACGGGCGGATCCTGATCAACGCCGTCATCTGGGTCGAGCGCGCCGGGCAGAAGGCGATCGTCATCGGTCAGGGCGGAGAACGGCTCAAGGAAATAGGCCGGTTGGCTCGCATCGAGCTGAACGATCTGTGGCAGCGCTCGGTGCATTTGGAACTGTGGGTCAAGGTGAAGGAAAACTGGGCGGACAGCGAGATGGCATTGCGCCAATTCGGGTACGAAAGCTTGTGACGACAACAACGTGCAGGACGCGTTGCCCGTGAACGGGGCGAGCCGGTGAAGGCGTTTCCGGGTTCTTCCGTGCGTCTGTCCCCGCGTTCTTCCGGCCGCCGCGTCTGGCTCGCGCCCGTCTATGTGCTGCATCAACACGCGTACCGCGATACCAGCCGGATCGTCGAGGTGTTCACCCACGAGCAAGGCCGGCTGACGCTGTTCGCGCGCGGCGCAAACGGCACCAAGTCGAGTCTCAAAGCCGTCCTGCGGCCGTTCCAGCGGCTGCTCGCATCCTGGTCGGGCAAGGGCGAGGCGTGCCAGCTGGTCAGCGCCGAAATCGACGGCGCCGCAACGGTGTTGCCGAACCACCGCCTGATGAGCGGCTTTTACTTGAACGAACTCATTTTGAAGCTTACCGAGCGCTGCGACCCGCATCCTGAAGTTTTCGCCGCCTACTCGGCCTGCATCGAAGCGCTGTGCAGCGGTGCGGACGAAGAGGAGAATCTTCGGCGCTTCGAGAAGCGGCTGCTGGACAACCTGGGGTATGGCTTGGAATTATCGCGCACAGCCGACGGCGATCCGATCGCCGTCGACGGTTATTACAAGTTTCAAGCGCAGCGCGGCCCGCAGCCCTGCGTGGCGGATGCGCCTGGCGCCGTCTACGGCCGTTCGCTCGCCGACCTCGAGGCGGAGGCGTTCGCGGACGCGCGCTCGCTGAAGGACGCCAAGCGCGTGCTGCGCGCGGCCCTCGATGCCTGTCTCGACGGGCGCGCGCTGAAATCCCGCGAAGTGATGCTGGCCATGCGGCGGCGCGCACCATGACCTCGTCGGGAGCGCGGATCGCCTTGGGGGTGAACATCGATCACGTGGCGACGCTACGCCAGGCGCGCCGAATCGATTACCCCGATCCCATCCACGCCGCCTTGCTGGCGGAGCAATCGGGGGCGGACAGCATCACGCTGCACCTGCGCGAGGATCGACGTCACATCCAGGACCGCGACGTGACGCTCATGCGCCAGCTGCTGAAGACGCGCATGAATCTCGAGATGGCGGTGACCGAGGAGATGATCCGAATCGCCTCCGCCGTGAAGCCCCAGGATTGCTGCCTGGTGCCGGAATCGCGCGAAGAAGTCACCACCGAGGGGGGGTTGGATGTCGCCGGCCAGCGCGAGCGAATCGCCTCCGCCTGCGCGGCCCTGGCGTCATCGGGAATCCGCGTCTCGCTGTTCATCGATCCGGAACCGGAGCAGGTCGAAGCTGCCGTGCGCGCGGGGGCTCCGGTCATCGAACTGCACACGGGAACCTACGCCAATGCGGCGGGGCCGGCGCTGGCGATGGAGCTCGAGCGAGTCCGCTCGGCCGCGAAGCTCGCGGCATCCCTGGGGCTTACCGTGAATGCGGGTCACGGACTCAACTACCACAATGTCGAGCCGATCGCGGCGATCGGCGAGATCGTCGAGCTGAACATCGGCCATTCGATCATCGCGCGCGCTTTGTTCGACGGTCTGCCGAAGGCCGTGAGCGACATGAAAGCGCTGATGCGCGCGGCGCGATGATCTTCGGCATCGGCATCGATGTGCTCAAAGTGGATCGCATCGAGCGAGTATACGAGAAGCACGGCGAGCGCTTCGTCTCGCATCTGCTGATGCCGGAGGAGCGTGCGCAACTCGAGCGCACGGCACGGCCGGTGCGCTTCCTGGCGATGCGTTTTGCCGCCAAGGAGGCCATCGTCAAAGGCATGGGCACCGGCTTTGCGCATGGGGTTTGGATCCGCGACGTGGGCATCGTGCAGAACTCCTGGGGCAAGCCGGAAGTCGTGTACTCGGCGCGCGGCGCCCGGGTCCGCGACGGCCTCGGCATCGGCGAAGGTCACGTCACGCTCACCGATGAAGCGGGCCTCGTGGTGGCGGTCGCGGTCCTCATGCGGCGCGCGGCGGCGGCCCTTTAGGACTCGACTGTGAACACGCTGATTTTCGACATCGAAACCGTTCCGGACACGGCGCTCGGGCGCCGCCTGTACGGACTCGAGAATTTGACCGATGAGCAGGTGGGCAGAATCATGTTCACCAAGCGCCGCCAGGAGAACGGCAGCGAATTCCTATCCCACGAGCAGCACCGCGTGGTCGCGATCTCGGTGGCGATGCGAACCCGCGATACGCTGAAGGTCTGGAGTCTCGGTGACGAAGACTCCTCCGAAAAGGATTTGATCGAACGCTTCTTCGACGGCCTGGACCGATATACCCCCGATCTGGTGTCCTGGAACGGCGCGGGCTTCGATCTGCCGGTGTTGCACTACCGCAGTCTCCTGCACGGCATAACGGCGGCGCGCTACTGGGAGACCGGCAACGCGGACTCGAGCTTCCGATACAGCAACTACCTCAGCCGGTATCACTGGCGGCATATGGACCTTATGGACATCTTGTCCGGGTTTCAAGGTCGCGGCCGCGCCAGCTTGCAGGATGTGGCCTGCCTGTTGGGGTTGCCGGGAAAGCTCGGCATGCATGGCTCGGAAGTGTGGGAGGTGTTTCTGCAGGGCGGCATCAAGCGGATCCGCGACTATTGCGAGACCGACGTGCTCAACACCTATCTGATCTATCTGCGCTTCGAGCTCTTGCGCGGCAATCTGAATGCTGCGGAACACGCCGCCGAAATCGCGCGGGTACGGCAACTGCTCGCCGAGTCGAGCGCCCCCCATCATCGGGAGTTCTCTGCCGCGTGGCTTCCGAGCTGAAGCCCGGCGAGATTCGGGAGGCCGAGGTCGTGGATCTTGCGCACGACGGCCGCGGTGTCGCGCGTCACGAGGGCAAGACCATATTCGTCGAGGGAGCGTTGCCCGGCGAGCGCGTTCGGCTGCGGATATTCAAGCGTCGGCGAGCGTTCGACGAGGCTTTGCTGGTCGAGATCCTGGCGCCTTCGCCGGACCGCGTAGAGCCGGCCTGCGCGCATTTCGGCGTGTGCGGCGGGTGCTCGCTGCAGCATTTGGCGCCGGAGGCGCAGCTCGCGGCCAAACAGCGGCAGTTGCTCGACAATCTGGAGCGCATCGGCCGCGTCAAGCCGCAGCGCGTGCTCGAGCCGATCCGCGGGCCGGCCTTCGGATATCGCCGCCGGGCGCGTTTGGGCGTCAAATACGTGCACAAGAAGGGCAGGGTGCTCGCGGGATTTCGCGAGCGGGACAAGCCGTATATCGCCGAGCTGCGCCGCTGCGAGACACTCATCGAGCGGTTCGCAACGCTGCCCGCGGAGCTTGCAGCCTTGGTCGAGCGGCTCAGCATCCGCGACAAGGTTCCGCAGGTGGAGGTTGCGGCCGGGGATCGGGCGGCAGCCCTGGTGTTTCGAGTCATGGAGCCGCCGTCCGAGGAAGATCTCGCAAAACTCGAGGAATTCGGCAGGAGTCAGGGCGTCGCCATCTATGTCCAGTCCGGGGGATTGGACACGATCAGGCCGCTGGGCACCGCAGCACCGCTCACCTATGCGGTGGACGAAGGACGGGTGACGATCGAGTTCGGGCCGGCGGACTTCATCCAGGTGAACCGCGACATCAATATCGCCATGATCGAGGCGGCGATGAACTTGCTCGAGCCGTCGGCGAACGATCGGGTGCTCGACTTGTTCTGTGGACTGGGTAATTTCACCTTGCCGATTGCGCGGCGGTCGGCCTCGGCCGTCGGGGTCGAGGGGGACCGGGCCCTGGTGGCGAAGGCTCAGGCCAATGCGGTCGGTAACGGCATCGGCAACACCGAATTCCACGTCGATAACCTGTTCGAGCCGGCCGGCTTCGGACCCTGGGCTCAAGGTCCCTACGATCGGGTCCTGCTCGATCCTCCCCGTGCGGGCGCCCTTGCAATCATGGAACGTATGGCACAGTGGCGGCCCAAGCGAGTCGTGTATATTTCCTGTCATCCGGGGAGTTTGGCGCGGGATGCAGGGATTTTGATGGAAACCCAGGGGTTGCAGCTCGTAGGCGCAGGGGTGATGGATATGTTTCCGCATACAACGCACGTCGAATCGGTCGCCGTGTTCGAGCGAGCATGAGTCTGGGCCCGCTCATGGTCGATATCGCGGGCACCGAGCTGACCTCGGAAGACCTCGAGATCCTGCGCAATCCGCAGGTCGGCAGCGTCATTCTCTTCACCCGTAACTATCGGGATCCCCAGCAGATTTCGGCCCTGTGCGATGCAATACGCGGGGTCCGCAGCCCGCCCCTGCTGATCGCCGTGGATCACGAGGGCGGACGCGTCCAGCGCTTCCGCGACGGATTCACCCGGTTGCCCCCGGTGCACATTCTCGGCCGCCGTTACGACGAGGACCGGCGGGACGCGGCGCGAAAGGCACATTCCCTGGGTTGGCTGATGGCGGCGGAATTACGGGCGGTCGGCGTGGACTTCAGCTTTGCGCCTTGCGTCGATCTCGACTATGGGCTGAGCGAGATCATCGGCGATCGGGCGTTTCATCGCGACCCTCAAGCCGTGGCGGCGCTCGCGACGGCCTATATGGCGGGGATGCGCGAAGCGGGGATGGCGGCGGTCGCCAAGCACTTTCCGGGTCACGGCGCGGTACGGGCGGATTCGCATCTGGCGCTGCCCGTGGACCGGCGGCCGCTGGCCGATATGGAAGCGGATCTGTCCCCCTACCGGCTGCTCATCGAGAATCAGCTTCCCGGCATCATGGCGGCGCACGTCGAGTATTCGGCGGTCGATGCGCTGCCGGCGAGCCTGTCGCGCCGCTGGATCACGGATATTCTGCGCGGCACCCTCGGCTTTCATGGATGTGTGTTCGCCGACGATCTGAGCATGGCGGGCGCGGCGGCGTTCGGCGATGTGGTGGAGCGCGCGCGGCTCGCGCTGGCCGCGGGGTGCGACGTGCTGCCGATCTGCAACGACCGCGATGCCGTACGTTCGGTGCTTCGGCATCTCGACGCGGAGGCAGCGCCGCCGGCCGCGCAGGCGAGACTCGTACGCATGCGCGCGCGCGGCGAGGTCCCCTCCAATCTGCGCAGCACCGCTCAATGGCAGCAGGCGACAGCCGTGGTCGCTGAACTGACTGCGGCGCCGCCGCTGATCTTGACCGAAGGACAGTCATGACGAGCCTCGATGCAGATCTGTATCGCCGCCTGATCGAATCCTCTCCCGAGGGGGTCGCGTTGGTCGATGCACTGGGCGAGGATCAGCCGGTGGTCTATGTGAACCCGGCGTTCGAGTCGCTGACCGGATATGCCGCGACGGATTTGCTCGGCAAGAACCTGCGTCTGCTGCAGGGAGACGACCGCGAACAGGATGGCCGTCATCGGCTCCGCGAGGTCTTGAAGCAAGGTGAGTCCTGCCGAGTCCTGCTGCGCAATTATCGCAAGGACGGCTCGCTCTTCTGGAACGAGCTCACGGTTCTGCCGCTGCGCGATGCGGCGGGCCGAATCACCCATTTCGCAGGACATCACCGCGATGCCGGCGACCGGTTGCGCATCGATCCGAAGCTGTCGCGCGATTCGCTGAGCGGCGCACATCAGCCCACCGGTGTGGCGGTCCGCGACGACCGCCTGACGGGCCTGTTCACGCTGCCCTACCTGCAGGAACTCTTGAAGCGGGATTGGGCCATCGCTCAGCGCGAGAAGCGCGGCATCGCGGTGTTCGCCATCGACATCGACTCGCTCGATCTTTATAACGCGACCTTTGGGCGCGCCGCCGGCGACTCGGCGATCCGGCGTGTCTCGCACTGCGTATCGGGATGCTTGCGCCGCTCGAGCGATGTGACCGCACGCATCGACGGCGGCAGTCTCATGGCCTTCGCTCCGGGATTGACGTTGGAGCAGGCGCTCGCGCTCGGACACGTCATGGCCGAGCGTGTGCGGGAGCTGCGCATCCATCACCCGCGCTCCGGGGTGCTGCGCTACGTGAGCGTCAGTGTGGGCGTTTGTGCCGCCGTGCCGCAGCCGGACGAGGATCCGGCGTCGCTCATCGAGAAATCTCAGATGCAGCTCAAGCTCGCCAAAAAAGCCGGCCGCAACCGCGCCGCCTGACCCGCCGGCTTCGATCACCACGTGACCAAACCGATCGATCCCGATCGGTTCGAACGGCCGTTCCACGCCTAGACGCCGCGCAGGCGATCGGGCGGGCGGTCTGCGCGCCGCGTGCGGCAGGTCGCATTCGGCGGCCGGATAGTGTGACGCCGTTCAATACTCCGCCATGTTCGTCGGCCGCCGGTGTCCGAATCGGAACTCGGTTTGGGCGGCGGAACGCCTAATTTGATACCAAGGAAAACATGAATATCCGCACGAA
>Ga0187863_10000627_pt1 | contig 29743 bp, 25 predicted proteins | sample June2016WEW_11_1_FD_132975 | JGI IMG/M metagenome (GOLD analysis project Ga0187863, IMG submission 132975) | Peatland microbial communities from SPRUCE experiment site at the Marcell Experimental Forest, Minnesota, USA - June2016WEW_11_10 | ecosystem: Environmental > Terrestrial > Soil >...
ATCCGCTGGCTTCGCCGTCATGATGTTCCGCACAAACATCTGCGGGTTGCGGTCGTAGAGCGGAAACCACGAGCTCTGAATCTCCACTATCACTGTATGGCCTTCCTTGAAGACATGGTCCACATCGTGCAGGCTGAACTTGTATTCATTGGCTGAACCGGCCTGCAACGCCTTAGGCTTTTCGTAGCTCGCAAGGTACCGCCCGCGAAAAATCTCCGCGTTGGTCATAAGCTGGTAGCCGCGCATCTTCGGATCAGGATCGTTGTCAGGATATTGATCGATCAACTTCACCACCATGTCGTTGTCCGTGCCCGTGGTTGAAGCAAATATGTCCGCGATCACTTCGCCCGTTGCAACTAAATCCTTCTTTAGCACCGGCAGCTTCCACACCGCCAAATCCTTGCGGTCAGTCACGAACCTCTGGTCCTCGGTCAGCCAGTCGTACCACTGCGAGCCCTGTCCATAGGTAGGCTGAATGGGCCGGTGGCGATAAGGAATCGGGTTCGCTGGGTCGCTAACGTAACTTGTACGGCTGACGTAGCTTGTCTTCTCGGTAGTCGACGATTGGTTCCAGCTCAGCGTGCCGCCGCCGTTGAGGTAGAGGCTCGTGGGCTTTGATTCAACCGGCGGAAAATGCGAGTAGTACTTCCAGGTATTCGATCCTGTCTGAAAACTGGCCGTGTCCTCTAGATCGAAACCCGGCGCGTCCTTCAAATAATGAGCAAAAAACTTCGCCTCGATGCGCGTCCGAAATTCATTGCCGATCGACTCGCCATAGTCGAGATCGCCCAGGCGTCGCGACGACGACGACCAGGATCCGTGCCGCCACGGTCCTAGCACCCAAAAATTCTCGTGGCTCGCGTCGTGAGGCTCCAGCTTCGCGTACTCTTCTTGCGGACCCCACATGTCTTCCTGGTCGTAGTAGCCACCCACGCTCAGCGTCGGCACTGTCACGGCGTTCAGATGGTGCTCCACGCCGCGCGCATACCAAACCGAATCGTAAGCGGGGTGATCGAGAAAGAGCTTCCAGGTCGGCAGCATCTTCGATCCCGATTTCTTTACATCTTCCGCAAAGTTTCCGCGCTCCAGAAAGTAGTCGAATCCATCGCGGGGCTTGCCGTCCTTGTCTTTTCCGTAGTCCACATCGGCGCGCTCCCTGGTCGACTCCAGGCCCTTCACGTAGTCATACCCGTAGCTCTGCCGGAAGGCCCCGTTGTGAAAAAAATCGTCGCCGATCCACACGTCGATCATGGGTGCCTGCGGCGAAATCGCTTTCACCGCCGGGTGTGGATCGATGCCCGCCGCCGTTGCCAGAAAGCCGGGATAGCTTGTCCCAACCACGCCCACCCGTCCATTGTTGCCCTGCACATTCTTGATCAGCCAATCGACGGTATCGTAAGTGTCCGTGCTTTCGTCGATCGCTTTCGGGTCATGATGATCGGCAATCGGCCTGCTCATCACAAACTGGCCCTCGCTCCTGTAGCGCCCGCGAATATCCTCGACCACGTAGATGTAGCCGTCACGTGCCAGCTCGGGCCGCACCGCAAAAAACGACGCGCACGTACTCCAATCCACCCCGTAAGGAGTGCGCTGCATCAGAATCGGCAGTGGCCCGACGATGTCCGCAGGCTTCAAAATCACCGTGTGCAGCTTGATCCCGTCGCGCATGGGAATCATGACTTCAGTCCGCTGGTAATCGTGAAAAACATGATGCACGGGCTCGCCGGTGCGCTGATACGTGGCGGATTCGTCGGAAGCCAGCACGTTCGCCCCGTGACCGGCGGCATCGAGAGTAAAGTGATATGTCTCTTTCGGATCCGTCTGGCTGAATTCTGTGGCCGAAATCGGAGTCAGCTCAGTCGGAACCAAACGATCCGATTCGGCGACCAGCTTGCCCTCGCGCACATAAAAGCTGAGGGGCGTGTCTGGATCATTCGGATTGGTGTATTCCCCAATAAACGAATCGAGCGGAGCTGCGGGCGCCTGGTTCGTCGCGGCGCCGAATGCGGGTCGGGAATGACTGGAAAGAACCGGCACCAGGGCAAGACATAAGACTGCAGAAAGAGCGCGAGCTCGAACCAAGCGAATGACCTCCGGAATTTTTTCTAATGTGTATGTCCATGATGCTCATGTCCCGCACTGCTCGCCATCTCTTCCATCGGCACCACGCAGCCTTCCAGTTCTTCGCAGCCTACATGCTCAAACTGCACCGTGGTGTGCCGAATGTGATAGTGCTCGCGCAGAACATGGTTCAGCTTGACCAGGATGCACGCACTCTCTGAAGGAGGAATATCCGCAATGGTCACGTGGCAAGCCAGCGCGTTCGATTGCGATCCGAGGCACCAGACGTGCAGATCATGCACATTCACCACGCCGTCCACGGCTTCCATGCTGGAGCGGATATCCGTCAACGACACACCGCGCGGCGTACCCTCGAGCAGGATGTTCAGCGTTTCGCGCACAATGCCTATGCTCGACCAGAGAATGAGCGCGGCAATCACAAGAGAGAGCACTGGGTCGATCCAGTTCTTCCCCGTGAATAAAATGCCTGCGCCTCCCGCGATCACCGCGGCTGTCGAAAGCGTGTCGCCGGCCATGTGCAGAAAAGCGCTGCGCAGGTTCACATCGCGCGCTACGCCCCACAGCAGTGCAGCGATCACGCCGTTCATCACCACGCCGGCCGCGGCCACCATCATCATCAACTTCGGCTGCACGGTGACCGGGGAGTTCAGCCGGTGAATCGCCTCAACCGCGATCCACCCCGAGATCACGATGAGCGTCGCCGCATTGATGAATGCGGCCAGCACGCCGGTCCTTTGATAGCCGAAGGTCTTGGAGTCGTTGGCGGGTCGGGATTGGAAGTAAACAGCCGCGAAGCTCAACAGCAGGGCCAGGAAGTCGGACACATTGTGCCCGGCCTCGGACAACAGCGCCAGCGAATGAGCCCGCAGTCCTGCCACAAATGTGATCGCCACGTAAGCCAGGGTGGCGACCAGCGAGATGCGGAGTACGGATTGCGTCCTGTTTGCGCCCGGACCAGTGGGCGCGGCATGGACATGCATATCTCCAGTGTACTTTGGGGCGGAGAATGCGCGCTAACCTTCCCGATTCCTGCGGCGTTGCGTTAGCCGGCCTGAGGACTTTTTTCGGGCGCCTGCCGCGGTGCAGGATGCACGTTGGCCGACAACTCAGAAAGCGCTACCCGCAGTCCCGACCACTCCTCGGCCACCACGATGCTGTTCTGTGGACTGCCCGGCAAATACCGCACAGAGCAGGGAAAGCCGGCGCGCACCTCCGCCGGGTCCACCACTTCGCTCATGGCCGTAATGTCCTGCGAGCACTCATATTCCACACCGCCAATGCGATAGCTGTACTCGAGCATTGTCAGCGTGCGTCCCTCTTCCACCGGCATCGTGCGCACATCCAAAAGCATCCCGTCGACAAGCCGTCCGGCCAGCGCAAGATTCAACCGGCGTGCCCGCTCAATCTCATCGGCAGTGGGGCGGCGGCGGCGGAACCACCAGATAGCGCAAGCCGCCGCTGACGCCGCCAGCACCAGCGCGGTGGCAGTCTCCCAAGTGCTGGGCTTGAAGAGGGTCATTTCCGAGGACGGGACTCCTACCCGGGAGTTCCAGCTTAAAGAATACCGCAGGTGGAGGCGCGCTGCTCTCTCCGCTTGCCGCTTTGCTGTTAACCGCATGTGAACGCCGTCTCCAGGTCGAGCCGCTTTGAAAGCCACAGGCCAACCGGCTACACTCCCCCTCAAAGGAGCTTGCAATGCAGATCGGGGTTCTGGGATCAGGCGATGTCGCGAAAGTTTTGGCTGCCGGATTTATGAAGCATGGGCACACCGTAACCGTAGGCTCAAGAACTCCGGAAAAGCTTGCGGACTGGGCCACAAACAATAGAGGAGCCCAGGTGGGCACCTTCGCGCATGCTGCGGAGTTTGGCGAATTGCTCGTGCTGGCCGTGAAAGGCAACGCCGCCGTCGATGCGCTCTACCTCGCCGGTGCGCAAAACCTGGCCGGAAAACCGGTTATCGATGCATGCAATCCCATCGCGGATGACGTTCCAATCCACGGCGTTCTGAAGTTTTTTACCACCTACAACGAATCGCTGATGGAGCAGTTGCAGCGTGAATTCGCGACTGCTCATTTCGTCAAGGCGTTCAACTCAGTGGGGAATGCGTGCATGATCGATCCGCAATTCAAAGACGGCAAACCCACCATGTTCATCTGCGGCAACAACGAAGGCGCGAAGAAAACCGTAACCCGCATCTGCGGCGAGCTGGGCTGGGAGACAGCCGACATGGGCGCAGTAGAAGCAGCACGCGCCATCGAGCCGCTTTGCATTTTGTGGTGCATCCCGGGCTTTTTGCGCAACCAATGGACACACGCATTCAAGCTGCTGCAGAAGTAAATGACCTCCGCCGGCGTGATGGCAACTCATCGCATTACTCCGGCAGCCGCTGATTTGACCCCGCAAGCCGCACTTCCGTATCCTCGGGGCGGGTTTGTGCGAACGCCTTTCGATTCCGCGTCCGATGGAACTACGCCCAACAAATCCGAGCCTGACCAATCCGCGAGAGGACAACCCCGCATGAGCACCACCGCACGACCCGCCACCATCGGCATCGCTGCCAAGCCGCTGCTGGTGCGCCGCGCAGCCGTGCTGGGTGCAGGAACCATGGGCTCCCGGATCGCAGGGCATCTCGCTAACGCCGGCATTCCCGTCCTGCTTCTCGACATGGTGCCTCCCGGCGAAGGCCCGCGTAGCCGTCTCGCAACAGCCGCCATCGCCGCACTCGCCAAGTCGAAGCCAGCCGCTCTCTACGAGGCTTCGCAGGCCGCCCTCATCACCCCCGGCAACTTCGACGACGACCTGCCCAAGCTGGCTCAGTGCGATTGGATCGTCGAAGCCGTAGCCGAGAACCTGGAAATCAAAACCGCCCTCCTCCAGCGCGTCACACTGCATCTCGCGCCGCAAGCCGTCCTCACCACCAACACTTCCGGCCTGCCGGTAAAAGACATCGCTGCCAGTCTCGGTGCCAGGCGCGATCGCTTTTTCGGAACCCACTTCTTCAATCCGCCGCGCTACATGCGCCTGCTCGAAATCATTGCCACAGAAGAGAGCGATCCGGCCGTCGTCTCCGCCTTTGCCGCCTTCGCGGATCGCATTCTGGGCAAGCAAATCGTCTTCGCTAATGACACGCCCAACTTCATCGCCAACCGCATTGGCGTTGCCGTCATGTTCACAGCCGCCACGTTGATGCTGGAGCAGCGCCTTGCGATCGAGGAAGTCGACGCTCTCACCGGCCCCGCCATCGGCTGGCCCCGCACCGGCACCTTTCGCCTCGCCGACATGGTGGGCATCGACATCCTCGCCCACGTAGCCGCGAATTTTCCCCAAGGCGCAATGCCCGGCCGCTTCTCCGAGATCCTCTCCGAAATCGTCAAACGCGGCTGGCTCGGCGATAAATCCGGTCAGGGCTTCTACAAAAAAAGCCGCGGCGCAGAAGGCAAAGAGAACCGTTTTGTCCTCGACCTCAACACCTTCGAATATCGCCTCGCGACCAAACCTGCGCTTCCCGCTGTCGAAATGGCGAAGAACGCGCAGACCGTCGAAGAGCGCCTGCGCCTACTTCTGGCCAACGACCCCGCCAAAGACAAGGCCGCCAAATTCCTGTGGCCCTTTCTCTCTTCTCTCTGGAACTACGCGGCTGACCGCATCGGTGAGGCCTCCGACGATGCACCCTCCATCGACGCCGCCATGCGCGCAGGTTTCAATTGGGAGCTCGGCCCATTTCAAATGTGGGACGCCGCGGGCCTGCGCGAGACCGTCGCCCGCATGGAGACGCTGCAACTTCCGGTCAGCCGCGCCGCGCGCAGTCTCCTCGATTCCCACTCCCCATCCGACAAAGTCTCCTGGTATTCCCTCGATGGCCCGCAATGCTTCAACCCCATTACCGGCGTCTGGGAGCCGATCCCGCTGGAACCGGGCCACGCGCGCGTCGCCGACTTCCGTCGCTCGCACAGTATGGTCCGAAGCAACTCCGGAGCATCGCTCGTCGACCTGGGCGACGGCATCGGCTGCATCGAACTCCACTCCATGAAGAATGCCCTCGGCGGCGACGTGGTGGCATTTGCTACCTCCGTGCTCCGGCAGGACTCCGATGCCGTTCGGGATTTCTCGGCCTTCGTTATCACTGGGGATCGCGACAACTTCAGCGTCGGCGCCAACCTGCTGCAGCTACTGCTCATCGCGCAGGAAGGCGAGTGGGAAGAAGTCGATGGCGCCATCCGCGCTTTCCAGCAGATGACCGCCGCCATCAAGTTCTGTCCGCGGCCGGTTGTGGTCGCACCTTTCGGTCTCACTTTCGGAGGCGGCGCGGAAATCTGTCTTCACGCCACGCGTCGTCAACCGCATGCCGAAACTTACATCGGTCTCGTCGAGACGGGTGTTGGCCTCATCCCGGGCGGAGGAGGCACGAAGGAAATGCTGCTGCGCGCCGTCGATGCCGCAACTGCTCTTGCCCCTCCCGATCCACGCGACCCTCCCTCGCGTTTCGCCCAATCGGCAGAAATGGCCGCGGCGCTCAAGCGCTCGCTTGAAACCATCGCCATGGCTAAAGTCTCCACCTCAGCCGCGGAGGCCCGCGCACTTGGCCTACTCTCACTGTCCGACCGCATCACCCTCAACCGTGAACGCCTCCTCCTCGACGCAAAATCACTGGCCGCTGACCTGGCCGCCGCTGGCTACATCGCTCCCGTTCCACGCACACAGATTCCTGCTCCCGGCTTGAATGCCCTCGGCGCGCTCGAGACCGGCATCTTTCTCATGGGCGAAGCCGGTTACGCCTCCGAGCACGATCAAAAAGTTGCGCGCTGGGCAGCGTACATCCTCTGCGGAGGTCGTATCACCGCAGGCACACCGGTCAGCGAGCAGTACCTGCTCGACCTTGAGCGCGAGGCATTTCTCTCTCTCTGCGGTGAACGCAAAACCCAGGAGCGCATCGCCTTTACGTTGAAGACCGGCAAGCCGCTGAGAAACTAGGCCAGCAATGAGGCACGCACGACTCAACCCATTGGCTGCGGCATTCCTCGCGTGCATCACGTCGTCGCTCCATGCCCAGAGTCCTCCGCAAGACGCCCCTGATCCATTCACCCAGTCGGGCCGCACACTTGCCGCGGGTCACTCCGTCGCGTACGTAATCCATCAACTGCCGGTGAGCTCGTTTCCCGATCTGCCCAACACGATTCAATCCGTGCTCAACCAGCGCGGCTGCTGGATTCCGCAGACCTACGAGGCACACCGACCAGAGAACGTCGTCCACGCCAGCCTGGAGCGCGCTGGCTCCTCGGACTGGGCGGTGTTGTGCGCGACCAACGGGACAGTCTCGCTGATGGTCTTCTTCGCGAGCGCGCCGGAGCGGCCCACAGTTCTGGCTTCAGCTCCGGAAACCGGCCGCCTCCAATCGCACGATCCCAGCGGCGTCCTCGGCTTCAACTGGGGCATCGATCCTGCGTCGCCCGAGCGCGTGCACGAGGCGCAAACGGGATTGCCGCACCGGCCCGCGCCGCCGGACCACGATGCCCTCGAAGACACCATCCTCGACCACCGTGCCGTGTTTCACTTGTATGCCAAGGGCAAGTGGACGCTGGTCGACCTACCCGAATAGTCTCGAGACGAAGAAACGCAGCTGCTTCACTGTTTGTCTGTCATCCGTCATCTGTAACCCGTCATCTGTTCACTGGAGTAGCCCCCATGCCCGAAGCCGTTCTCGTCAGCGCCGTGCGCACCCCCGTAGGCCGCGCCCCCAAGGGTGCCCTCGCCACCACCCGTCCCGACGATCTTGCCGCAACCGCCTTGAACGGCGCCCTCGACAAAATCCCGGCCCTCGACAAGAACGAAATCGACGACGTCATCCTCGGCTGCGCCCAGCCTGAAGGAGAGCAGGGCTTCAACATTGCGCGATTCGCGGCTCTCCGCGCCCAGCTTCCCGTCGAAATTCCCGGCGCCACCGTGAACCGCCTCTGCGCCTCCGGCCTTGAAGCCATTGCGCAGGCGGACATGCGCATTCGCACCGGCACCTGCCGCGTGGTCATCGCGGGTGGCGCAGAATCCATGAGCATGATTCCGATGGGCGGCAGCAAGCCCAGCCCCAATCCATGGCTCGCTGAGCACTATCCAGCATCGCTCCTCACCATGGGCCTTACCGCCGAACGCGTCGCGCGCCACTACAACATCTCCCGCGAAGACCAGGACGCCTTCGCCCTTGCAAGCCACCAGAATGCCATCGCCGCACAGGCCGCCCACCACTTCGACGACGAACTGATCGCCGTCAAAATATCCAATGCAGTCCCCGGCACCAAAGCGGGAAAGCCGACCATCACAGAAACAAACTTTGCCGCCGACGAAGGCCCCCGCGCCGACACCTCTGCCGCCGCTCTGGCCGCGCTCAAGCCTGTCTTCCATGCGCAGGGCACCGTCACCGCAGGCAACGCCTCGCAGACCTCCGATGGCGCTGCCGCAGCCGTCCTCATCAATTCCACTCGAGCCAAAGAACTCGGCCTCCCGCCCCTCGCGCGCCTCGTCGCCTACGCCGTTGCCGGTTGTCTCCCCGAGGAAATGGGTGTCGGTCCCATCTACGCCGTTCCCAAAGCCCTCAAACTCGCCGGCCTCACCCTGAACGACATCGACCTCATCGAATTCAACGAAGCCTTCGCCGCCCAAGCTCTCGCTGTCATCCGCGAACTCGGTTTCGATCCCGAGAAGGTTAACGTCAATGGCGGCGCCATCGCCCTTGGCCACCCCCTGGGCTGCACGGGCGCAAAATTAACGGCTACTCTTCTCCAAGAGATGAAACGCCGGAAGGCGCGCTATGGCATGGTCACCATGTGCGTAGGTGGCGGCATGGGCGCCGCCGGCATCTTCGAGCGCCTGAACTGATCTCAGCGATGCTGAGTTGCTATTGCGGCTTTATCTTCAGCCGAGTCGATAGGCGCTGTCCCCCTGAGCGACCACAGAGAGTCGAGAGCGCCCCGCGGTTGCCTTTTTCAGGGTGCATCAATCCGACCGGAAATGGCCGACCGGAAATGGGTGCCCATCCTAGCTCCGCTGGGGTGGGAATGTACGAACCCCAACCGACCTTGAGAACAAAACAGAAACGGCCGGGATCGCTCCCGGCCGTTCCAATCTTCAGCCCTCAACGGGCCGCTGTTACTTCGTTTTTGCCGCAGCAGGAGCCGCAGTCGACAGAACAAGCGTCTTCAACCGCGCATTCAAGCGGCTCTTGTACCGCGAAACTGTGTTGGCATGCAGCACACCCTTCTGCACACTCTTGTCCAGCAGCGAAACGGTGGCGCTGTATTGCGCCTGGGCGGCTTTCTTGTCGCCCTTGGCGAGCGCCTCGCGCAGAAGGCGCAGGCTGCCGCGCACGCGGGTGCGGTTGGCGCGGTTCACTTCGGTGCGGGTTACGGTCTGACGGGCGCGCTTCAGCGCGGAAACATGATTTGCCATGATTGTTCCTTAATCTTTTGGCCCAAAACTCGGAGTTGACCGACCGGCTCGTGCCGCGTCTCTCAAGGGCTGGATGATGCGGGTGGAAAGGCAACAAGCGCCGCATCCCTCGCAATTTCTTAGTCTACGGGAAACCCGCCCAAGGGTCAACGCTGCCGCCCGGGTACCCCACCCGTCACTAATTCCCCGAATCTTTACCCGGGTGGGATTGACGCCGGAACCAGCCAGCGCTACTCTCTCCCCATACACCACGCTTGGGCACTCTAGCCAACACGCTGCAGCTCGGGACCAGTTCGAGTCCGAAGCTCGCCCGCACGTTCCATCCCACTACCAAATTTTTTCGCGCCAACCTGCCGATGTATTCCATATTGGAATCTAATCCACTGTCTATACCTGCCCGAAGGGCAGAACTGGAGGCCGTCTGAACGCTGATCTTGAGATCACACCGAATCTTGAGCCCCTGTTTGGGACCCGCGATGAAAACCTCAGGCTGATGGAGGATTCACTAGGCGTAAAGATCGACCTGCGATCCGACGCCGTACACGTGGAGGGGCCGGAAGAATCGGTGGCTCGAGTCCAGCGCATCTTTCAGGACTTCGAAGCGCTCCGCCGCCAAGGCATCAATCCGCACAATGGAGAATTAAACGGCATGCTGCGGCTGGTTGTCGCTGACCCGGCCACCACGCTGCGTTCTGTCGCCGACGCGGGCAAGCAGCGCTCCGCGAGCGTCAAGCGTTCCGTGCATCCACGCTCCATCAATCAGCGCAAATATGTCGAGGCCATCGAGCAGAATGATATGGTCTTCGGCGTCGGTCCGGCTGGTACAGGCAAGACCTACCTCGCCGTCGCCATGGCCGTCGCGGCGATCAATGCGAAGAAGGTCACCCGCATCGTCCTCGTGCGCCCCGCCGTCGAAGCCGGCGAACGCCTCGGCTTCCTGCCCGGCAGCCTCCAGGAAAAAGTCGATCCCTATCTCCGCCCGCTCTACGACGCCCTGTACGACCTGCTCGAGCCCGAGCGCGTCGACAAAATGCTCGAGAAGAACATCATCGAGGTAGCGCCGCTCGCCTTCATGCGCGGCCGCACCCTCAACGACGCCTTCATCATCATGGACGAGGCGCAAAACACCACCGTCGAGCAGATGAAAATGTTCCTTACCCGCATGGGCAACAACTCCAAGGCCGTCATTACCGGCGATATTACCCAGATCGACCTGCCCAATCCGCGCAAATCCGGCCTGGTCGATGCCATTAACGTGCTCGATGGCGTCGAGGGCATCACCTTCTGCCACTTTGAAGACGGCGATGTGGTGCGCCATGCCTTGGTCCAGCGCATCGTACGTGCTTACGAGTCGGCCAAGCCCCAGCAGCAGGAGTTGCCGCTCTCGCTCGGCGAAAATATGGCCGTCGAGACGCCTGCCCCGTCGGCTCCGGCTGCCAAACCACAGTAAAGCCCGCCTTCGCGTAAAATTGAAGGTGAACCGGAGCCGCGTCCTTTGCGGCTCCGTGTACGATGATTCTCCTCGACCCAAATCTGGATCCAGATCTGGACTCTCACCCCGCACCGAAGACCACTTCGGCCATGCGTCGGTTAGCGTCCCCCCCACGCAAAGCCCCCGCGGCCCATCGCATCCCCTCAGTGCGCTCCCTTGCCCTCTTTCTCGCTCGTGCCCAGACCGCAGTCCGTCTCCGTGGCCGCGTCTCCGTGCTGCTCACGACTGATGCAGCCATTCGCCGCCTGAACCGCCAGTTCCGCTCCCTCAATAAGCCGACAGACGTTCTCTCTTTCCCTGCCTACGCCCTCGTCCAGAACAAGGAAAAGAACGCGGGCGACCTCGCCATCAGCGTACCCACAGCGCGCCGTCAGGGCACTGCGTGCGGCCACGCCCTTTCAACAGAGCTGAAGATTCTAATACTCCACGGCGTTCTCCATCTCGCCGGCTACGACCACGAAACCGATTCCGGCCAGATGGCGCGCCGCGAGCGCCGCTTGCGCGCCCAACTCGGCCTTCCGCAAGGCCTTATCGAACGCGCTGAATCCAGACCGGCAATTAAAAATGCCAGTCCGACCGTAAGAAAATGGGTGCCCCAGGTCTCGCGTTCTGCCCGGGGTCCCCAGCGGCAGGTCTTCGTCGGTGGGGTGGTGGGACCTGGGAAGGCGAGAACCCAACCCGGCCGCACCTCTCCATTGAGGAGAGATGCATGACGCCCCTCACCATCTGTCTCCTCGTCCTCGCAGCCCTCGTTGAAACGCTGGCCGCTTACATCACCCGTGTCTACTCCGAGTTCGGCAAGATCCTCTCCCGCGAGGTGCAGGACAACATCGATGCCTGGGAAGAGAAAGTCGAGCCGCATCTCGGCCTGAGCCGGGAGCACGCCGCCATCTCCGCGGCAGTGCTGCAGCAACTGGCGCTGGGCATCATCGCCCTCGTGTTTGGTGCGGTGCTCTTCGATCGTGGACCGCACCTCGGCAGGCCTTCCTATGCGGAGATTGCCCAGGCGGTTCTCGGCGTCATCCTCGTTGTTGTTTTCTGCAACCAGGTTTTGCCTACGGCGCTCTTCAATCTCACCCGGGGCCGTTGGGCCGCACGCCTGCTGTGGCCCATCCGTTTTTTGCTCTGGGTGGTCACGCCCATCACCGTGTTTGTGCGCTTTTTCTACTCCGTGGCCTCGCTCGCCGACCAGCCTCCTAACCTCGAAGAAGAGGCTGCGGTCAACGTGGAGGCGCTTCTCGAAGCGGGCCAGGAAGAGGGAATCCTCGAAGAAACCGACCGCGATCTCGTGCGCTCCGCCGTCGAGTTCGGAGACAAGCTCGTCCGCGAAGTCATGACGCCCCGTCCGCGCGTGTTCGCGGTGCCCGAATCCATCACCCTCGAGGAATTCATCGAGCAGTTGCGCGATCACAACTTTTCCCGCGTGCCCGCCTACTCCGGTTCGCTCGACAACGTGACCGGCATCGCTTTCGCGCATGACCTCTTGCAGATCACCGATGAAGAGGCACGCACCCGCACAGTTGCCGAGATCCAGCGTCCCGCTGCCTTCGTGCCGGAGACCAAACGCGGCTACGAACTGTTGCGTGAAATGCAACGTGAAAAACAGCACATGCGCATCGTCATCGATGAATATGGCGGCGTCGCCGGACTGGTCACCATCGAAGATCTGCTGGAGCAAATCGTCGGCGACATCAAAGACGAGCATGAAACCGATACGCCAGTCGAAGATCCGCAACGCGAGGCAGGCGGCTCATGGCTGGTTCCCGGCAGTTTCCCCGTCGATCAGCTTGTCGATCTTTTCGGAGAGCCAGTCGAAATCGATGGTGAGTTTGAAGCCACAACCCTCGGCGGCCTGGTCAGCGAAATCGAAGGGCGCATCCCTCTGCGTGGCGAAGTCGTGATGCTCGATCACGCCGCCCTGCGCATCGAGGTCGTGGCCTCAACTGATCGCCGCGTAGAGCGCCTCCGCGTCTTCCCGCCCCACATAGAAACCGCCGCCGCGCAAGCCTCGTGACGCCAGGAAACTGCCGCCATCTTCAGTTTTCATCGGAATCAGGAGCGCTTCAGGTTCTCAATACGGTTGTCGTGAACAAGTGCAAATGTGCAGGTCCATGAGTCCGCCGGTCGCTCACTGTCCGCCGTCCCCGCGCTTTGTCACTCCCCTCCGCTGAGCCATCCGGTACTGGCCCACGGCCCAGTCTTCGCTGGCCAGCCCTGTGCGCTTCGCTTCGGCAAAAATCTCCGCCATCTGGTCGGCGAGGCTCAGACGCGTCTGGCGGCTCGCGGCTGCTTCGCGCAGCAAGCGCAGATCTTTCGCGCCCAGTTCGATGGTGGCCCCAATATGTTCCGGCGGATGCAGCATGGTGTTGGCATACGCGGCGTAAAAGGGTGACTGAAACAGGGCGCTGTTCACGGTTGCGAAAAATGTCTCGGGCTCGACTCCCTGCTGGGACGCAAAGACAAACGCTTCGCCGAGCGAATGAATCATGGCGCTGATGAGAAAATTGCCGCCCAGCTTGACGGCATGCGCTTGCCTGGGCTCTTTGCCGACCACGGTTATCCCTCGCGAGAATGCCTCAAGCAGCGGGCGCGCACGGTTGACGGCGCTGTCGGCGCCCGCTGCTACCACCCAAAGCCGACCCTCGTCGGCCACATTCGGACGGCCGAACACCGGCGCTCCGACAAAATCGATACCCCGGTTTGCATATTCCGCGGTGAGCCGCTCACTGAGCGCAACGCTGATGGTGCTGCACGAGATGTGGAGCGCGCCCGGTGAAAGCGCATCAACCAGTCCGTTAGGGCCAAAAAGCACCTCCTCATACGCTGCATCGTCAAAGAGCATGGTGACCACAGCGTCGGAGCCCAGTTCCGCCTCCGCCGGAGTACCTGCGGCGATAGCGCCTTCGCGGATCAGCGGTTTAGTGCGCCCTTCGCTCCGGTTCCACACCGACAATTCGTGTCCGGCAGCGATCAACCGCAGCGCCATCGGTGTTCCCATGTTGCCCAATCCCAAAAATCCGATCTTCACAGCAATTCCTTCCCATGTGCCCGCTACTGGATTCACGAATCGTGCCTTGGGCTGCAGGCACAATCATTTCGCATCTACGGACATGGTATGACCTGCGACGACAATCGGGCACACAAGCAGCACACAGCTGTGGAGATCGGAAATTCACAGAGGCTTCAGAGGGGTGTCATTGAAGGGGAATTCAGTCAGCTGCTGTGAAGCATGAGACACAGCACATGTCAATCGACGGTAAGCGTGCTTACTCCTCCCTCAGCGCTTGCATGGGCTGAACCGAAGCTGCGCTGCGCGCGGGGATCAAAGAAGAAACAAGCCCGATGAATGCGAGCACAACGGCCACCGCAACGTAAGTCCACGCATCGAGGGGTTGCACTTCAAACAGGGATTCTTTAAGCAGGCGGCCGCTGAGCACTGCGAGAACAAGACCGATCGCCAGCCCCACGCCAATCAGGATCGAACCGTGACGAAGAATCATCTTTGCCACGCCGGCCCGCGTTGCGCCCAGTGCCATGCGCACGCCGATCTCGCGTCTCCGGTAATTTACGAGCTGCGACAGCACGCCATACAACCCCGTGATCACCATGGCAATGGCAAGACCCGCGAACGATCCGATCAGGTAGAGCATCAGTCTCTGGCTGAAAGTGCTCTTGTCGACTACATCCTGCATTGTCTGAAAATCATCGAGGGCAAATCCCGGGGCACTCTTGTGAAACACAGTGCGCATCACCTTTTCAACGGGGATGTCGCCGCGTGTCTTCACAACGAAATTGACGAGAGTCTTCAGCAGTGCCTGATAGAACAGCGACGTGGTTGGAACCTGGCTGTCCGAAATGAGGAGGAGAGGCTGGGGTTTGACGCCGACTTTCGCATCCACCTGGTCACCCAGAATACCGACAATCGTGAGCGGCTGCACCATACCCGTGTCGACCCCGCCCAGGCTGATTTGCTTTCCCAGGGGATCCCGTCCGGGGAAGTACTTTTCCGCCAATGTCTGATTGATGACAACGACGGGCGGCATGCCGGCTGTGTCGTCGTCCTGAATCATTCGCCCTCGCACCACAGGTGTACCCAATGTGTGCGCGTACTCTCCGCTGACTGCGGTCACGTTTGCGGACGGCTTATCGCTATCGGGAGTCTTCACTCCGACAATGTCAAAGCTTGAGCTCACACCCAACCCGGAAAGAGGCGGTGAGCTCACAAGCGCGGCACTCTCGACGCCGGGAAGGTGACGCATGGTCTGCAGTACGGGCTCGTATGTGAGTACGGCGACAGAAGCCGGGGCATGCGTTGTGTCTTTCGAGACAGCCATTGCGGAAAAGCCGGCTGAATCTGACGGCATTGCCAAAAAGGTGGTTACACGGGTCACATCGAAACCCAGCCGCGCTTGCTCGAGATTCCAGAGCGTGCGAAACAGAAGGCCGGTTCCGACCAGCAATAAGGTGGAAAGGGCCACTTCGCCGGCAACCAGCGAACCTCTGAACTTGCTGCTCACGGTGCGCGTGCCTGTGGCCCGTGATGCGGCCTGCATGGCAGCATGAGGATTGGCGCGCGCCACAAGCAGCGCTGGAAGGAATGAAGACAGAAGCGTAACAATCATGGCGATCACGGCTAACACCAACACGATCGTCCAATGAATGGAAAGGGCGTCCGCTCGCGGAATGGTCCCATCCGGCAGTTTCTTGATCGCGACTATGGCTAACTCGGCGAGCGCAATGCCGATCGCGCTCCCCAGGAGGCTGAGAATCATTCCTTCGGAGAGGAGCTGCCGTATCAGCCGCCATCGGCCTGCTCCTAGCGCTGCGCGAACAGCGAATTCCTGCTGGCGCGCAAGACAGCGCGCGATAAGCATATTGCTCACGTTGGCGCACGCAATCAGCAAGACCAATGCAAGCGCGCCAAAAAGCGCATACAGCTCCGGGCGCATCGGGCCTGTCAGCAGGTCCTGGTAAGGAAAGGCCTGGAATGCGATCTTGCTTTCGCTGGATTTCCTTGGGATATGAGACGCGATGGCATCCAACTCCCGCTGAGCTTGTGCGATGGAGACCCCTGACCGCAGTTTTCCGATCACCAGGAAGAAGTGGTAGCCGCGGTCGTTCAACATTTCAGGGGTCGGCTGCAGGGGAAGCCAAACTCCCTTCTCGACAAAGGACCCCATCTGCTCGGGAAAGTGGAACGATTGCGGCATCACGCCCACGATGGTCCGCAATCGGCCCCCGATTTTGGCCGACTGGCCGACAATACCGGGGTTGGAGTGGAACGCCGTTCGCCATTGATGTTCGGAAAGAAGAACCACGTCGGGGCCGCCGGCGAGGCCGTCTGCGTCGCTGAAGGTGCGACCGAGAAGAGGCCGAGCATCAAGAAGTGAGAACAGGTTTGTCGACACCCGGGGAGCCGCGATGCTTTGAGATCCGTCCGGGGTTTCCAGAACGCTCAGGTCTTCGGAATAGCCTGCCGTGTTTTCAAGGAGCCGCGACTGTTCGTGGATATCGTGGAAATTCAGCCATGATGTTGTATTGAATCCAGGCTTGTCAGTCTTTGGTCCGATGAATATTAAGCGGTCCGCATCCCGATAAGGTAGCGGCCGTAAAATCACATCCTCAATTACCGTGAAGATCGCTGCATTGGCGCCGATACCGAGAGCCAGGGTCAGAACCGCAAGAATCGTCATTCCCTGCGTCTTGCGCAATTGCCGTAATGAAAATCGGAGATCATAGATCAGAGTTCTCATTATCGACCTCTATGGATGTAGCCACCGTGCGTTGGAGTTGAGGGTCCGCCCGTTGCATTTCAATTTAGGGCAGCTGCTGCGGCTGTTTCAATCCCGGATCGTCGCCAAACATCACTTTACCGGCAGGTCAAGACCGTCGACTCATCTCCGGCCACGCATCGTGAGCAGCAGAAGTAGCACGCCCGCAGCGGCTGCGATTCCCCCACGATAGGCCCACTGAATCTGCCCCGTCATAAAGCTGCCCGGAAGCACGTTGATCCCCTGCAAAATCCAGATCACTCCGACAGCGATCAACAGGATCGCCGGCACGCGGACAGCAAGCAGGGTCGGTCGATTCATCTGATCAGGATCTCCTTTTTCGGCACCGGTTCAGCGAATTGTATCGCTGCGGGAGGGCAGATTGTGAGACCAAGGAACGTTTGCCTTGTCCCGCGGCGGATGGGTCTGAGGATCGCCTGGCCGGGCCCCGCCCCCAATTCGCTGGCAACTCCGCCATTTCACGCGCCAAAAAGGGCCTAACCCATTACCAAATTCCATCAATTCAGTCGTTTCGACTGGAATTGAGTCCGAAACCGGCCGAAAATAAGGCAGATGCGCCCATGGCAGAGTTTTCGCATTTTCGATCATCCGTAGCCCGGAAAGTTGACGAGAAGATCCCAGGGTCTGGAATCGGGCCAGGGGACCGGTCCAATTCTGAGGCAGGCAAGTATTGCGCCTACAACCAGACTCGGCAACGCTTCCTCTGCGCCAATGTGGAAGCCGCCGATGTATCCACGACCAGACTTGATGCTCGCTTGCCTGGCATCACACCGAGTAGCGGTGCAGGCCTCTGGATCGTACCCATCCAGATCATTTCCCCGACCAGCGTGCGTGTCCCTCTCGATCTCATTTACCTCGACCGCAACTCTGTCGTACTCGATGCGGTTGAGTCGTTCCCCCTCGCCCAAGCTGCCGCTTCCATCGGGGCAGCCACCAGTATCCTCGCTCTGCCTAGCCAGACGATTGCTTCCACCGGAACCCAGCCCGGCGATCGATTGATCCTGTGTGCTCCTGAAGAGATGAAGCTGCGCCTGCAGCAGATAGCCGACCAGACACGTTCCGAACAGAGCCCGTCTTCAAGTCAAAGCGCCGCTTCGGCGAACGACCGGCAACACCCAAAAGCGGTCGGGAATCTAATCCCCTTTGTGGATCGGTCGAATCCAAAGGTTCCCAGCGATATCGCACCGGCCAAGACTGCTCAGGCAGGTTCCGTCCCGATCGCTCCGGTTCCACACGGAATCACTCCACCCGAAATCGTTCCGCCCGAGATCGCTCCGACCATATCCGCGCCGACAGCTCCCGAGCCCGTCGCCGCACCCCCCCAGCCGGATCAGGCGCCGGCCCCTCGCTGGAAAGCCGCACCGACCAAGAGCTGGTTGAAGCGCTTGATCTCGGGCGAACCTTCCGACCCTCGCAAGGCGCCGCGCACCGCCCTGCCCTGGCTCGTTGCCTATTTCTTCACCGGTGGACGTCCCGTACCGCATGATATTCGCGATATCAGTGTGACGGGGGCGTTTGTCTTCACCGAAGACCGCTGGTATCCGGGCACAGTCGTTCGAATGACTCTGACCGATAAGCGCAATCCGGCCGACGAGCGCTCCTTCACCATTAACGCAGAAGTCATTCGTTCGGCGGACGACGGCGTTGGATTCCAGTTTGTTCTCAAAGACGGGAAAGATTCGCGACACGCTGCTGCCTCCGGCGTCGATCGTCAGGCTCAAGGTGTTTTCCGCGCCCAAGTCGAAGAGTTCCTGCTGCGCATGAGCAGCGGCGCCAACTAAGTCTCTGACCACTCGCTTGTACCGTCTCCGTGCCCATCCTTTCGCCTTCTTCTTGGCGAAAGGGTGGGAAAGCACGAACCTCAAAGTGCGAATTCACGCAGTCAGGGATAGGGAGAACCGCAATCTCCATCAACTTGAATTCGGATCGGGCTCAGTGCAGGCTCTCGCGCCATTTGACCAGTGCGCCCGTCAATGCAGTCGAGGACTTGGAGTAGCTACCTCCTACGCCCCGCGCGTCCAAATCCTCTGGCTTCCGTCTGACGACCCCGACGAATATGGAGCCAGCATGCGTTACGTTTTAGCGAAACCGGGAGGAATCACCTTTGTGGTCGTGGGCTATCTTGATCGCTTTTGTGACGCTGATCGGTGCCGGAAAAGAACGAATTCGTGCATGACATTTTTGGTCACGTAAGTGTGGATTGCCGGCGGTTGACCGTCTAACAGGACCTTTGACGAATCTTCGCCATGGTCCGTTACTTTCTGATCCGCAACAAGATACCCGAGGCGGCTCGAAGCGGCGCAAGCGGTCCATAATTGATTTTCGCGGGAGGGAAACATGGCAAGATGCCCATCGTGCCAACACGAGGTCTCTGTACTTTTCGATTCGATCCGCCCTGCGATCTTCTTGCAGAATATGTTCCGGTCACCGGCAAGCAAAGTTTTCATCTGCAGACATTGCGGCGAACAGCTTACGATGGCGACTTCAGGTTTCATCGTCTGCCAGGTGGCATTTGTCGTCATCGTCATTCCATGTGCGATCGCTTTTGCTCGTCTTCAGACGTGGCTTCTCAATTCCTCCCAAGTGCTTCATCACCTTTCTACAGAGTTTCCGAACATGACCGTGGTCTTGCTCTGGATTCTCCCCACCTTGATTGTGACTCTTATTGTTTGCGCTCAGTTCGCTAAACGCTTTGTCGAATTTCGAAGAGCGGTGTGACCGAGTGCAATTTGCTCCCCGGTCATGTTGAGCCAAAGCCGAATCCTTCAGGAAAACTGTTAAACGGAAAGTGCACCATTTTTGGTTACGGAAGGATTGGCCACAAACCGACCGGCGCTCAAGAAATGTCCACTAGTGGCCTGTCGCAGTGAAAACGTTAGTGAGCGAAAAGCAGAGTTTCTCTGACCACGTGATTCAGTCAGGCCGGCGTCTTCACGTCTGCGTGGTGACGAACTCTCCGCGACAGGCCACTAGTCAGCTGGCTGAGGACATTGTCAAGGGATCGTCAATTGAGACTCACTCCGACATGAATTCGCAAGTGATTCGCCGTTATACTTCGCAAAAGGGGAAAACGGGTCGCCCCACCGGCGACCCGTTTTGAAATTCCCTGCGCGCCTCGAGAACGACCCGATCCCCGGCCAGACAGTCCCTAGTAGAAATTTCTCAGAAAGGGCAAAAAGCTAATATCGGATCCGCTGATCGTGCTGCATCCTTTGCCGCCAGGGCCAGCAGCGCATCCCCAATAATTTTCCGTCGCATCAATGGTGCCGGTGCATGCGGTGGCCATGTCGAAGCTGCAAACATTGGCGACGCCGATATCGCCGCCCAATAGCTCGTTAAAATGAGCGTCCACCTCATTCGGAGTGTTAACCGCGATGTCCACCTCTTCGTCGCGAATCACGTTTAGCGAAATGATCGTACCGGTAACCGGCGAGCCGCCACCCCCGCTACTAATGTTAATTCCCGTCGTGCCGGGAGTAGCCGTGTCTGCCGTGTCAGCACCGTTCCCAGCAATGTAGTTGCCGATGATCGAATTGCCGCTCATGTCATCTGCGGGAGCGCCGAATGCCGGCCCCACGTGTGTGTGCAAAGCGACACCTGGAATACCGTTCCCCGTCAGCACATTCCAACTGATCACGTTTTCCGAAACCCGGCCCGGTCCCTCGCCGTCGGAGAACAAGCCGGCTCCCGCACCCCCAACTTGCACGCCATTGTTCGCAGAAATGTTTTGCGAGACTGTGTTGTGGTCAACCCCATAGTGCGTCGCGTAATAGGGCGGAGCCGAGCCCATCGGTGCATGCGACGCAAGAACGATCCCGCATTCAAGGGGATTGTTAATGATGACGTTATTCGTGATCAAATTGCCGTGGCTTTCTGCCGTGTCATCGCTGATCAGCACGCCGTCGGCATTGCCCGAAACGTAATTCCCGGAGACGACTGATTTCACCGCTCCCAACAGGTGAATTGCGCCGCCACAGTCGCCGCTTTCATCGGTCTCATACGTGGGCTGGCCATTGCATGCCGGCCCGGAGCCGAAAACAGGCCCCTCTTTATCATTGTTCAGTATTTGACTGTCTTGGATGGTTGCAGCAGACGTATTGAGAACCAGAATCCCTTCGTACAGCGCGTTCTTCACCGTGAACCCGGCAACCAGAACATTGCGCAGTCCGGGATTGCCGAGTCCGTCCAAGAGGATGCCATTGGCAAGTCCGGTAGCATCGATGATGGACTTTCCGGCGCCTGCTCCGAGCAGCGACAGCGGCTTGCCAATCACCACATCTTCAGCGTAAGTGCCCGCCGACACTGTGATCACGTCGTTGCTGGAGGCCGCGATCACCGCCTCGTTAATCGTGCTGAAACAGGAGTGCGTGCCTGAAGGATTGACGCAAAGAGTCTTTGCGCTTGCAGTTTGAGAAAACGCCGCGACCACCGCGGCCCAACAGACAATTTGCAATCTGAAAGATTTGGCTGGCTGCATACGTGTTCTCCTTCTGTTCAATGCTTCGATAGAAATCAATGCAACGATGGCGATTCCCTCGCAAAACGAACCTCGACCTCAAGTAGGCCGACTACTTGTGAAATTGGTGTGCTGGAAAACGAATCTCAGCGGGAACTCAAGAGAGATGGCGCCTCCCAAGAAGGCGCGAACGGATTATGCTCGGTGGCTGCTGCCCTGTCAAGCGGCAGATTGAACATTCCATTTCGAGGCGTCGCGATTTCGTAGTCAATGGTGCGTAGCCTTTCGAGCAACGCAGTTGGAGACTATTTCCGAGTTCCGGATGATTGACCCGCCACCCGGCAGTTTCTGTTTGAGAAACACTCTCCCCGCCATATGCGTGGATGGTGTGCCGCGCAGATCCTCGTGCAGGGAGCCGCAGGTTTGCTGTGTGCGTGCGCCAGCTGAACGTCGTACCTCGCGGCTGCCTATTCCCGGAATGTGTGACGGGATTCCTTCGAATCGGCACTTCCGCCAACTTATGCCCCGGGGCTCTTTCGGCCTCGAGCATCCTCACCCAGCGAAAACGCCGTAAACTCAATCAGGAGCATTACCCTCTTTGAAATCGGGATTCGTCGCCATCCTCGGCCGGCCCAACGCCGGCAAAAGCACGCTGCTCAACGCCCTCACCGGCGAAAAAGTGGCTATCGTCACTCCCAAGCCGCAGACCACGCGCAACCGCATCGCCGGTGTGGTCGAAGTGCCCGCGCGCAAGCGTGTCCATCCCGCTGCCCAAATCGTCTTTGTCGATACGCCGGGCGTGCACAAGCCCGCGTCCCAGCTCGACCGGCGCATGTTGCAGGAAGTCCACGAGGCTCTCGAAACCCGCGACCTCGTGCTGGTGCTGATCGACGCCAGCCGCCGCGTCCAACTCGAGGCAGCAGGCGAGCCGGGCGGGATCCCGGGCGCGGAAGTCAATTTGGTGGGTGCCCCGGGTCCGGGGTCCCCACGAACAGGTCTTGGCTTGAAGGGTGGAGTTCTCGATTCCGAGACCTGCGAAGACACCTCTCAGTCGCCGCATCCCGCGCGCAAGCCAAGTTCCTGGGCCAGCGAAGAAGAGTTTCTCTTCGGCCTCATCCGCGGCCTCGATTGCCCGGTTTTTCTCGTGCTCACCAAGATCGACCTGGTAGCGAAGGATTTGCTTTTGCCCTTGATCGAAACCCTGACAAAGGAATTCAACTTTGCCGAAGTTATCCCGGTAAGCGCGCGCAAACGCGACGGGCTCGATCTGCTCCTGCGCAAAATCGTGAATGTGCTGCCCACCGGCGAACGCTACTACCCCAAGGATCAATACACCGATCAGCCCATGCGCTTCATGGTCGCCGAACTGATCCGCGAGCGCATCCTCGTCGAAACCGGCGAAGAGGTGCCTTACGCCGCTGCCGTTGTGATTGAGCAGTACGAGGAGGCCGAACCGCCCGCGCCACCACGAAAAAAAGGTCAGGCGCCGGCTCGCCTCCCGCTCACTCGCATCGCGGCCGCCATTTACTGCGAGCGCGAAGGGCAGAAAGCCATCCTCATCGGCAAAGGCGGAGCCAAGTTGAAAGAGATCGGCACCGGCGCCCGCAAGCAGATCGAGTCGCTGCTTGGCACGCGTGTTTATCTCGAGCTGCATGTCATCGTTGAGCCTGGCTGGCGCGAATCGCGCGCCTTCATCGACTCCCTCGATTGGCGCAATCAGTTGGAGAAGATTGCCGGGAAACAGGGCAACGAACCATGACGCAACGAGCCATGACACAACCATGACGCCAAGCCAATAGCATCAAGGCTTGACCAATCGACGAAGCACGATCTTCCGTGCCACATCCTGTCATCCTGCCAGGAGCGGTTTTGAAAGGGCACGAGTTTACTCGTGCCGATAAGTCGATTCGATTGACGCCGGCTTTAGCCGCGGAGGGATGTATTTCACAATTCTTCTCGGAACCTTTGACTTTTTCCGCAGCCTGTTAAGCCCCACGCACCTGGCCGCGCCCTTCCGTCTTCACTTCATACATCCGCGCATCGGCTGCGCCAATGATGGTGTGAATGGTGGACCCGTCGGCCGGCGCTGTCGCCAGCCCGACGCTGGCACTTACGGTCAGCTCCAGGCTTCCGTTCATGTGGAAGCGCGTGGTCGTCAGTTCGCGATGGATGTTGATCGCAAGGTCTTGCGCGTCGGCCCTTCCGGTCTCGGGCATCACCACCACAAACTCGTCGCCGCCGTAGCGAAAGCACATGTCCTGCGGCCGGCTCAGCTCCTGCAGCCGCTGCCCGGCACGCGAAAGCAGCTCACTCCCCACCAGGTGCCCATGCATATCGTTCACCTGCTTGAATCGGTCGAGATCGAGAAACGCCAAGCTCACAGGAAGGTGCAAGCGGCCGCAGCGTTCCAGTTCTCGGCCTAGCACGTCATACAGGTGCCGCACGTTGAAGAGGCCCGTGGTGTCGTCGGTGATGGTCAGTTGTTGAATGCGCGCCATGTCACGCGCATTCTCAATTGCAATCGCCGCGTGATCGGCCAGTATGTGCAGAAACGCGATCGTGTAGTCCGTCAGTTGCTCGGCGCGGGGATTGAAAATCTCAATTGCGCCCTGCGTTCCTTTGCGTCCCCGCAAAGGGAGAGCAATCACAGACCGGATTTTCGATTTGAATTCCGATCCCGGCTGGTGCAGTCGCGGGTCGTCCTCGGTTTCGGGAACGATCAATGTCTCTCCGTGCTCCACCACCCAGCCTGCCACGCCCTCGCCGACCTTCACACGCAGGTCACGTAGCGCCTCTTCTTCGCCTCCTGCAGCAATGGCGTAAAACAAATCCTGGCGCACTTCGTCCAGCATGAGAAGGCTCCACAAGTCCGCCTCGATGAAGCGCTCCATGTGTTCCAGAATTGTGCGCAGAATCGTATCCAGGTCGAAGCTCGAGGTAAGCGAGCGCGCCAGCTTGTGAAAGACAAGCAAGTCGTCGATCGGAATCCGATTTTCCGGCAAAGGCTTCATTTGGGGGACCAATGGAGTATGCCACTTGGCCAGATCAGGAAATTGTGTAATGAATGCCATTTCGCGAAGTCGGTGCGCTCTAAAAGGGAGCAGCGCCCCGGAAATTTCCCAGTCTGCCCTCAGTTTGAATTCTGTCACACGTTGGGCGCGCGGCAAGCGGGTTTTGCACGAAGGTAATGCACGATGGTTTTGCAGCGATTCCAGAGTTGATATACTCCGGAGCCGTAACCCTCAAGTCGACGCGACCCCAAGGTGTCGTCGACATGCCACGAAACTCCAAATGGGTACATCTATTCTGGAATCGCTCTAAGGTTGAGATAGATTATCCGCCGATGTGCACCATCGATCGGGAGGGCTTCAGGAATCCGGGCTCGCCGATGTGGTGGCGCGCCTCCTTGCCCTGTACGGTCCTCGCAATGTAGGCGCGAAGTTCCGTATCGCTTTCGCCTGCCCGCATGTGTCCATAAAGATCGTGTTCCACCTGCGAGAACAGGCACGTCCGAATCTTGCCGTCCGAAGTGAGCCGCACGCGGCTGCAGGCTCCGCAGAAAGCCTGCGTCACCGGCGCAATGATCCCAATCTCACCCCGCCCGTCTTCAAAGGTAAACCGCCGCGCCGTCTCGCCCGCTTCGCGCGCCGGCAATGGCACAAGCGGCAGAACCCGCCCGATGCGCTCCACAATCTCGGCCATCGAAACCACGATCTCCGGCGTCCAAAGCCGCCCTTCCTCCAGCGGCATGAACTCGATGAAGCGCACCACCACGTCTTCTTCACGGGCAAAGTGGGCGAAGCTCTCGATTTGGTCGTCGTTGAATCCGCGCAGCAGTACGCAGTTGATCTTCAGCGGCGTCAACCCGGTATCCCGCGCCACGCGAATCCCCGCCAGCACCTTGCTGAAACTCCCCGGCACCCGCGTGATCCGCTCAAACGTGGGCGCATCCACGGCATCCATGCTGACGGTCACGCGCTGCAGTCCGGCCTCCTTCAGCGCCCCCGCCAACCCTTCCAGCAGATGTCCATTGGTGGTCAGCGCCAGGTCCAGAGGCTCGCCTGCAAGTGTGCGCAGCTTTCCCAGTTCTCGAATGAGCTCCAGCAGCCCATGTCGCAGCAGGGGCTCGCCGCCGGTCAGACGCACCTTCTCGATCCCCAGGCCGACAAAAAGCTTGATCAGCCGAAGATATTCTGCGATGTCCAACTCGGGATATTGCGCGCCCAACTCGCCCGTACGGCAATACACACATTTGTAATTGCAGCGGTCGGTGATCGAGACGCGGAGATCATGAATGACTCGTCCGTGGCTATCGGTCAGCCGCGCAGCGGACGTCGCGGCCGAAAGAGCAATTGGGGAAGCAACCGCCATCTACACCTTTTTCGACCAATATCTGCCGGAGAATCGCCGCAAGGGCACTTGATTAGACGTTGCCCAGCTTAATCGAGTCGCGGCGTTCCGCGGCGCAGAATCAGCCCGGTCAATCCGAATCCCGCTATCAGGCACAGCGCGAGAATGAAGTAATACGCCATCGGATGCGCCCAGCCCGGCGAATACGTCAGGTCCTGTCCCACCCACAGCAGCAGAACGACGGCAATCACCGAAAACTGCCCTGCAAGGACCAGAAACGTGTGCCCCAGGTCGCGCCGCTTGTCCAGCGCCTCCACTTGGTCGGGGGTCAAATTGCGCTCTTCGGGGGGAAGCAGGGAATTCGCCATTCTCGATCTCCAGGCAGCCCGCGTGCACATCTGGGCCGTCTACCTCATTAATTCAATCACAGACCGCAGCCGCTCCGCCAGTCTCGCTCCGACCCGAAGACGCAGCTCGCATCTCGTATATCGATGAGATCCGGTGTCTGCCAACCTACTCAGGTGGATATCCCACCGATTGCGCATAGAGCGGACGCCTGCCATCCGGCAGTTTCAACGCCGCCGAAACAGCTGCCGCATCTTGCTGACCATGCAGCGCATAAAACCACGCATTCAGTCCTTCTGATGCAGCAAACAGATATACATTCTGCCCGATAAAGCCTACATCGACCTGGGCAAAATCATTGCTCGCGGGAGCAACGTACACAATGGTCGCCGCCGCGTGGGCCGCGTCCCCCGAGCCCACCTTTGCCCGTACGTCGCCATCCACCTTCGGCTTAAGCTCGTTGGTCTCGGCGTCATAGAGATAAACGCCCTTTGCCAGCACAACGTAGATCTCGACTTCCTGCTTGTTCATCGCAGAAGGAGCCGTGCGGCCAAGACCCAGCTTCACGTCGCGTGGCCGGTTCACGCCAAATGCCGCCCACAGCAGGTTCGACAACGTCCGCGGCGATAGCCCCTCGTCTCGAAACACCCTCGTTGTTCTGCGCTCCGCCAACGCTTGCATCAGCGGCTTGCCGCCGGTGGTTTGGGGCTCCGGTAATTGCAGCGGTTGTTGCGCCGCGGCGGTCAAACCGGCAATGAGCAGAATGAGAGCTTGAGCCCTCGAGAAGCACGACACAAAATGCATGGTTCCCCCTGGAGTCGAGGCTCTGGCGTGCCAACCTTCCAAGGCACGCAATCAAGGGGAAGAACTTCCTGGGCGTTGCGATCACTACTCCATCAAAAACGCCAGTGACTGCAGCGACGTAATCTCAAACGGCTTGCGGCAGCGAACATTCGCACAGGCAAGCTTATCGTCGCGCCGCACCATGTATGACTGTGCCTTCACGAATCGCGCCCGGTCCCGTTCATCGGCGTTCCGAGGCAACTGCGCTTTCTTGCGCCGTACCACCCACGTCACCTTGTATTCGGAGGCCTGCCCGCACTTCGGGCATGTCAGGGTGTGCGTGCGCGCCTCTGTGGTCTCATTGAAAAACTCCCGCTCGTCCATCCTTTTCCGCTATCTCCACAACCGGCAAAAAGCTCGCCGAAAAATTCCCGAGTTCCGCAGTCCGTGCGTCGAAATCCAAACGGACAAACGGCCCGGGCCTTCCGCTTTCGCTCAAACTATTCCATACTCTTCCTTGCCATGACGAAACGCAAGCCGCCCAAATTCACGGCCACAAAGGCCGTCAAGGCCAACGCCCGCGAACGCGTCGGCCAGCCCAAACCCGCCCGCGTCGTCGAAAGCGAGCCCCGTACCGGCCGCGACGCTAAACACAAACCCAACCTCGACCAGCTCATCCGGCAGGAGGATTGACCATGGCCCGTGCACTCGGAGTAGGAGGCATTTTCCTCAAGGCGCAGGACCCGAAAGCATTGTCCGCCTGGTACGCAAAACACTTCGGCATTGCGACCGCGGATGAGACCTCGATCGTTTTCGAAGGCCCCAGCGCCGCCGGCATGACCGTCTTCGCCCACTTCCCCCGCGACACCGCATACTTCGGTCCCAGTCCGCAACAGGCCATGGTCAACCTGCGCGTCGACAACCTCGACGAGATGCTCGCCCAACTTGCCTCCGCCGGCGTCACCATCGACCCCAAACGCGACGATCACGCCTATGGCCGCTTCGCCTGGATCACCGACCCCGAAGGCAACCGCGTCGAATTGTGGGAGCCACCCGCACCCGCGGCACCATAAGTCTCTCAATCTGAACGAACATGGATGCCCCATCCTAGCTTTGCTAGGGTGGGAAAGCACGAACTCAACTAAGGCTCTTTGATCGGCGCAGTCTTTTGATGCAGACATCCTGAGCGAAGGTCGCGGCGGCGACCGAAGTCGAAGGACCTGCGGTTGTTTTTCGGCCGCTTCATTCCGCACGACCAAGGCCTGGGTCTGGATTCTCAGACTTGGGGAAAGCACGAACCCAGTCTGCGATGCTCAGGTCACGAGCCACTAATTCCCCAACACCAGCAAACTCCCCAGCAGCGCCAGCGGCATCGCAACCATCCCCACCTTCAGAAACTCCCACGCGGTAATCTCCACCTTCTCCCGGCGCAACGCGATCAACCACAGAATCGTCGCCAGCGAGCCGGTCACAGAGAGATTCGGGCCAACATCGACCCCAATCAAAATCGCATGAGCAACGATCCCCGATTCCTGCGCGTGACGAATCGCAGCCCGCCCAATCAGGCCGACTGGAAGATTGTTCATTCCGTTCGAGGCCAGCGCCACCGCGAAGGCCGGCGCGCCCTTGGCAAACCAGCCCGGCCCATGCGCCAGAGCGTTGAGGCCGGCCAAACCAGCGCGCAGAAGGCCGGCGTTTTCCAGCGCTTCCACAATCACAAAGAGCCCCGCAACCAAGGGCAGCACTGACCACGAGATTCCCTTGACCACGCTGGCCACAATTCTCGGATTGCGGAACGCCACCACAACCAGGACAAAAACCGCCGCGCCACAGGTGGACGCTCCCAGCGGAAGACCGAAAGCTGACGCCGCAATCAGGGCTGCCGCTGCCAGTAACAGGCCGGCAAGCGCAAGTTTCCCTTCCGTTGTAAGGGGTGCAGGCCCCGCTTCGCCCTCGATCGGCTGTCGCAACTCCTTGCGCGCATGCCAGCGAAGGCAAAGAAAAGTGACCGCGATCGAAGCGATCGAGGGAAGCAGAAAGATGTCGAGCCACTTCAGCAGCGGCGGAAGGCTTCTGCCGAAAACGACGAGATTCGCGGGGTTCGAAATCGGAAAGACGAAACTGGCAGCATTGGCGATGAATGCGCAAGCCAGCAAATAGGGAGCAGGGTTAACCCGCGCCCGTCGCACGGCGGCCAATACCGCCGGCGTCAGCACCACCGCCGTCGCATCGTTCGAAAGCAGCGCGGTGACCACGATGCCCACGCCATAGACAAGCACGAACAGCCGCAGCGACGAATGCTTGGCATGCCCCGCGGCAACTCCCGCCGCCCAATCGAAGACATGCTCTTCGCGCGCCATCTCCGCAAGAACCATCATCCCGGTCAGGAACAGATAGACGTCCAAACCCTCATAGACCGCGTGCGCAGCCTGCGGCAGCGGAATCAGACGCAAAACGACCAGGAGCAGAGCCCCTCCGCTAATCCAACACGCCTCGCCGATTTTGCGAGGTCGCAACAGCATACACAAAATGCTGACAAGGGAGACGATCCAGACGAACACCATAGGCCAGACGAACACTAGAGGTAGGATGCAATTCGAGTCAATTCAAGTGTCTCAAGGTGTCAATCAAGACTCATGCCATCAAGTCCCACGCCCTCAGGTTCCATCAAGTTCCATTTTGGGACAGCGACACTTCCGAATTCCCATTCTGGCACGACCACAGACGCGAGGAAGGATGCGATGAAGATGCGATTAGCATAGGCTCAAGTCGCGAGTGAGTTCCAATTCGGGACTATGGCGCTTCAGATTTCCCAATTTGGCACGACTTCGGCGGCTCTCCAATTGTTGTAGAGCGAAATCGATGCTGCCCAGTGGCATTTTACTCAAGAAAATGCCACCGTGCGCGATATGAGAGACTTCACGGAAATGGGAGAACTGGCCCAATAGGCGCGCGAGGGAAAGCGGACGCCTGACCGCAGGCCGGCTGCAGGTAAGGCAGATCACC
>Ga0187863_10000631_pt1 | contig 29713 bp, 26 predicted proteins | sample June2016WEW_11_1_FD_132975 | JGI IMG/M metagenome (GOLD analysis project Ga0187863, IMG submission 132975) | Peatland microbial communities from SPRUCE experiment site at the Marcell Experimental Forest, Minnesota, USA - June2016WEW_11_10 | ecosystem: Environmental > Terrestrial > Soil >...
AACCAGCGGTTCACCCGGCCGATATCCCGCATCGAAGTCTGCACGTCGGCGGGAGAGCAGTCATCGGAATCGAGAATCTCGGGTGCGTCGACTCGCTGCATGGCAGGGTGCTGCTGAGTTTGCCGAATGCGTTTGCGCTCGAAAGCCTCAAACCTCGGCCAGTTCCTCTTCCAGCAATTGCTTGTTATACAGGTCGCTGTAGTAGCCGTTCAAGGCGAGGAGTTCGTCGTGCGTGCCCAGTTCCACGATGCGCCCGTCGTGCAGCACCGCGATGCGGTCGGCGTTGCGCACCGTGGACACGCGGTGGGAGATGAAGATGGTGGTGCGCCCCTGCATCACATCGCGCAGGTGATTCAGGATTTTGTCCTCGGTGTGAGTGTCGACGCTGGAGAGCGCATCGTCGAGAATGAGGATGCGCGGATTGCGAATCAAAGCACGAGCCAGCGCCGTGCGCTGCTTCTGCCCTCCCGACAGCGTGATACCGCGCTCGCCCACCATGGTTCGATATTGCTCGGGAAAGCCCTCGATATCGTGGGCAATGTTCGCGGCTTCGGCCGCGTCGTGAATCTCCCCATCCGTAGCCGATTCCACTCCCAGGGCGATGTTTTCGCGAATGCGGTCGCTGAACAGGAATGTTTCCTGCGGGACGAAACCAATGCTCTGGCGCAGCGACGCCAGTGAAAATTCGCGGATCGGGCGGCCATCCAACAAGACCGTTCCCGGCGCCGTGTCGTAAATACGAGGGATCAGATTGACGAGCGTGGTTTTTCCCGAGCCGGTCGGACCCACGATCGCCATACTGCTGCCCGCTGGAATTCGCAGGTTCAGATCGTGCAGCACACGCTTGCCCTCGTATTCAAAACTCAGGCCACGGAATTCAATCTCGCCTTCCACTTGCCGGTCGCAGGCCTCGAGGTCATCTTTAATCTCAGGCTTTTCCTGCAGAATCTCATTCAGCCGGACCAGCGACGCCGTACCGCGCTGAAAAATGTTGATCACCCATCCCAGCGCAATGATGGGGAAAGTTAGCTGCATCATGTAAATGTTGAAGGCGGTGAAGGCGCCAATCTGCATGTGGCCTTGCAACACTTCCCGGCCGCCCATCCACAACACCAGCACGAGCGCCAGGCCGAGCATGAGTTCGAGCGTCGGCCAAAGCATGCCCATCAGCCGCACCAGCTTGAGGCTGCGCGCCACATATTCCAGGTTCGCAGTTTCGAAAGATGCGATCTCCGCTTCTTCCTGCACGTAGGCGCGAATCACGCGCGCCCCGGAAAAGTTTTCCTGGGCCCGAGCGGAAATATCGGAGAACATCGCCTGAATTCTCTCGAAACGCTCGTGAATGAGCCGCCCGAAGTATTGAATGACAATGCTAACCACGGGCAGCGGCAGAAACGCATAGAACGTCAGCTTGGGACTGTTGCGCATCATGAACCACAGCGCCGCGGTGGTGAAAACCAGCGTGTTCGCCGAGTACATGATCGCCGGACCCAGCAGCATGCGCACCGCGTTCAGATCGTTTGTGACCCTTGCCATAATGTCGCCGGTGCGCATGCGCTGATAGTAGGAGTAAGAAAGCGTTTCCAAGTGGGCGAAAAGGTCATTGCGCAGGTCGAACTCGATGTCGCGCGAGATGCCGATCACGACCCAGCGCGTTAGAAACAGGAAGACTCCCCGCACCGCCGCGAGCGCCAGTACCTGTAGCGCGAAGATCAGCAGCTTATGCCGGCTGACGCCACCTTCCAGACTCTGAGCGGCGTTGCCGATTACCCGCGGCAGTTCCGCCCATGCGCCGTTGCTCAGGACAATGCAAACCGTGCCCGCCACGAAGCCCCAGCGATAGCGCTTGAGGTAGGGAATCAGCGGACGCATACTTTTGGGAATCATGCAGGTTGTGTAGATGAAATTCTAGCAGGCGGGGTTCAAGTTTTGGCAGAGGGGAGTGGCACAGAGTTTCCCAGGAAATCGAGGAACAAGCCTAGCTGACCGCAAGTCTAACGACGTGCTTGTTCGCGGTTTGCGCGCGCCTTGGACGGAAGGAAATCCCGACCGAAGGCGATCAAGCTGAGGGTCGCAAGAATCATTCCCCAGGCGGCGAAGAAGGCCCATCCCAAGTCGAAGACGAATACCTCAGCCAGATCCATGGCATCCTGCCTCGTCACAGCCGTGCCGGGTCAGAAAGAGATCCGACCCGCACGGCAGTGATTTCAAATTGCTTCAACCCTAGCTTCGCGCAGAAATCTGCTGCCTTACTGCTCAGCAGGAGCAGGCGGCGCACTCTGCATATGTTGCTGCATACGCGCTTCCCGGTTCGCCTCGAATTCTTTCATCTCGGCCTGCTGGTCTGCGGTAAGCAACTGGAACAACTCGTTGTGAATCCGGGTCTCCTGCACTTTCAGTTGCACCATGGTCTGCGCCTGCTGCGCGACCAGAGGCTGCACCTTGGCTTCATCGTAGGTGCCTTCCTCATACTGCTTGAGTTGCGACTCCATCTGGTGAAGCTGCTGCATCAGCGGCTGCAGCGTGGGACGCTCTTTCTGCATGACGGCCTTCATCTGCTCCCGCTGGGTGTCGCTCAGGTCCAGGTATTTGGCGAAGAAGCCCATCATGTGGCCTTCCATGCCGAATTCATGGCCGCGCATCGGTGGGGGCGCATCCGCGGTCTGCGATTTGGCGATTGCACTGCCTAACAACACCGCCAGCGCCGCTACGAGGAAACGAAAACGAATCGACTTCATAAGCTCTGACTCCTTACAAGACCGGTTTCCTAAAGGTATCTTCTTTACGTTGTTGCCGGGAAACCTGGGCCTTAGTGGTTACTTTCATAAAAACACGACTGCCGCGGAATAGTAGTAAAAAGTCTGTAAAAGCGAGTAAAGTTTTGTCAATCGGGAACGAGTTACGTTTGACAATTCTTTACCGCTGGCGCTGGCTGCTTGGTGCACAATGAAAACCACGAAGATGGAAAGAATTCTGGTTATCGACGACGACGTCGAACTCTGCACTCTGGTCAGCGAGTACTTGCAGGCCGAGGGATTTGTGGTGGAAGCGGCGCACGACGGCGAGAGCGGATTGCAGCGCGCCACCAGCGGCGGCTACCTGCTTGTAGTTCTAGATGTGATGCTACCCGGCATCAACGGTTTCGAAGTGCTGCGCAGAATCCGCGCCACCTCGCGCTTGCCTGTGCTGTTGCTCACCGCTCGCGGGGAAGATGTAGACCGCATCGTCGGCCTGGAGATCGGAGCCGACGACTATCTGCCCAAGCCTTTCAATCCGCGAGAGCTGGTCGCGCGTATCCGCGCCATTCTGCGCCGCACCCGCAGCGACAAGTCCGCCCCGTCGGCGCCCGATGTGGTTCGCGTGGGCGAGATCGAACTCGATCCGGCTACGCGCAGCGTGCGGCGCGACGGCCAGCCGGTCGATCTCACCTCAGTCGAGTTCAATCTGCTGGAGGTGCTGCTGCGCGAGGCCGGACGCGTGGTCCCGCGCGAACGCCTGGTGAATGCCGTGCTCAGCCGCAAGTTCTCGCCTTTCGACCGCAGCATTGACATGCACGTCAGCAAAGTCCGCAAGAAACTCGGCGACACCGACGCCGACGAGCACATCAAAACCATTCGCGGCGTCGGCTACATCTTTGCCCGGCCACGGGAGAAGTCCGGCGAAAAGGTCAAGACCACGTCATGAAGAGCCTGTTCCTCAAGATTTTTCTGTCCTTCTGGTTGGCCTTCGCGCTGTTCCTTGTACTCGCGATACTGGTCACGCTGGCTTTTCGCCCGCGCACCTCCAGTTGGGAAGCTCTGCTTTCGGTCGCGTTGAATGACTCGGTGAATGTGTACGAACAGGGAGGCAATCGGGCGCTTCGGGAATACCTGGAGAATCTGGAGAGGACTCAACACGTTCGCGGTTATCTTTTCAATGAGAACATGGAGGAAGTCTCGCATCGAGGCGCTCCGGACTGGGCGCTTCGGGTCGCAACCGGTGGACCCCGGGTGCCGCATGAGGGTTTCATCTTTCCCACGCCTCCTCCGGTATTGCGCGATTCGCGCTCTTCTTCGGACGGATTGCATCGCTATACGCTGGTGTTGTCTCCTCCGCCGGGACCACGCCTGTTTCTGGGTCCTCGAGGACTGCCCATCCCGGGGCTGGTTATCGCCGTCATCTCCTCTGGACTTGTCTGCTACGTGCTGGCGTGGTTTCTCACCATGCCAATCGTTCGCTTGCGTGCCGCCACCCGCCAATTAGCCGCCGGCGACCTCGCGGCGAGGGCGGGCGCTCCCGACGTCCGGAGACGCGACGAGGTGGCGGGCTTAATGCGAGACTTTGACGGCATGGCGGAACGTCTGGAGAGGCTGGTGATGGCGCAATCTCGCTTGCTTAACGACATTTCCCACGAACTGCGCTCGCCCTTGGCCCGGCTGAACGTCGCTTTGGGCCTGGCTCGACAACGCGCCAATGCGGAGAGCGGGTCCATGCTTGATCGCATTGAACTCGAGGCCAGCCGCCTGAACGAATTGATCGGACGTATTCTGACTCTGGCTCGCCTGGAAGATGGTGAGCAGCATGTGCCCGCAATGCCGGTGTCTCTCGACGAAGTGGTGCTAAGCGTGGCGGAAGACGCCGAGTTCGAGGCGCAGGCGCGGCACTGCCACGTGCGCAGCGAAATCCCCGCGGGAAGCTGGGGAGTTTGCGGCGAAGCCTCTCTGTTGCACAGCGCGATTGAGAACGTGGTGCGCAATGCCATCCGTTACACCCGGGAAGGCACCACGGTTGAGATTCATCTGGAGAGGGCGGAGAACGCGAGCGGTACGGAAGCGATCGTAAGCGTCACCGATTGCGGTTCGGGCGTTCCGGCCGACGCGCTCGAGAAGCTCTTCCAGCCGTTCTATCGTCTGGACGATGATCGAGGCCGGCTGACCGGAGGTGTTGGCCTCGGTCTGGCCATCACGGAGAGAGCGGTTCGCTTTCATGGCGGCCGGGTTGCAGCTTTCAACCGGGCGGAGGGGGGCCTGCTCGTCGAAATTCGCCTGCCTTTGGATTCCACTAACGCGAGCGCCGAGAAAGCGCCCGAGCCGGTTTCCGCGGAACAAGAAGCTTAAGGGCAGTACCCAGTACCGAGTAGCCAGTATCGAGAAAACAGCCCTGGCACAATCTCGGCTATAGTCTCCATCGTATTGACTGGGTACCGGGTACTAGGTACTGCCCTCAGGCAACTCGCGGCTGCTTCCGAGGTTCCAATGAGCGTGGGGCGGTTGCTCTTCCTGCGCATTCCTGATACATAAATGGATGGCAATTCACGCCTTTCACAAAGTAATCCAACCCGATTGGCCGGGGAATGCGGAAGCACGTTCACAGGAGATAAAGCGAAGAATGCGGACAAGGTTTACCTGGATTGTGGGAATTCTGGTTTTGGTTTCAATCGGCCTCCTGATGGCTTGCAGTGGCAAGTACACGCCTCACTTCGATGGTCTGGTGGTGGTCTCCACCTACACCGGCGATGCCGTGATGGAGACCTTCAGCCTCGATCTGGGCAACGGCGAGATGACGCAGGTCAACAACGCGGACGGACCTCCCACGCCCGGAGCTGCAACCGCCGTCGTCCTCAATCCGGGGGGCACATTTGCCTACGTGATCGTCACTCAGAACTCGGCGATCACCCCCAGCAGCACCGGAATAACTGCGTATCCGGTTCAGTCCGATGGCAAGCTGGCAGCGGGAGCTGTGACGGCCCTGAATCCCACAAGCCCCACGGTGAATGCACCCTGTGTCCCGCCGAGTGGCCCAACGACCTATGTTTCAACCGGCGTCCAGCCGACTCCTGTCGTTCCATCTGCATTGGCCATTGATTCCGCAGGGAAGTACCTGTTCGTGGCGGACACGGTTACATCCGGGCAAACGCTGCCGTACAACTGCAATGGCTCAATGACGACTTCCACTGTTCAGGTGCCTGGAACCGTTTCAGTGTTTGCCGTGAACGGCAGCAGCCTGACCGAAGTAACTGGCTCGCCTTTTGCCCTGCCGATTCAACCCGGTGGCCAGCCCGCCGATGCCACGGCGCTGGCCGTCACTCCGACTGCGTTCCCAGTTCTCAATGCGCCTTGTAGTGCGCATGTCCCTCCCACCAGCGAAGATCTTTATGTGACGGACTATCACAACAATCTGGTTTTTAATTACCAGGTTACCTCGACTGGGGCCCTAAGCCTGGTTCAAACCGGAGGATCGACCCAAGGGGTTCCGACCGGTACCGAGCCCAATGGGGTCGCGGTGGACCCCTGCAACCGGTTTGTTTACGTGGGGAACTCTGTGGGCAGCGTCAGCGCTTACACGATTTGCAGTGTCGTTTCTTTGCCGGAATGCCCGAACGCAGACTACAGCTTGCTCCCGGTCGCGGGTTCTCCCTACAACTCCGGCAATGGTGCGGGGCCTTTGACGGTGGATGCATATGCCCATTTCTTGTATGTGTTGGCCACCAACAGCAATGCCGTGTATGGGTACAAGATCAGCTCCACCAACGGCGCTTTGACGCCGCTCACACCGGCGTTTGTGGCCACCAACTCATTCCCGACGTCGATTGCAATCCGCAGCGACGACAGCTTTATGTTCGTGGCCAACTTCAATTCGGCGAATCTTTCCGAGTATGGCATTACGCCCTTCACCGGAGCCTTGACGCCGCAGCCAACGGTAACTGCCTTTCCCCTTCCCTGGGGAGTGGCCGTAAAGTAGTTTTGGAGGGGCTCGCCATTTTCTTGCCAAGCCCTGGTGTTAGGTCGGAATTTTCAGAATCAGGTAGGCGCCCACCAGAGCGAAAATCAGGTCCGGCGACCAGGCCGCAAGGGCAGGTGGCAGCTGGCTGAGATCTCCCATCGCCTCAAACAGACGCGACACCACGGTGTAAACTACGGCGATGCCGACCGCGACCGCGACTCCCGTGATGGCTCCCTTCTTTGCCGCTGACATGGAAAATGGGACGGCGAGCACAGCCATAATCAGCGTGATCAGCGGGAAGGAAAGCTTCTTGTTCAGTTGCACCCGCAGCCGCACCACGTCGAATCCACTTTGCTGCAGATCGCGGATATAGCGGCGCAACTCCTCGTAATTCATCTCGGAATACTGTTTCACCTCCTTCTTGAAATAAGACGGCGCCTCGCTGATTTCGGGGAAGGTGGAGACGTCGAAGGTGCGGTAGCCGGCGATGGCGGGGCCATGCAGAGACCGCTGCCAGCCCTGCTCGAAGATCCAGCGATCCATGCTGTCGGACCAGTGCGCGCGCTCGGCATGGATGCGCTGCGCGATGGTGAAGCTGGCCGGGTCGATCTGGAAGATGGTGAGGTTGGCAAACTGGTCGCGATCAGGATCGAAGAACTGGTAGTAGTAAATGTCATTGTGCTGGCCGAAAATCCAGCGGCGGTCAGGACGCAGGTAAGTCTGCGGAGGTTTGCCCTTGATCTGGTTGTGCAGCGCCTCCTGGCGCTTGTTGGTGTGCGGCAGATAGAACTGGTCGGCAAGAAACAGGCCCACCGCCAGCACCGCCGCCGCGGCCAGCACGGGCGTGACGATGCGGTAGATGCTGGTTCCGGTCGCCTTGATGGCGGTGATCTCGTTGGAACGGTTCATGAGCCCGAACGTGATCAGCACCGCCAACAACATGATCAGCGGCGCTACGCTGTAGAGCAGGTAGGGAGCGACGTTGAGCAGATACTCCGCGACCACGATGAACGGCGTTTGATTACGCAGGATATCGCTCAGGAGTTCAAACAGGGTAAACACCAGCAGCAGGACCAGAAATGCGGAGAGGATCATTCCCAGGTAAAGGAAGAAATCGCGCAGTATGTAGTCATCGAGCAGCGTGGGAAAGCTGGCGCTGAAGACGCGCCGGCGGGTAGAGGCGCGTTCGAAAGCGTTGTCTCTGCGCCTGTGCCTGCGCTCTTGTGCGGCGCCGTTCGCGGGAAGACTGTCGCGTTTCCAGGCCAGCCGGATCGCCGACAGCGACAGAGGCCGCCGCTCCGCTTGCCACAGCAGGAACAACGCTGCGGCAAAGAATACGAGGTTGGCCAGCCAGGCTCCGAACCCGGGACTCACCTTGCCCTGCCGCGCCAGCGACACTCCGACGAGGGAAATGAAGTAATAGACGAAAACCAGCACAATGGTGAGCACGAAGCCGCCGGACTTGCCGCTCTTTTTCGAGGACAGTCCCAGAGGAATTCCCACCATCGCCAGCACCAGGCACGCGGTGGGCAGGGCGAAGCGGCGGTGAAACTCGATGAGGTACCAGCGCGCCGAGACAGGATCGACGCGGCCGGCGTAATCGTGGAGCGACCACGTGCCGACGACACCGACCGGTACCTGTTCGTCTGCCTTGGTGTCCGCCGGAGCAAGATCGAGAGGGATGTCGGTTTCCTGGAAGGTGGAGATCTGGTAATGGTCGGCTTGCGTGAGATCGGTTTCGTGCGTGGAGCCGTCGACCAAGTGCAGGTGCAGGCGGTCCTGTCCCTCGGGGACGAGGATGCCTTCGTGAGCCAGCGTGATGCTCGGATTGGCGGGATCGGAAATGTCGGCGAGAAACACGCCCTTCCACACTGCGGCGCCCTGGGCTGTATGCACGTCCTGCACATACAGCACGATCTTGGGGAACCCTTCATAGAACACTCGGGGCTGCACTTCAAAGGAAACTTGCGAGCTTTTGAGTTGGTCCTCCAGGCGTGCCAGGGAAGCCGTTGACCAAGGCGCCAGATATACGCCGTTGATCAAGGCCAGAAACCACGCGGTGACGACGAAAATCGCCAGCACGCGCCCGAAGCTCCACACGCCCATGCCGCTGGCGCGCATGGCAGTGATTTCGCTGTCAGCGGCGAGACGGCTCAGCCCGATGAGGATGCCCACCAGCACACTCATGGGGATGGTGTAGGTGAGTGCGAGCGGTACGGTGTAGAGAAATATCTGGGCCACGCTGGGCAGCGGCGCGCTGGCCCGGACCACAAGTTCCAGAATGCGTCCCAGATCGCGCGTGAACAACACAAAGGTAAAGATGGCCGCGCCGATGAGGGCGTGCGACGTGACTTCGCGAAGGATGTAGCGGGTAAGAATCCGCATGCAGATCAGTTAGAAGGCAGAATAGCACTAAAGGCAGTTGCCAGTCGCCAGTTGCCAGTGGCCAGTTCTTGCCGCTGGCGATGTCTTTTTAAGGAAGGGGGAAACCGCTCTGATGTTCCAACTGGAACATTTCACTTTGCAGAAAATTTGCGGAGGAAGTTGTTGATTCTTCGTGCGGGCTTTTTGGCGGATCAATGGATTCAAAGGCTTAGGCTGTGGAAGAAAGGCCCACTTTCGAGGGGGTCGAATGCCTACAAAAGTAGACTTGACAGCTGCGTCGCGTACTTTTAAAGGTACATAGCGACTGTGGCCGCACACAACGCGAAGGAACGGGTACCCGGCGGCTAGAAGAACACCGAGGGGGAAACGTGAAAGCGACGACTGAGCCGGCGGATGTGCTCCTTGGTAAGGTCTCGCTTCCCGTTGAGAACATCCGAAACGATGCTTTCGGTTCCGAACACATCCACCAAATCCTTCTGGCGAAGGCGGTGGGCGTCCATTAAGTGTCTAACAATATCAACGGGGCCAGCCTCTGGGACCGGAAAGTTTCTGGTTTCATAGTCTTCCACGAGCACAGTCAGGAGGTGGATCAACTTCTCCTCCGCCGGAGTAACTTCTGCCTGCCCTGTCAATTTCTCCAGTTGCTCGATATAGAGCTGATGTTGCCGGTCCCCGCTCACGACCTCCGGCTTTGTCTGAGAAAGCAGATCTCCGTAGCTAATCGCGGCCGTGTTCATTTTTTCCAGTCCCCCCTGTCGTATTCGGCATGCGGGATCAAGTGCTTCACAAAAATCATCCGCCAGCGGTATTCAATTTTGACGATCAGCCGGTAGGCATTCCCTTTGATATTGAAAACCGTATAGCCATCGACGAAGTCGGCATGCGGGTAGACTCTTCTAACATCGGCCAGACTGGCCCATGCCGCGCGCGTCGCAACTTTGTGCCATTGGCTGATGGGGGATTCCAGGGTGCTGTCCGCAGCCACAGCCTCCCGCCATGCGCTCTTGCTGATCACATGCACGCTTTCCCAATACTTCGCATCCAGCGAACTTCTATACTCTACTTCGCACCGTGCGAATTGTAAAGAAGAAACTTTACGTTTTGCGAAGATTTGCGCTATGGCCCCATAATACTGTGGTAAGATTTCCTTGTTTCCTTGAATGAGGGAATCATGCTGGCGAAAAAGACCGTAAAGAACCAAATTACCCTCCCCAAAGCGGTGGTCACCCGGTTCACCGGGGTCGAATACTTCGACGTGAGCACTGACGGGGAGTGCATCATCCTGCGTCCGCTGCAACGGAGCCGCGCCGAGGAAGTGCGTGCCCGTCTGGCCCAGCTCGGCATTGACGAGCCGGATGTTACGGCCGCGGTTTCGTGGGCGCGCGAAAAGGCGTGAGCCGACGCGTGGTCTTTGACACGACGACAGTTGTGTCGGCGCTCTTGTTTGGGAATGGCCGCTTGGCTTGGCTGCGCCAGCATTGGCAGGAAAAGGGCTGCGTGCCTTTGATCTCTCGTGCAACCGCCGCAGAACTCACCCGGGTTCTGAGTTACCCAAAATTCGGGCTCTCGCCCGACGACCGCCGAGAACTGTTAGCCGAATATCTTCCTCACTGTGAGGTGATTGAGGCGACAGAAAGATGCGCATCGGTGTGCCGGGACGCGAACGATCAGCCGTTTCTGGACTTGGCAGAAAGCGGTCGGGCCGATCTGCTGATTAGCGGCGATCAAGACCTGCTGTCGCTGGCTGGGCAAACGACATTCCTGATTGAAACTCCCGAAGGGTATAGGTGCAGAATTTCCGAGGAGCGGTAAACTGAGGCGCTAAAAATACTATCCCGCTTTCAAGAACAACGCTCCCAACGGCGGCAGCGTCAGTTTCAGTGACCAGGGACGGCCGTGGGCCGGTTTTTCTTCGGCATTCACTCCGCCCGCATTGCCTAGATTGGTGCCGCCGTATTCGGCGGCGTCGCTGTTTAGCAATTCGCGCCAGTAGCCGCTCACCGGCACTCCCACACGATACTCGAGGCGCGGTATGGGCGTGAAGTTACAAACGATCAGGATCGTTTCTTTCGGCGATTCACTCTTGCGCAGTAAAGAAATCGTGCTGATCAGATTGTCATTGCAATCCACCCACTCGAAGCCCGCTGGACTGTTATCGAGCTGGTGCAGGGCAGGCTCGCTGCGATAGACCCGGTTCAACTGCCCAACCCAGTTTTGCAGACCGCTGTGAACGGGATATTGAAGCACGTCCCACTCCAGGCTGGTATCGTGCGCCCACTCGCGAACCTGCCCGAACTCGTCGCCCATGAACAGCAACTTCTTTCCGGGCTGCGCGTACATGTAAGCGAACAAAAGCCGCAGGTTGGCAAAGCGATCGCGCTCGTTGCCGGGCATCTTGCCGATCAGCGATCCTTTGCCGTGTACGACCTCGTCGTGCGAAAGCGGCAGGATGAAGTTTTCATGGAACGAATACAGCATGCGGAAGGTGAGCTTGCTGTGATGGTACTTGCGGTGAATCGGATCTTGCTTGAAGTATTCGAGCGTGTCGTGCATCCATCCCATATCCCACTTCAGGCCAAAGCCGAGGCCGCCCAGATAAACCGGCCGCGAAACCATGGGCCAGGAAGTGGATTCCTCCGCGGTGGTCTGGATATCGGGATGCTCTTTGTAGGCTTCCTGATTGAAGCGGCGGAGGAAGTCGATGGCATCCAGGTTTTCCCGGCCGCCGTACTTGTTGGGAATCCACTCCCCTTGTTTGCGGGAGTAGTCGAGATAAAGCATGGAGGCGACCGCATCCACGCGCAGGCCATCGGCGTGGTACTTGTCGAACCAGAACATGGCGCTCGACATTAGAAAGCTGCGCACTTCGCTGCGTCCGTAGTTGAAGATCTGCGTCTTCCAGTCGGGATGAAAGCCCTGCCGCGAGTCCGCGTGTTCGTAGAGATGGGTGCCGTCGAAGTAGGACAAACCGTGGGCGTCGGAAGGGAAGTGCGATGGCACCCAGTCGAGAATGACGGCGATGCCGTGCTGGTGCAGGTAATCCACCAGGTACATGAAATCCTGCGGCGTACCGTAGCGCGACGTGGGAGCGAAATAGCCGGTGGTTTGGTATCCCCAGGAACCGTAGAAGGGATGCTCCATGACCGGCAGGAATTCCACGTGGGTGAAGCCCATGCGCCCCACGTATTCGGCGAGCCGCGGCGCGGTCTCGCGATAGGTTAATGGACGATTGTGTTCTTCGGGAACGCGCATCCAGGAGCCGAGGTGAACTTCATAAATGGATTGTGGCGCGCGCAGGGAGTTGCGGGCGGCGCGCTTCTCCATCCACTCGCGGTCGTTCCACTGGTAGTCGAGATCCCACACCACGGAAGCGGTGCGGGGCGGCTTTTCGTGCCAGATGCCGAGAGGGTCGGCTTTGTCGACACGGTAACCGTGGCGCCGCGACTCGATGTGGAACTTGTAGAGCGCACCTTTGGTCACGCCGGGGATGAAACCTTCCCAGATGCCGGAAGAGCCGCGCGGAGTGAGCTGATGGGCGCGCGGGTCCCATGCGTTGAAGCTGCCGATTACCGAAACCAGGCGCGCATTCGGCGCCCACACGCTGAAGGTCGCTCCAGACTGGTCGTCACGGGAGACCAGGTGGGCACCCATCGTCTCATAAAGGCGATAGTTGCTGCCTTCGTTGAATAGGTAGAGATCCTGGTCGGAGAGCAGGGTGATGCGGTTGGAAGCGGCGGGGGTGGGATTGTCTGGCATTGCAGAATCTTAAGTGTACCGGAATACCTATGTGGCGACATAAAGAGATTGGCGCGCGCAAATGGGAGACGCTAGGATTTGCGGAGCGCCCAGAGCCTGCTGAGTCCTTTCGTGCAGCCAACAAGGCTGAACTCCCATGCTAGACTGAATTTTTCAGCCATGCCCGCCCTGCGTCTGATTCTTCTCTGGCACCAGCACCAGCCTTTCTACAAGGATCTGGTGACCGGTGAATATCGCCTGCCTTGGGTGCGCTTGCACGCGCTCAAGGATTACTACGGCATGGTGAAGCTGCTGGATGAGTTTCCCAACGTCCACCAGAACTTCAATCTGGTCCCGTCTCTCATCACGCAAATTCAGGATTATGTGGCGGGGACGGCGCAGGATCCGTTTTTCAAAGTTGCGGCCAAGCCAGCCAAGGACTTGACCCTGGAGCAACGAAAGTTTGCCCTGCAATATCTTTTTCAGGCGAACCCGGCGAACCTGATTGGGCGGTATCCGCGCTACCGGGAGCTGTATGAGCGTTTCCAGGAGCACGGGCAATCGGCCGAGAAGGCGGAAAAATATTTCCTGCCGCGCGATTTCACCGACCTTCAAGTGCTGTCGCAGATTGCATGGTTCGACGAATTCTTTCTGGAAGACAAAGACATTGCGGCGCTGATCCAGAAAGAGCGCAACTACTCGCTCGAAGATCAGGATTTTGTGATTGCCCGCGAGCGGGAACTGCTGGGCAAAGTTCTGCCTGCCTATGCGGACGCCGCCAAGAAAGGCTCGATCGAGATTTCGGCGACGCCTTTCTATCATCCGATTCTTCCCTTGGTTTGCGACACCAATGCGGGAGCGGTTTCGTCGCCGGGCTTGCCTCTGCCGCAGAATCGGTTCCGTCATCCCGAGGACGCGCGCGAACAGCTGCTGCGCGCCCTCGATCTGCACCAGGAGGTGTTTGGAGTGCGGCCGCAGGGCGTGTGGCCGTCGGAAGGCAGCGTTTCGGAAGAAACACTCGCCATTGCATACAATCTGGGCGTCAAGTGGATGGCGACGGACGAAGGTGTGCTCGGTCGCAGCACTGGTGTGTTTTTCCAGCGCGATGGCAACGGCCGGCTGCCTGCACATTTGGCGGAGCAGCTCTATAACATCCATCGTTATGAGAACGGCCAGACCGCCATGCACATGGTGTTTCGAGATCACACCATTTCGGATCTGATCGGTTTTGTCTATTCGGGGATGGATCCGGGAGATGCCGCACGGCATCTGCTGCACAACATCAAAGAAGCGGCTCAACCGGTGCTGGCGCAAGGCCGGGATGCCGTGGTTTCGGTCATCCTCGATGGAGAGAACGCCTGGGAATATTACCCGAAGTCCGGGCGGGATTTTCTGCGGCGCTTCTACGATGCTCTGCAGCGCGAAGGAGGCCTGGAAGCGGTTACGGTTGCGGAGGCGATTGCCCGCCATCGCAACTTTTCACCCTTGCCGTCGCTGGTGCCGGGCTCGTGGATCAACGCGAACTTTAATGTCTGGATCGGCGCTCCCGAGGATAACCGCGCCTGGGATTACTTGCACCATGCGCGCGAATTCTATACCCAGAATGCCGCCCGCGCCAGCGAGGCGCAACGCAAGCTGGCCCTGGAAGAAATTATGATTGCCGAGGGCAGCGACTGGAACTGGTGGTACGGACCGGAACACCATTCGGCCAACGACCGCGACTTTGACGAGCTTTACCGTAAACATCTTTCGAACGTTTACCAGGCCCTGGGGGCGATGCCGCCGGATTATCTCTCGCAGCCGATCACCGGAGGCGAAGTGCGGCCCACCTTTACGCCGCAGACCGCCTACATTCATCCCCGCATCACGGGCGACAAGATTCGTTACTTTGAGTGGCTGGGCGCGGCCATTTTCACCGCCGACCAGCGCGCCGGCGCCATGCATGGCAAACAGTTCCTGCTGGATTCCGTCTATGCCGGCATCGACAGCGAGTTTGTTTATGGCCGGCTGGACTTTGCCGGACCGGTTCCGGACATGGAGTTCGATCTGGTGGTGAACCTGGAATCGTGGGCGAGCGGAGAAGCGCACCCACGCCGGACTCTGCGGCTCGATGCCAAAGTAAGGGATCGCAAGCTGACGGAGTGGAAGGTCGGTGAAGGGGAAAAAACATCGTTGACTTCATCGAGCAAGAGTGAAGAGACTGCGAAGGCGGCCCTGCTGCGCAACTTTGAGTTCCGCTTGCCGCTGAATTATCTGCTGGCCGCACCGGTTTCGGCTGCGCCTGCGGCGACCGGCGCTCAAGCGCTGGTCCACCCCAATCCGGCCGCTGTGCCGGTCCCACCGGCCATCCGACTCCGGCTGCGCTTCAGCCTTTGGCACAATCGTCTGCCCGTGGACGCTCTGCCGGTGGAAGGATGGATCGAACTGCAGTTGCTCAGCGAAGGAGACTTGCGGGGAGGGATGTAGTTGCGTTCGGACGACTAAGGCCGCAGGATCAGAAGCTGCTTGATCTTCCCTTGAAAACCTTGGTCGAAGGTCACGAAACGCAGATCCGAGACTGCGGCGAAGGCAGCAAGGTAGGAGTCCGCCCAGAGCTTCGGGTTCGAGTGATGTTGGCGCGAAAGAGATCGGAAGAGGCCGTCGAGATTAGGCGGCTCCTCGAGAAAGAGCACCCGGCTGTCCGTTAGCCAGTAATCAAAAGCTTGCCAAGCTTGGGCCTGAGTCATCACTTCATCAGTCCCCATGACCGCCTGGGTGGTAAGAAGCCGCAGCAAGCTGATTTGCGTGAATCGGCAGAAGCAAACGCACGCTGCCATACCAACTTCTTCGAACCATGCTCGCGCGATGTTGTGGTGAATGTGCCCTCCGTAGGTAAGGGCGACCCAAACATTCACATCAGGGAAAAGGAATGATCTCGAAGATCTTGGCATTGTCCAGTTTCAGAGATCCAGGTCGCTTCGAGCGAACGATAGGAAGCGAAACGCGACGATTGGCGCGGCTGCGGCGGCTCTTCAACTCTTCTTCGACGCTTCGCAGAATCAGTTCTTTGACGGATCGTCCTTCACTCGCCGCTTTCCCCTTGAGTTCGCGATATAGCGGGTCCGGAATGTCAACCGTGGTTCTCACAGGTCAATTCTGCCATATTTATGGCTACGCGTCAAAGGGAGGTCACTGACTACCCATTTCCTGACCAACTGAGGAGAATAGAAACCGGAGAGCCTGGCTCCGGTTTCCGGATGGTCGAGTATCTATACTTACTGTCCCGCGCTAGCCACTGCGGTGGTCAAGGCCAGCGGGCGATTGAGTTCGAGCGTGAGTTCGGTGCCTGCCGGCAGCGTGGCCGAGCGGTGCTTGCTCAGCCAGTGAACGCCAGTCGATCCCGCGCCCACCACGCCTCCGATGACGATTCCCGGAGGGCCGCCGATGAGCCCGCCGATCAGCATGCCACCGGCTGTGCCACCGCCAGTTTCGATTTGGTCGCGGCGGTCATGGCCGGATCCCTTAAACTCGCCTTCTTGATTTACATCGGTTCCGCCTCCCATATTCGTGTCAACCAGCGTGGCATCAAGGAAAAGGCGCTCACCGGTCGGGAGGATCAGAGCTTCGGGCAGAATTCCGATAGTCGGTTTGCCCGAGATGCGGCGTGGTTCGTCCACTTTAGTGACGCGGCCCTCCACCATGGTTCCGGCAGGGATCACCGTTTTGCCGTTGACCACCACGGCCTGCGTCAAGCGTGCCTGGAACGGGTCACCCGCCTTGTTGCTGAAGGTCGCAAGAGTCGTTTCCAGCTTGACCATCAGGGCCGTGCCGGCCGGCACCGGCGAACTGGTCTGCGCCGCAGCCAGCGTACTTGCGTAGCAGCACGCCAGCAGCAAGATGTAAGGTAGAACTGTCCACTTCTTCATAACTCCTCCTCAGGCCTCAACCAATAAAACCCCGAACTATTGCTTTTGACTCTAGACCAGGCAGATGGCCGGGACAATATGCAGCGGGGTTGGGGAACCAGCCAAGATAACCAGCAAAGATCTCCGGCAAAGACAACCAGCAAAGATAAGGGCCGGGCATAGTCCGGTTTCAGCGTGGGAAATGGGAATCCTAGCCTGTGAGCGTTGTCACACAGCCGTGATCTTCTATCCGCTATAATCGTGGGTTTCAGACCTACTCTCCCGGGGAAGATATATGCCGAGATCGGTATCCGACGGCATGCCGTCGGACGCTGCATCCGGGCGCACCCGGGGTAGCGCTCGGCGACGATTCGGAACTCATACCAGAAAACAAGGACGGAAGGAACTCATGACGAATATTGCAGCCATCATCGGGCGCGAAGTGTTGGATTCGCGCGGCAATCCTACAGTAGAAGCGGAAGTGCTGCTGGCGAGTGGAGTGGTTGGACGGGCCATCGTGCCCAGCGGCGCATCGACCGGCGAGCACGAGGCAGTCGAGCTGCGCGACGGAGACAACTCGCGTTTTCTCGGCAAAGGCGTGCTGAAAGCAGTGGAGAACGTCAATGGCGAGATCGCGGATGCGCTGGCAAACTTTGATGCCGCCGACCAGCGCGCCCTTGATCAGAAGATGATTGACCTGGACGGCACGGAGAACAAGGGCCGCCTGGGGGCGAATGCGATTCTCGCGGTTTCGATGGCGGCGGCGCGCGCCGCTGCGGCGGACTACGGTCTGCCGCTCTACCGTTACCTGGGCGGCGCGGGCGCCAATATTTTACCCACCCCGATGATGAACATTCTCAACGGCGGAGCGCATGCCGACAACAACGTCGACTTCCAGGAATTCATGGTGATGCCAGTGGGCGCGCCTTCATTTTCCGAGGCGTTGCGCTGGGGCGTGGAGGTTTTTCATACCCTCAAGGGAGTTTTGAAGAAGCGCGGCTACAACACTGCCGTCGGCGATGAAGGCGGATTCGCACCGTCGGTGAAGTCAAACGTCGAGGCCATCGAAGTCGTGCTGGAAGCGATTCAAAAAGCCGGTTACAAGCCGGGAGAAGAGATCGCCATCGCTCTCGATCCCGCGGCCAGCGAGTTCTATCAGGACGGCAAGTACGTCTTCAAGAAGTCGGACAAGTCTGCGAAGAGTTCCGATGAAATGGTGAAGTTCTGGGCCAAGTGGGTGAACGATTATCCTGCCATCGTTTCGCTCGAAGACGGACTTTCCGAGAACGACTGGGATGGCTGGCAGAACCTGACCAAAGAACTCGGCGGCAAGATCCAGCTCGTGGGCGACGACATCTTCGTCACCAATATTCAGATTTTTGCGGAAGGCATCGAGAAGGGAATCGCCAACTCCATCCTGATTAAACTGAATCAGATCGGCACCGTCAGCGAAACGTTGGATGCGGTCGACCTGGCGCGGCGCAACGGCTACACGTCCGTGATCTCGCATCGCTCCGGCGAAACCGAAGACACGTTCATCGCGGACTTTGCCGTGGCCACCGGCGCAGGCCAGATCAAGACCGGATCAGCCTCCCGCACCGACCGCATTTCCAAATACAACCAGTTGCTGCGGATTCAAGAGGAGTTGGGTGATTCGGCGAGATTCCTGGGGTTGAAGGCGCTGAACTACAAAGGCTGAGGACTGGCATTCGCCAGGCGGAGGTTCCATGGGATTGAAGTCATCGCTGTGCGTGTGTCTTCTCGCTTTATCTGCCTGTGCCGGTGCGCAGACCACGGTCTCAGTCGCTCCCGACGCAGCTTCAAAAGAAGATGTCAGGAGACTGTTTGACGTGATGGCCAGCCGGGAGCAGATGGGGCAGACCATACGACAGGTGTTCGCGCAGATGCAGACCCTGAACCGCGAGGAGATCAAGAAAAAGCGTCCCGATGTTACCCCGGAAGAACTAGCGCGCCTGGACCGCGAGTCCGAGGACGTCATCAAGAACTTTCCCATGGAAGCGATGCTGAGCGACATGATTCCCGTCTATCAACGGCACTTCACGAAGTCCGAGATTGACGGACTGATCGCTTTTTATTCTTCGCAGGTTGGGCAGAAGTTCCTTCACGAGATGCCCTCGGTGGCGGCTGAAACCATGCGCGCGGTATATCCGCGAATCCAGGCGGAAGTCGACGCCGTGCTCAAGCGCGCCGAGGAGAAGACCGATTCACCGCAGAAGTAGCCGATTCACCAGAAGCAGAAGTGAAGAGAGACCGGTTGGTTTTGGGTGGCGCAGCGCTTGCAGCGCTGCGCAGAGGGCTTCCGTAATCCTGTCATGCTGAGCGAGGATTGGGCTTCGCGAATGCGAAGCTCAACCGCAGTCGAAGCATCCCTACCTTCTCAACTGACAGGAGGGAGAGCGCGATGTCAACCGATCCACCCGTCTTCTAAACTTGAGATGCTGGCACAGGCACGCGCCTCAGAATCCCATCGTGTCATCTGCCGATGGCCCGTAGATCGCAGGCACAGGCTTGCCGTTTAACCGCAGATACACGCCAAGCTGGGCGCGGTGATGCACCAGGTGATTCAGAAACATCTCGCGGTAAGCCAGAAATCGCTGTCCCTCGAAAATGGTCTTGCCCTGAAAGCTAAGCTTCCACCGCTCTTTCCAGGCTGAATCCGGCGTGGCTTGCAGAGCGGCGCGCACCTTGGCCGCACCCTCGTCGAAGGCCTTCACAAGTTGCGCGGCTGACTCGAACGGCAGCCGTGCCGTGCTTCCCTTGGAAAAGTCCAGCTCGGGCGTAGTCAGGATCGTTACCCCGAAGCCCGCCAGTTCCGCCACGTGAGGCGCCAACTTGCCCAGCGGCATCGACTTGGCATGCGGCGCAAATTCCTTCTTGTCGGCAGGAACCCGTTCCAGGGTCGTGCGTGTCTTCTTAATTTCTTCATCCAGTTCAGGCAGCAGCAATTCGCTAATCGCCATAGGTCCCTCCGGCGATCCAGTATAAATGCTCGGCAGGATTTTCCTCGAAACGCTTTGCGCTCAGAACTTGGGAAGACGGGTGAGACGATGTTACGTCAATCTGACGCTGCCTGACTTGGCTTTGGAGGCAGAAGGCAGTAAATGAAGTCGCGTGTGAACAGGACAATCAGCACCACAGACCAGAGGATTGGCAGACATGTGCATAGAATAAACCACAGCCAGCCTGTCAACGAAAGGACCGGAGGAAAGCCATAGTCACGCCACCCAACGAAATCACGCGACAGAACGAGAGCACACATCAGTCCAGTGCCGACCCCTATCATGTCTCCCAACAATCTCAATGGTGTCCATGAAAACATCAAGAAGCGGCGTCTTTGCTGCCAAGATTCGATATTCAATGCCACCCAATACCACAACACTGCAATCGCCAGAACGAAGGTTATGTCACGCCACAAGCCGGGCAGATGCGGAAAAACCAGCGCTCGGGGCATCGCCAAAGGAGCATTGATGGCAATCAGAAGTGTGAAAGAAGGTGGGGCTCCGGGCATGTCGTTAAGACGCGTGAGAGCCGTTTCCCAACGGTCGGTCCACACCAGGAGGGCCACCGCCACCAACGTCTGCACAAGCGGAAGCGCGTATTTCAATTTCAGGCGCATTCAGGCCTAACCAGAAAATCCGCGTTCGTTCTCTTATGATGATTAGACAGCGGGACTGAGATTCTCTGGGGTAACTGTCGTAACCAGATGACTACACTCGCACGTGGCACGACCCTGCGACCGGAGCAAGGCGACGACCCCATCTCTGTGATATCCAACCTTGCCTTCCACAGCCCGAATGCCCGATCATGATCGCGGAGTGCACAGGGCGTGCAGTCGGACGACATCGTATAATCTTTGAGACATGAGCGACACCGAAATCCTTTTCTCGTTCCAAAAGTCACCCGAGGGCGGCTATGAGGCCCGCGCGATTGGCCATTCCATTTTCACCCAAGCGGAGACGATGGACAAGTTGAGAGCGAATGTGAAGGAAGCCGTCGCTCGCCATTTCGGAGGTAGCAAGACCCTGCCTTCGATTCGCTTGGTGAAGGCGCGAGCCAAAGGTCGCATACTCGGCTCAGCAGAGGGAGAATTCGTGGTTCCCGATGACTTCAACGATCCGCTACCCAAGGAGATCGAGGATCTTTTCTGGTAGTGCCCTTTTCCCCATTCCTTCTCCGTGTCTCCGTGGTGAAAAATGCCTAGACCAAAACCGCTCGTTCTCATCATTCTCGACGGCTGGGGATACCGCGCCGAGACCAAAGCCAACGCTATCGCTCTCGCTCGCAAGCCCACTTACGACCGCCTGCTGCGCGAGTATCCCAACACGCTGATTCACACCAGCGGACCTTTTGTCGGCCTGCCTGAAGGTCAGATGGGCAACAGCGAGGTCGGCCATCTCAACATTGGCGCTGGCCGCATCGTCCACATGGACATCACGCGCATCGACCTGATGATCCAAAACGGCGAGTTCTTCTCGCATCCCGTACTGCTCGCCGCCATGAAGCATGCGCGCGTGGGCGAGCGCAGGCTGCATCTCTTCGGCCTGCTCTCCGACGGCGGCGTGCATTCGCAGCAGGCGCATCTTTACGCCTTGCTGAAGATGGCGAAGCAGAACGGCGTGGACCGCGTCTTCGTTCACGCGTTCATGGACGGCCGCGATACGCTGCCCACTAACGGCGCCGGCTATCTCGAACAGTTGCAGCAGAAGATGCGCGAGTATAACTCCGGCAAGATTGCCACGGTGAACGGGCGTTACTACGCGATGGATCGCGACCGGCGCTGGGAGCGCATTGCGAAGGCCTACAACGCGATGGTCTTCGCCGACGCGGAAGGCGGCAAGAACGCCGACCCGGTGCAGGGCATGAAGGACGCTTACAACAAAGGTGTCACCGATGAGTTCGTGGTGCCGTTTGTCTGCACCGACAAGTCTGGTCAGCCCCTCGCAACCATTCGCGATGACGATGCCTGCATCTGCTTTAATTTCCGCGCCGACCGCGTCCGCCAGATCACGCGCGCGCTGGCGCGCAACAGCCGACTGAATGCGAAAGGCGGCAGCGATCTTCCCGGAGCGGCTGATCTCGATACAACGATCCCTCGCGATCGCGTCCCGAAGAATCTGCATTATGTTTGCATGACGCGGTACGACAAAAACTTCGACCTCCCGGTGGTGATTCCTCCGGAATCGATGGCCAACATCCTGGCCAACGTGATGGGCGGTCTCAACATGCGCAACCTGCGCGTGGCCGAAACCGAAAAATACGCGCACGTTACCTACTTCTTCAACGGCGGTGTGGAGCAGCCATTCCCCGGCGAAGAGCGCTTAGTAATTCCGTCGCAAAAGGTCGCGACTTATGATCTGAAGCCGGAAATGAGCGCCGCCGGCATTGCCGATGCCGTTATCAAGGCCACGGAAGAAGGAACATTCGACGTAATCATCGTCAACTTCGCCAACGCCGATATGGTCGGTCACTCGGGCAAGATCGAGCCCACGATCAAAGCCGTCGAAACCGTGGATGCCTGCCTGGGCCGCATCGAAACCGCCATTCGCGCCAAAGGTGGCGCGATGCTGATCACAGCCGATCATGGGAACGCCGAAATGATGATCGATCCGGCAACGGGTGGACCGCACACCGCGCACACCACCAATCCCGTGCCATTCATCGTAGTCTCCGAAGACGCCAAGCAGTACACCCTGAAGCCCAACGGCTCGCTGCGTGATATTTCGCCAACCATGCTTGCGATACTTGGCGTCGATGAACCGAAAGAGATGACCGGGCACGACCTGCGAGTGGCGCGTAAAATCGGATGATCTTTGATCGGGTGATGGGGCGATCGGGGTTTATATTCCCGCTCATCCGATGACGCGATCACTGGATCACCCGATCTTCCTTCGTGCTACAGTTTTCTCGCGGGCAATTGTGTTTGCTCGACCTCCATGGAACCGCGACTCATTCTTATCCATCTCGTGCTTAAGCTGGGCGTTGCCGCCGCCGTCTCCAGCAGTTTGGTGCGGTCCAAGGAATTCAAGTCGCTGCTGTTTCGCGAGGAGCGTACGTTTCGGCAGAAAGTTTACCTCGTGTTGTGCATGGCGCTTCCCATTGCGGCTGGAGTCTGGATTCGTATCCTGGTGCCCAACTTTCTCGCCGGCGATCTGAGTTTTGAAACCGCTCTTCTGCTGGGAGTGATCGGCGGACGCTGGGCCGGATCTCTCGGCGGGGTGCTGATGGGCCTGCCCGCTCTGCTGCACGGCGAGTGGGCGGCGCTGCCCTTCGATGTACTCTGTGGTTTTGTCGCCGGCCAACTCCGCACCATGGCGCTCGATAAGGACGACATCTGGTCATTCTCCCCATTTATCGATCAAAGCATCTTTCGCCTAATCCGGCGCAATCTACCCACGCCGCGTTTGTTCGATTGGCAGATCATGTTTTTCACCACGGTTGTGGGCCTGCGGTTTGTGCAGACGGAACTGGTGCGCTACTTTCCGCACTCCATCTTCAGCATGGAGAGTCCCGGCAACTGGTGGGTGTGGGGCGCAATCTACGCCACCTCGGTGACCGCCATCGGAATCGAGATCAAGATCTTCAACGGCGTACGCATCCAGATCAAACTGGAGGAGCAAGAACGATTGCTGCTCCACGCACGCATGGAGGCGTTGCAGAACCAGATCAATCCTCACTTCCTGTTCAACACCCTGAACTCGATTTCTTCGCTGGTGCGCTTCGATCCGGAGAAAGCCCGCGAGGTGATTTCCAAGCTGGCCACTATCCTGCGGCGTTTGCTTAACAGCGCAGACTCTTTTGTGCCGCTGCGGGAAGAAGTGGAGTTCATCGACAACTATCTCGACATCGAAGTGGTCCGATTCGGAAACGATAAACTTCAAGTCGTGAAGGAACTCGCTCCGGACTCGCTGGACGTGATGGTTCCCAGCATGCTCCTGCAGCCGCTGGTCGAGAATTCGATCAAGCATGGACTTGCTTCGAAGGTGGAGGGAGGAAGCATCCATCTGCGCAGCCGCTTGGTCGACTCAGGGTTGGTGATTGAAGTAGAGGACGACGGAGTTGGAATGGCTGCGACCCAGCAGGTGGGATTCGGAAGTGCGCGAGGCTCTGGAATCGGCATGGCCAACATTTCCGAGCGGCTCCAGGTGTTGTATGGAGATACGGCGCGCATGACAATCGACAGCCACGAAGGGAAGGGAACACTGGTGCGCATCCGATTGCCGCTCTTGCAGGCTGCGGGAGCGGTGCCGGAAGGTTTTTACGAAGAACGTTCGACCACACGCCGGTAAAACTCTTCGTATTGGGGAACGATTTTGCTAGCGCAGAAACGCGCCTGCGCGACGGCACGAGCGGCCTTCCCCATTGCCCGCAGCCGGCTTTCGTCGTTCAAGAGTTCGATGGCGTAGCGGGCCATCGTGTCCACATCACCCACATCGGCCAGATAGCCACTGACGCCATGTTCAATTACTTCCGGCACGCCGCCGGTGCGGGTTGCAATGGGAACGACCTCACAGGCCATCCCCTCCAACGCCGCCAGGCCGAACGATTCCAGTTCGCTCGGCATCAGCAGGATGTCGGCGATTCCCAGCTTGTCCTGCACCTGATCCTGCTTGCCCAGGAAGAGGACATCTTCATGGATTCCTTTTTGTACTGCCAACCATTCGGCCACGGAACGGTCGGGGCCATCGCCGATCAGCAGGAGTTTCGACGGGACTTGCTTGCGCACGCGGTCAAAGATCTCGATCACATCCGAGACTCGCTTCACCGGGCGAAAGTTGGAGAGGTGTACCAGCAGCCGCTCACCCTTGGGCGCATACTCGGTGCGAAGCTCCGCGGAGTTCTTTGGCCTGCAATACACGTCACAATTGACGGAGTTGTAGATGACTTCGATTTCTTTTTTCACATCGAAAACCCGCAAGGTACGGTCGCGCAGGTAGTTCGAAATAGCAGTGACGCCGTCGCTCTGGTTAATCGAGTAGCGCGTGATGGGCAGATAGGAGCGGTCCAGTCCCACCAGCGTGATGTCTGTGCCGTGCAGGGTTGTAACGAAAGGCAGGCGGCGTCCTCGCGGACCATCCGCCAGCATTTGCCGCGCCAGCAGCGCGCTTACGGAATGCGGAATGGCGTAGTGAACGTGCAGCAGATCGAGATCGTACAACTGCGCGACCTCGGCCATGCGCGTGGCCAGCGCGAGATCGTAGGGCGGATAGTCGAAGAGCGGATACCGCGAAACTTCGACTTCGTGATAGTGAATGTTCGGCTCCTGCCCGCGGAGCCGGATGGGCTGGGCATAGGAGATGAAATGAATCTCGTGGCCGCGCTGGGCCAATTCCAAACCGAGTTCCGTTGCCACCACGCCGCTGCCGCCGTAAGTGGGATAACAGGTGATCCCAATCTTCATTCCGCGAGGCCCGGCCTTCTCCGGGTCCTGTAATTCGATGGTCGGGAACGATAGAAGATGCAGATTCTACGAGCAAACTGGTTTTGGCGCACGGGCAAGTGATCGAGCAAGGAGAATTACTCGGAGGTTTTCTGGCCTGGCTTGGAAATCCCAGGGTCAAGCTTATCCAAATGAGCCTGGAAGCGTTTCTTGGAATCTTCCGGCAGACCGGTGAATTCGATGCCCATGCCGACTCCGGGATCGCGGGTGCGAACCGTAGCGGAGGCGGTGACGTGCTCCTGGTCAATCCAGAAATCCACCTTGAGCACGGTGCTGATAGCCAACGGCATATTGGTCTCAACATAACAACCGTTGCCGCTGATATCGGTGGCGTTGACCCGCATGGGGGTGTTCACGCGTTCGTCGCGGAATTCGAGAGGGAACGAGATCTTGTGACGTTGGAATCGTCTGCGATTATCGGGAGCAGGAGCCGGTCCACTGTATCGCATTTCCGGAGGGAGCTGGGAAATCCACGGGCACTCCTGATCGACCACCAATTGAACTCCCACCTGAACTTTCTTGAGTCCAGCGGCCTCCATCACCCAGATTACTTTGCAGCGGGCTTTCTTCGTCTCGTATTGAACGCCGATGACGTCGCCTACCTTCAACTCCTGCTCCAGGCCGGAGATGCAGGCTCCCGTGAGGCTGGCATTCTGGGCAGTGGCGTTCTGATGAAAGGGCAGGTTGTTCGAACCCATGCCCCACACACGTATGCGCAGGTCCAAAGTTGCGCGCGGGGCTGCCCCAGAGGCAGACATGATAAAGGCCTCCCAGCCTGAATCTTCTGAGCTAAATCTAATGCAATCATAACCTGCGGGGATGGATTGCCGAAGGTTACGATAGTCATCCGAGCCGACAATGTCCGTTTCGAACGGCAACTGGAAAACATTATTGACCAGTTTTGGCCGGAGTCAGATCGCGGTACGAGACCAAGGCGATGTCTTGATCCGACAGCAATTCTCGAGCTTCGGGCATGGTCAAAACGCGCAACTCGGTCTCCCGCGACTCGCGCAGGCGGGTCGCAGCCTGCCGCAAGTCCGCGTCATTGTAGCCTGGATGGCAGACGAATTCCCAGGTGCCCTCGGGAATGATTGCGGCAATGCTGCGGAAGAGTTGTTCGTCGAGCGCGCCGGTCACGACGATGCCAAGCGTGCCATCGGGAGTCAGCAGGCCCTCTCGTCCCGCGGCGTCGCGGAACTTTCCGGCAAGAGCGCGCAGAATCCGTACCTCGGCATAGCGCGCCCAGAGACTGGGCCGCGCCAGCAGTTCACCAGACTTCAGCGGTTTGCGCGGGCCGAACGGATTACGCACGGCGCGCACTCCACAAGCCCGCGCGGCGCGCAGCAGCGGCCGCAGTACTGCCGGAAACAAGTGCGTATGTTTATGGGTATCCAGGTGGGAGACGACGATGCCAGCCGATTGCAGCTTACGAATTTGCGCGCTCGTCTCCGCTTCAATCTGGCCTTCGTCGAGGCGACCGGCGAGCGCACGGGCAGCGAATGATTTCAATCCGTCGCGGAAGCGGGCTCCGCCGGAATGCTGTGAGGTCAGGGAAGGCAGCAGTTCCGCCTCCAGCACTGGCGTGCCGTCGATCAATACGACATGGCAACCCACGCTGAGCCCTGGAACAGTCTTTGCCAACCGCACAGCATCTTCGAGCGCGCGCCCGTTGGCCATCAACGTAGAGGAAGTCACGATTCCGCGGGTGTGAGCCTCGACGATGGCGCGATTGACGCCCGCGGTGAAGCCAAAATCATCGGCATTGACGATCAAACGGCGCACCGCGTCAGTCTAGCAGGGAGAGCGGCTCGCGCTGGCGCTTCTGCAGCGCCCTGCCGAGTTTGACCGACTTTTCGCCAGTCGCATATACTCACTGAAGCGCGGTTCGCGCGGTTCCCCTCAAGCGAGTTTCCAGCGGCACGGCGCTTTCCCTTAGTCGATGGAATCTGATCTCGCAAAGCCACCAGGGGCGGTTAGCTCAGCTGGTTAGAGCGCCTGCCTTACAAGCAGGAGGTCGCAGGTTCGAGTCCTGCACTGCCCACCATTCTCAGCAAATCCGATAGAGCTAAAGATCGTCGAACCCGATAGCAAGCGGGATACAGCCGGGGATACCCCTAAGAATAGACTCAAGCCCATCTCCCCGCCTGTTTTCACGGTCCACCTTTGGACAAGGATTCATCCATCACTGCGAACCCTCGATCTGACGCAGCACGCCATTAAGACCATCAATCATCGCGGAGAGCCTGTCGCGTGCGGCCTCCGGAATCACGACAGGATCGTATCGTGCGACTGGACGTAAAAGTATCAATGCATCTTCAATTTCACACCGGGCATTGGTCAACTTCGCGAGCACCTTGCTTCTAAGTTCTGGTCGCTGCATCAGTCTTCCATTCTGGGGGAAGGAAGTCTGTGGATTGCTGCATGACCATAGCAGTTCGCCCGATGCCATTCTGTGCTCACGGTCACAGTTGGGGTGGCCGCACCTGACGGAACTCAACCCTGCGTAAACACTGGTCAAAACCCAAGTCTTGCGAGTGCTGTTGAGACTTTCAGAGAAGTGGCGCAAACAGTCCTGCACTGCCCACCAAGCCCGGCAATCCTCGAAGACCACCGATTCGTCCAGTGTTTCGGATGCACCCGTGCATCCCGGTCATGGATTTCTCCCATCTAGTCTGGTGGGATGAGTTTGCGGGCGTTCTGCAGGACGCTAGTCGGCTGAATCTCATCCTTCCGGTGTCTATTGAAGGTTAAGCAGGAACGACCGGGCTTTATCTGCTGTGCAAGGATGGGCAGGCAGCGCGTTCTATTCCTGAGTACAGAAAAGCTGTGGTGGCCGATTGAAGGACGATCACGGAGACGCCATGGAAGCTTCCGATGGACACAGTAACCTGCCAAGAGTTTGTTTCATTCTCGTTCCCACATTGTTAGTCATCGCCGCCATGGTGGCGGTTCAGCAGTTCGAGGCGGCCGGCGGCGAAGCGGCTGCCAGTGCGACTTACGCGCACGGCGTCCTGAACCTGATTATTCCTTACAACGCTGCTCGCCCCGGCGCGGGGCAATTGACGGTGGAAGTTTTGGGACCGGAAGACACGGTCGTGGGCCGTGCGGAGCAGCCGGTCGACGTTACCGCGGGCAAGGGGCGCTGGCGGGAACAGATCAAACTGGCGAAGCCGCTGGCGATTGACGAACTGGTATGGCATCGCGTGCGCTACCGCTTCGAGTACAGCGACGGCAAAGGTGCGGGGATCGAAGGCATCGACTCGATTTCGCAGATTCTCCGCACGCCAGTGATTCACATTCTCGGCCAGCAATCTTATTTAGCGGGGGGCGAAGCGGCGGTACGCGTGATCGTTACGGATTCGAACAACGAGGTTATTGCCAGCCGCGGTTCCGTGCAGATTGAATTGCTGGTTCCCGGAGAGAAATCCCGCGTTCTTTTCAACGGGCGGACCAATCGCCGAGGCACAACGGAAGCGCAATTCCATTTTCCCGCCGGCTTGGTGGGTAGTTATCAGTTGCGCTACGTTGTGGATACGTCGATCGGCTCGACCGAATTCACCCAGCCCGTTCGCCTGGAAGATAAGGTCTCGATTCTACTCACCACTGAGAAACCGATTTACCAGCCTGGGCAGACCATTCATGTGCGCGCGCTGGCGCTCGATCGCGCCAATCATGAAGCGGCCGCCGACCGCAAGCTGACCTTCGAAGTGGAAGACTCGCGCGGCAACAAGGTCTTCAAGAAAGCTACAGAGACCGATAAGTTCGGAATTGCCTCGGCGGAATTCTCGTTGGCTGACGAAGTGAACCTGGGCGCGTACCACCTTCGCGCTTTGCTGGGCGAAGGGGAAGCGCCGACCAACACGGCAGAGATCGCTCTGACCGTGGAACGATATGTTCTGCCCAAGTTCAAAGTGGCTCTTGATTTCGCCGGCAAGGATAACAAGACCAAGCGCGGTTACCGTCCTGGCGATCATGTAACCGGAACGGTTCACGCAAACTACTTCTTCGGCAAACCCGTGGACCGGGCTGAGATTACGGTGAAAGCTTCGGGCATGGATGTCTCGATGTTTGAAGTGGGCTCGGTGCAGGGCAAGACAGATAACGATGGCACTTATCACTTCGACCTGCCGCTGCCCGCCTACTTCGCGGGACGTCCACTGAGCCAAGGCGCGGCCCGGGTTCTGATTGAAGCTACGGTGAAAGATTCCGCCGATCATTCGGAAACTCGCGGCGAACCCATCACGGTTAGCGAGTCACCTCTGTTGATCACGGCAATTCCTGAGGGAGGCACGCTAGTCCCCAATCTGGAGAACCAGATTTTCATTCTCAGTTCCTATCCCGACGGGACGCCGGCTAGCGCCAGCCTGAGGGTTCACGCGGAAGGAAACATTGATCAGAGCGTGACCTCCGATGATGGAGGAGTTGCCATTGTCCGAATCAGACCTCGTGCCGAAACCGAAGCTTTGGAGATTGAGGCGAACGATAAAGAGGGAAACCATGCGTCGAGCACGGTTCAACTCCAGACTCGGCAAGGCGAAGACCAGATTCT
>Ga0187863_10000633_pt1 | contig 29694 bp, 25 predicted proteins | sample June2016WEW_11_1_FD_132975 | JGI IMG/M metagenome (GOLD analysis project Ga0187863, IMG submission 132975) | Peatland microbial communities from SPRUCE experiment site at the Marcell Experimental Forest, Minnesota, USA - June2016WEW_11_10 | ecosystem: Environmental > Terrestrial > Soil >...
ATGGAATTTCAATCTCGGATTGGAATTCTTCAAGATGAGTCGCGAAGTTTCGCCCGAGACAATCTGCGTGATGGGTGGCCCAAACATACCCCTTGATGAGGAGGCACGCAGGGAGTTTGTAAAGCGCAACCCCCTGATTGATTTTTACGCTTACCTTGAAGGGGAAGAAGCATTCGTGGCGCTCTTGACGCGCGCTCTTGAGTCGAATCTTGACCGCGAGAAAATGAAATCAACTCCAATCGATGGATTTATCCACCGCATTAGTGAGACTGAGGTCATGAGCGGAACCTTGCTTCCTCGGCGTCGCGACCTTGATGAGATCCCATCTCCTTACCTCACCGGTTACATGGACAAATTCTTCGATGGCAAGCTCTCTCCGATGATGGAGACCAATCGTGGATGTCCATTCTCATGCACATTTTGCCACGAAGGAAACCAGCTCATCTCGAAGGTGAACCATTTTAGTATTGAGCGGGTGAAGGCAGAACTTGATTATATTGCTGCCGCGGTCGAGAAAGCTCCAAACTTGATCACGAATTTGATGTTCGCGGATCCAAATTTCGCAATGTACGAGCGTGACTACGAAATCGTCGAACATATTGAACAGATTCAGCAAAAGCAAAACTGGCCGCGCTCTATTTTCGCTTCGACGGGCAAGAATAAAAAGGAACGCATTGCAAAGGCACTCCGGAAACTTAACGGATCGATGTCTATGTGGATGTCTGTCCAGTCGATGGATCCGGTCGTCCTTCAGGAGATCCAGCGAGACAACATCAGCACCTCGCAGATGATGGCTCTGGCAGGGGTATATCAAGAACTCGGCCTTCCGACTCTGTCGGAACTTATTTTGGGCCTGCCAGGCGATTCGTATGAACGTCACGTAAACTCTCTCTCGCAGGTGGTTGAAGCGGGAATCGACATCATTGACACGTATACCTGCATGTTGCTCAATGGCACGAAGCTCAATTCGGCGTTCAGCCGGGCGAATTACAGGATTGGCTCGCATTTCCGAGTCCTGCCACGAGATTTCGCGAAGCTTGGCAATGGCCGCGTCGCGGTAGAGATCGAAGAGGTTATTACCTCTACGAATACTATGTCTTTCGAAGACTATGTTGATGCGCGAAAGCTTCACCTGATGGTCGCGGTTGTCTATAACGGCGGCGGGCTCAGTCCTTTGTTGAGACTTTTGCGACAGCATCGCATTTCTATCATTGAGCTGCTCCAGCGACTTGTCGGTGACATTCACACGGCACCGGACTCGGTGCAGGCTATCTTCAGGTCATTCGTGCGGTTAACAAAGGAAGAGCTGTGGGACTCTGAAGAGGAGCTTCGAGCTTATGTGCGAGCAAACGGCAACTATGAGAAGTTACTGAATGGAGAAATTGGCATAAATCTAATTCAGACGCATACGGCGATGAGCCTCGCAGTGATGGATGATTGGGTTAAGTACGTCTTTGAGACAGTTGACGCGATGCTCGGCGACGAGAGTGAACGCGAGGGCGAGTGGCCAGGGGTATTTGCCGATGTGAAGAGTTTTTGCACGGGACGGACGCATAACATTTGGGGAAGCGATCGGAACGAGGATAACCCGACTGCTCTTTTGCACTACGATGTCCCTCATTGGATGCGAAGCCCGCTCTCGATGTCACTCGCGCAGTTTAGGTTGAGTGCCCCAGCGGTGCATCAGTTTGTCTTCTCAGCGGCTAAGCAGGAGGAGATGGCTGCTTTAATCAGGCGGTACGGCACCACGCCCACTGGTATTGGCAGGATCATCATACAGATGGGCCGCAACCGGATATGGCGGGACGACGAGGCATTACCAGCATTGAGTCGCGCCGGTGACGTCGAGAGCAGAGTGTTGTCGGAATAGAGGACATGCCAAGAGCTCCAATCACATCTCTTGCTCCGGAACCAAATGCGTGAACAGTAGAATAGACCTCGCCGCCGCGGGACGAAAGGTCACAGCGTCCGCCAATGTCACTCTTGGAGGATCTCGGATCGATCCGGCAACTGACGAATTTAGCAGAATCACCTATGTGGAACTAATAGACAGGCCAATAGACTTGCAGCTTTGATCCGAGTAGATTTCAGTTGTGGTTACGATAGACGAAAGCTGCTGCCGGCTCCGCGCTGCAATTGTTCCGTCGGCAGGAAGACGGGGCGGAGGAGAATCAGACTTGATCGCAATCGCACATTTCGTCCGCCATCGTGTTGGAGCACTGGCGTGAAGATTGCAATCATTGGCGGGGGCATCGTTGGGTTGGCCACTGCATTCCAACTTCTGCAGCGTTTTCCGGATACTCAATTGCTGCTACTTGAAAAGGAAAACGGTCCTGGGCGTCATCAAACCGGGAATAACAGCGGCGTGCTGCATTGTGGACTGTACTACAAGCCCGGTTCGACCAAAGCTCGATTGGCGGTGCAGGGAATCAGGAGGATGGTCGATTTCTGCGTAGAACACCGCATTGCGCATGAGATATGCGGTAAAGTTGTGGTTGCGACAGAGCAGGAGGAGGTTCCCCGCCTGCATGCCCTTCTTGAACGAGGACAAGCCAACGGATTGGAAGGCCTCCGGCTCCTTGGACCTGAAGAGATTCACGAATTTGAGCCGCATGCTGCTGGACTGGCAGGAATTCGAGTCCCGCAGGAAGGCATCGTCGACTTCAAGGCTGTCTCTGGGGCGCTAGTCGAGGAAATTCAAGCGAGGGGCGGAGAGATTCGGTTTTCTTCGAAAGTCATTCGACTTCGTGAATCCAGCGGTTGGAGAATCGAAACGGTTTCGGGAGAATACGAAGCGGGCTTTCTGATCAACTGCGGTGGACTTCATTGTGATCGATTGAGCAGGTTGGCTGGAACCCATGATCCGACAAAGATCGTGCCCTTCCGGGGGGAGTATTACAAGCTTAGGGAAGGACGGCAGCACCTTGTCAGGAATTTGATTTATCCGGTTCCGGATCCAAGCTTTCCATTTCTAGGCGTGCACTTCACGCGGATGATCCATGGCGGCATTGAGGCCGGTCCAAATGCGGTGCTGGCCTTCGCGCGCGAAGGATACAAACTGACCGATTTCAGTCTTCGCGACATGATTGAGACCGTTACCTATCGTGGATTCTGGAGCTTTCTGCTGCGTTATCCGACAATGTGTTGGAATGAGTTCCGGCGTTCGTTAAGCAAAGCCCTGTTTTGCCATTCTCTGCAGCGCCTTGTTCCTGAAATCCAGATTGAAGATCTAGCCCACGGGGGCGCAGGTGTGCGCGCGCAAGCACTATCGCCCTCAGGAGAACTCGTGCAGGACTTTTACTTTGTACGACAGGCCAGGGCACTCCATGTGCTGAACGCACCAAGCCCCGCGGCGACAGCGAGCTTGGCAATCGCTGACGAGATAATAGACCACATGAAAGACGCGTTCGTTCAGTAGCGCGGTAGTCCTATTTTGCCGGCGCTGCTCAAGGTACTGCTATTGTTGTCATGTTTGACGGTGCACTCTTGGTTCCTGCAGCATCGATGCTTTCAACATAGTAATCGTAGGTAGTTCCACCCTGGACAGAGGCGTCGGTGTAGGTTGTCTCCGGATCCGCGGATGCATTTAACATCTGATAGGAAGAACTGCCGCTCGTGGACCGAAACACGATGTAACCGGTGATCGGATCGTCTGTGCTTTCCGGAGCGTTCCAACTCAACGCCACCTTTTTCGGTGCGCCCGTGTTCGGCTGAAGATTGATTGCAAAGGTCTCGGAAGTCCCACTACTGGTGGCCGTCATAAGTACAGACTGTTGAGCACTCACGGCGGCGGCGGTCGCCGTGAAGCCGGCAGAAGTGGCGTTTGCGGGCACGGTGACCGTGCTGGGCAAGGCCAAGGCGGCGTTGTTACTGGCGAGGTTGACAACAAACCCGCCGGTGGGCGCTGCGGTGTTCAAGGTCAGACTGCAACTGTCGGTTGCTGCGCCGGAAAGGGAATTTGAACTGCAGGTGAGGGCGCTAAGTCCCGGCGTGCCCATTCCGCTGACGTTCGCGATTGACGTGGGATTGGGCGCGAGGCTGCTTGTAATCATCAGAGGCTCGGTCATGCTTCCGGATGCCGTTGGAGTGAATTGCAATTTGAGAGTCACACTGGCACCGGCCGGAAGAGTCATTGGAAAAGTGGCTCCTCCCACGATCGAAAAGACCTGACCGCTCGCGCCGATGTCTTCGATCTTGACTACCGAGACTCCTCGATTCTGCAAAATAATACTGGCCGTCGCTGTCTGGCCGACGGCGACACTCCCAAAGGCGATCGTGCTCGGTGTCGCAACTATAGTATTCGTGCGCTGCTGCGTGATGCCGCCGCAACCGCACACAATGATTCCTAAGAAAGAGAGCAGAATGAATCTGTGGGTCCGGAGCGATGCCGGTCTCTGCGCGCTCGGGAAAACCTGGCTCATACGTTGTTGGCGGCTCAATGGCCGGCCAAGCATTCTTATGCACATCAACTTCACCTCACTTCTGTGTTGTGCACTGCATAAAACAGCAGTGCTTAGAAATTCCGAATGCGGAGTTGCGTTGGAACGTTCTGATTTGCCTCATTTCCAGAGCAGTTGCTCGTCGTAACTGAGGTTGTAGGCGCACCCATCGCGTAGCGATAAGCGGCGTCTGTCGTTGGCCCATAAGGGCTTAGCGTTGGCTGGACACGAGTGTCACAGACAGAAAATTGTTGGGGAATGTTTTGTTGTCTAAAGAGCTACTTCGATTTTTTGTACAAATCGTATACGAGATTTCGTGGGAGAACGATTCGCAGTATGATTGCGCGTTTGGCCAATGCACCCACTGGCCCGTTGTTTATGAATGAGCTATATTCGGCCACACGCTAGAACGCAACCGCCGTATCGCAACGTGTGAAGCCCTCGCCCTTGGTTTGTGAATTCGCCAGAGTGGCAGCAATTTTGGTGCCAGAGTGAGGGCGGGAGGACTTTCCCTTTAAGTAAATCGAATTGGGAGGTTTAGCCAGCAGTCGACAGGGCTGCCCGCCGCGAGTGCATCGGGGAGATTGTGTAATTCTTTTATTGGTAGGTATTTTCTTCCGGTTTTGAGCCGGGGTGCGTCAAATATGACGCTGAATTGGCAAATTCTGCCACTTCAGCGTCATTTTCGTTTGAGGGACGGGTTTTTATGGAACGGCTACAGTTGCGGTGTTGGACGGAGTGCTTTCTGCCCCGGCAGAATCCACCGTCGTTACGTAATATTCATAAGTCGCTCCTGCGGCGACCGTCGAATCCATATAGGAGTCCGGCGAATTCACTGACGAATTCAATTTCGTGAACGAAGAACTGCTGCCCGTAGCGCGGTAAATGTTGTAGCCCGCGACTGTATCGGAACTGCTGGGTGGCGCAGTCCAACTCAGGTCGACCGCCAGCGGTACTCCAGTCCCGCTCAGCGCGACGACGGCGGTGCTATTGGAGGATGCGTTGCTCGTGATTGTCAGTTGGCCGGTAGCCGCTCCGGTTGCTGTCGGCTCGAATTGCAGGCTCAATGTTGCGGTCTGACCCGCATTCAACGTAAGCGGGAAGGTGGTGCCGGACTCAGTAAAACCGGTTCCGGACATGCTGACTCCGCTCACAATGACTGCCCCAGTCCCGCTGGAGGTCAGGGTCACAGACTGTGTAGACGGAGTACCTACCGCAACGTTGCCGAAGGACACGCTGCTGGAATTGACCGTTAAACCGGCGGTCCCGGCAGGCGGCTGCGATACGCCGGTGCCGCTCATTTGGACGGTGGCTGAAGGGTTGATCAGTGAATTGCTCGTGATGACCAGCTGTCCCGTAGCAGAGCCTGCGGTCGAGGGCCCGAAATGGACATTGAGGGTCATGGTGCTGTTTGCAGCGAGCGTGAGCGGCAACGTGCCCTCGCCGTCAAACGAGAACGACGTATTGCTCACCGTCAGCTTAGAGATCACAACTGGGTTGGAACTTGAGTTTACGAGCGAGACCTTGCTGGTGGCTGGAGCGCCGACTGTAACCGAACCAAACGCAACAGTGGCCGGCGATGCTGTGAAGCTTCCGGTACTCGCGCTGGAAGCGCCGTTCGCTACAACCCCGCCGCAGCCTGCGAGCGAAATGCAACCGCCAAGAACTACCAATGCCAGGAGTAGATATGAAAGCCGATTTTCGTGGATCCGATGGAATGAATTGGATTGGCTGTCTTCGTGCCTATGGGACGGATTCTGTTCTTTCCGCGTATTGTTCGAGCCAGGATGAAAATGAATCTGAGACATCTGCATACCCTCAGCAAACCTCCACGACATCTGTTTTCGGGGCAGTTTTACCCCGCGGTTCGCAAACGAGGAGGATCGCCTATGGGTAACAGGGATCTTCCCCTATGAACTTGATTTAAGTCACCAAGGCGCATTCGGATGGTTACCGAAGAGGTATATTAAATAACTCTCGATAAATCAATAGTTTATCGATGATGCTGCGCTATGATTCAGCTGTTTATGTAGACCAATTTAGTGCAAACCGCGTCCAGATGGAAGGGGTTTGGGCAAGAGTAATTCGAATTATTGGGTACTAAAGTTGGAGAGAAAATGCTATTTGCTGCCCTGTTAGTAACGCAATTTATTGGTAACTTTCTGGGTATCCAGGCTTTAGATCAGACGACCGTTCATCAGGCTTCGACCTTTGCCAAGCTTGTCTTGTACGCTGCACTAAAGCGCTGAAAATCATGCATTGCCGAACAAATTGGAGAGCCCGAAGGTTGAACGATGCATTGCAGCGGCTCCTCCGCCGACTGGACAATGAACGGTTGCTCCTATTGCCGAATCAGCTGCGCGAACGTATGGAGGCACTCGAGTTGCTGGATGCCTATTTCCCGGACATTCCTCGACCAGTGACGGTCGGTGAGTCGTATTCGGAGGAACTCAATCGGCGGGCGAGAGCAATTCACGCGAGGCTAGAAGCTGTGAATTGCGAACTGTACGAATGCATTCGAAATGAAATTCAGCGCGGGACGAGGCCGGAGACGTTGCTTCGGTGGGTCCGTTCCTCGGCGACGAGTGCGGATGTGGCAGGACCGGTCAGTGGAATGGGCTATGACTACCTCGATGAATTGATCAGTGGGGTGCTTCAATTCGAGGAGCCCAACGAGGCAACGATCCATAGGGAATCGGAGAAGGTGTTTTATCAGCCCACGCCGGCGCGCCACATCTTCAGTTTGATAGGTCAAACCGCGCTCACGGAAGCCGACGTTCTTGTCGATCTCGGCTCAGGTCTTGGCCATGTCCCCTTGATGGTTTCCATTTGTACGCCGGCACGCTGCACGGGTATCGAGTTGGAAGCGATGTACGTTGAACGGGCGCGGCAATGCGCGCAGAAGCTGAATCTGAATAAAATCACGTTCATTCACCAGGATGTGCGCGCAGCGGATCTGTCCGCTGGCACAGTCTTCTATCTCTACACGCCTTTTACGGGGTCCGTCCTCAGCCACGCGCTTGCGCTTCTTAGACGTGAATCGGAGACTCGTCAAATCAGAATCTGCACGTACGGGCCTTGCACGCCTATCGTCGCTGAAGAGTCCTGGCTTGAAACCACTGGAGAGCCGGAGACAAATCGGATAGCGCTGTTCCGTTCGCGCGCTTGAATCTACCGATTCAATTGGAGCTTGATTGAGGCGCTGTGCGCGCCACCGGATTCGATCAACCCTTCGGCACATCCAGGGCACCCGTTAAGCTTGCGACGCGTTCGACGTGGTGGCTGCGGCACCAGGATTCAAGCCCCGATGCGATGCGTTCCACGGCGCGAGGATCAGCGTAGCTCGCCGTGCCCACCTGCACCGCCGTGGCCCCCGCCAGGAGAAACTCCACCACGTCTTCCGGCGTGACAATCCCGCCCATTCCGATGACAGGAATGTTCACGCTGCGTGCTGCCTCATAGACCATGCGGAGAGCGATCGGTTTGATCGCGGGACCGGAGAGACCGCCGGTCAAGTTGCTCAGGCGAGGTGTGCGTGTCTCTACATCGATCGACATGGCGAGGAAAGTATTCACCAGGCTGATCATGTCGGCGCCTGCATCCGCAGCCACTTTTGCCACTTTCGCGATGGAGGTGACATTGGGCGAGAGCTTCACGATGAGGGGCCGTTTGGCGACCGCTTTCGCGAGTTTGACCAGGTATTCGAGCGAGCTGGGATCGGCGCCGAAGGTCATTCCACCCGCATGCACATTGGGGCAGGACACATTCAATTCATAGGCAGCGATGCCTTCCGCGTGGTTGAGCTGCTCAATGACCTTGATGTAGTCGTGGACTGTAAAGCCGAACACATTCACGATGCAATGACACTTTGGATAGCGCTTGAGGGGGGGCAACTTCTTGGCAATGAACTCTTCGACCCCCACATTCTGCAGGCCGATTGCGTTCAGCATGCCGGCGGCCGTTTGAATAATGCGCGGCGGAGGATGGCCCGTCATTGGGAGGAGCGAAATGCCCTTGGTGGAAAACACGCCAATGCGTTCGAGGGAGACGATCTCCTCAAATTCGATGCCGTAGCCGAAAGTGCCACTCGCGGCGATGATTGGGTTGCCCAGTTCAATGCCGGCCAACTGCACTCTCATATCTGGTTTCACGCGCGGCGGTCTTCCTTAGCCATGGGATTCTCTGCGGCCACATCGGCGGCTTCGATTGCAATGAGGTGAGACACTCCTCATGATACTCGGGAGCACGGAGCCGGCTCGCGCAGGTGAACGGCATCGTTTATCCACTTGGCGTGGCTCTGAAAAGGAAAAGGCGGTCTCGCTTGAGGCCGCCTTTCGTTTTGTATAGGACGAGTCTAGGCGTTGACAGGTTCGCTTGCAGTAACGCTGACGGGCGTGAGCCAGCCGAACCGGTCATGCTTCAAGCCGTTCGCAATGGCGAAGAATTCATCGGCGATTTTCTGCGTGATCTCGCCGGGCTTTCCGTCGCCGATCACGATACGGTCGATGGACCGGATGGGAGCGACTTCCGCCGCTGTTCCGGTGAAAAAGACTTCGTCGGCAATGTAGAGCAGCTCGCGCGGAATCGCTTGCTCGAACACGGTGAAACCCAGGTGGCGCGCAATCGTCAGCACGCTGTCGCGCGTGATACCCGACAAGGCCGAGTTGGCTAATGGGGGAGTGTAAAGCACGCCATTGCGGACCACGAAAACGTTCTCGCCGGAGCCCTCGCTCACCAGGCCGTTGACGTCAAGCGCGATGCCTTCGGCGTAGCCATTGATGTCGGCTTCCATCCGGATCAATTGCGAGTTCATGTAATTGGCGCCGGCTTTTGCCAGTGCGGGCATGGTATTCGGGGCTAGGCGGTTCCAACTGGAGATGCAGACATCGGCGCCGCCATGCCCGGTTACATACTTGCCCCAGGGGAAGTTGGCAATGTAGACCTCGATCGGCGAGCCCTTGGGGCTTACCCCGATCTCCCCGTAGCCGCGGAGGGCGATCGGGCGAATGTAGCAAGGTGCAACTCCATTGGCTTCAATTACATCCACCACGGCGGCACAAAGCTCATCCAGGCTGAACGGCATCTCCATCCGGTAGATTTTGGCTGAGTCCAACAGCCGCTGCATGTGCTCGGGAAGGCGAAATACCGCCGAGCCCTGCGGCTGGGCGTAGCAGCGGATTCCTTCAAATACGCTTGAGCCATAGTGGATCACGTGGCTCATAACGTGAATAGTGGCTTGCTCCCAGGGAATCAGATTCCCGTTATGCCAGATTTTTGATGTTGTCTGTATGGGCATTGGAAGAACAGCTCCTTCGTTCGCGCTCGCACGAATATCTCCCAGCCTACCTCGATCTGGGCATCGATGTCACGGATCGGAACCTCGCGGTACAACTGCCGTAACAGTACTTTGACATTCCCTGCATCCAATCTGTGGGATACGACTCTGTGGGATACGGCGATAAGCCAGCTTGAGGAGCGGAGATGCAGCGATTGCAAGGAAAAGTGGCGATTGTCACAGGTGCGAGTTCCGGCATAGGGCAGGGAATTGCAAATCGGCTCGGCCATGAGGGTGCCAAGGTCATTGTGGATTACATCGGAAGTCCGGAAGGAGCGGCAGAAACGGCGCGCGCGATCAAGGATGCAGGAAGCGATGCTGAGGTCGTGCAGGCTGATGTGACCAGCGCGGATGCGGATCGCGCTTTGGTCGACGTCGCGTGGTCGCGGTTCGGGTCGGCAGACATCCTCGTCAATAATGCCGGAATGGAAAAGAAGTCGGATTTCTGGGATACAACGGAGGCCGACTACGACAAAGTCATGGCGGTGAATCTGCGTGGGCCATTCTTTCTTTCGCAGGCCTTTGTGCGCCGGTTGCGCGATCAGAAGAAGCCTGGGCGAATCATCAATATCAGCTCGGTGCACGAGGACATGGTTTTTCCCGGATTTGCGACGTATTGCTGCAGCAAGGGCGGACTCCGTATGTTGATGCGCGACCTGGCCGTCGAACTGGGACCGCTCGGGATCACAGTAAACAATGTCGCCCCCGGGGCGATTGCCACGCCGATCAATCAATCGCTTCTTGAGAACAAGACGGAACTCGATGCATTGTTGGGCAACATTCCTCTTCGCCGCCTTGGCACGCCTGAGGACGTAGCCGGCCTTGTTGCATTTCTTGCTTCAGAGGATGCCGCTTACGTCACAGGTGCTACCTTTGTCGTCGATGGCGGGCTGATGCGAAACTACCGTGAGCAATAGAGCGAGCAGCTAAAACAATATGGCCGCGAAGATTGAAGACTATGCCCTGATCGGGGACTGCGAATCTGCTGCCCTCGTCGACCGCAACGGCTCCATTGACTGGCTGTGCTGGCCCGACTTTTCGTCCGAGGCCTGCTTTGCCGCGCTGCTTGGGTTTGAAGAAAGCGGGTGCTGGAAGGTGGCACCGGCCGAGGGTGAGTTTCAAACCTCGCGCCGCTACCGCGATCACACGTTGATTCTCGAGACTACATTCGAGACCGCGAAGGGCGCCGTCTGCCTCATTGATTTCATGCCCGCGCGCGGAACCCATTCCGACGTCTTTCGCATCGTGCAAGGGATTCGCGGGAAGGTTACGATGCGGATGGATTTGTCCCTGCGCTTCGATTATGGACGCACAATTCCATGGGTCACACACCTTCCCGACGGGGTGCGCGCTGTCGCTGGTCCGAATCTTGCCGTTTTGCATGCCTCGGTTCCGGTTCACGGAGAGAATCTGACAACTATGGCCGATTTCACGGTCAGCAAAGGTGAGCGCGTGTGCTTCTCGCTTACCTATGGCCCGTCGCATGAACCCGAACCGCGCAGGATCGATCCCGAAAAGGCACTGAAAGTTGCTGAAGAGTTTTGGCGCCACTGGTCTGGCCGGCTGAAGTACGAAGGCCGCTATCGCGATTCGGTCGAGCGATCGTTGATCACTCTGAAGGCCCTGACCTTCAGGCCCACCGGTGGCATCGTCGCCGCCGTCACGACTTCTCTGCCTGAAGCCATTGGAGGCGAGCGCAATTGGGACTATCGCTATTGCTGGTTGCGGGACACGACATTTACGCTGCTCGCGCTCGCCAACGGAGGCTATTTCGAGGAGGCTCTGGCATGGCAGGATTGGCTGCTTCGTGCGCTTGCGGGAAGCCCCGATCAGGTTCAAATCATGTATGGCATCAAAGGCGAGCGGCAGCTTGTCGAGTGGGAAGTCGGTTGGCTCCCTGGATACGAAGGCTCGCAACCGGTGCGCATAGGGAATGCTGCTTCGCTTCAATTGCAGCTGGATATATATGGAGAAATGCTCGATTGCTTTTTTCATTCCCAACACAGCGTCGGACGCCACACTGAAGATGACTTCAGGGTGCTGGTTCAGCTCCTCAACCATCTCGAAGAGATTTGGCAGCTGCCCGATCACGGGATTTGGGAGGTACGCGGGGAGCCGCAGCATTTCACCTATTCGAAGCTGATGGCCTGGGTAGCCTTCGACCGCGCGGTGCTGCTTGCGGAACAGCTCGAGTACGAAGCTCCGATTGAGAAATGGAAGTTGCTGCGCGACACGATTCACGCTCAAATCTGCGACCGCGCATTCAGCCCGCAAAAAAACAGCTTCGTCCAGGCCTACGGATCGGATCAGCTGGATGCCGCTTTGCTTTTAATGCCGCTGGTCGGTTTTCTGCCAGGGACTGATCCGCGTGTCGTCAGCACGGTAGAAGCCGTCGAAAAAGACCTTATGCGCGGTGGATTGGTCATGCGGTACAACACCGCGAAGGTAGATGACGGGCTTCCACCGGGGGAGGGGGTCTTTCTTGCGTGCAGCTTCTGGATGGTGGGCGCGCTTAAGGCGATTGGTCGCGTTAAGGACGCGCGCGCGCTGTTCGAACAGCTGCTTGCGCTGCGAAACGACCTCGGCTTGCTTTCAGAGCAATACGACCCGGAGCGCAAGCGTATGGTAGGCAATTATCCCCAGGCTTTCTCACATATCGCGTTGGTCAACGCGGCCTTCGATCTCGACGATGGGGTTGGAGTACGCGGCCGCGCACACCGCCATGCAAAAGACCATTCTGATTCCGCGAGGCCTTCAGCCAGGAAATCGCGCAACTTGGCTTCGCGCGACGCATCGGGCAAGTCGAATTGAGTGACTGCCGTTTTCATATCGAGTCATTTGCCTGACTCACAACGGTCTCCTAAAGTCTTAGTTGACAGAACGGTCAGATCGGGCTAATCTCCTAAAACAATAGGAGACGGCGTGAGGAAAGAAGCAACTAAAATCCCCCTGACGAAACTCGAACTGAAGATCATGCAAGTGATCTGGCGGTGCGGCAGCAGCACGGTAAGCGCCGTTCAGGCAGAGATGGAGCCGGCACTCGCCTACACTACCGTGCAAACCATGTTGAACATTCTGGAGCGCAAGGGGAAGCTCAAACGGGAGTTGCAGGGCCGCGCATATGTATACAGCGCCCGCGTGACCGAGGACAAGGCACTGCGCCAAGGGCTGCGGGATCTGATCGACCGCATGTTCAGCGGTTCCAGCGAGGACCTGGTCATGAGTCTCCTCAAGAGCGGCCAGATCGACTCGAAGAAGCTTGCTGAATTGACCAATCGTTTTAACAAAGAAGGGAGCGAGCCATGAACCACTTCGAGTCATGGATGCTTTCTTATCTCCTGAATTCCTTGTGGCAGGTCCCGCTGCTGTTTGTTGCAGGTTGGGCGATGGCGCGGTTGCTGTCAATGGCAGGCGCAGAGGCCGAGCATCGCGTGTGGGTAAGCGTTTTGCTTCTACAGAGTCTGCTCCCTGCATTCTCGGCTTTGCCGTGGGAGGGTCTGCGGGAGAAGGTGAACTGGTTCGGCACGGCCCATGGAGGCGGTAGCGCTCGAGTGTCTGTGGTGATCGGTGAGGGTACGCGGCTCGGCGTTCTCCATTTGCCACACGTACTGGCGACGGCGATTGGAATGATTTATGCCGGGGTGTGTGCCGTTTTCATCGCGAGATTCCTATTGCGATGCAGGCGGCTCACTGTGCTGCGGGGCGAGACGGACGCGGCTTCTTTGACGGGGGAAGCTGCCAAGGTGTGGATGCGTTGCTCGGCGCAGTTCGGGATCGAAAACGTAGAGATTCGAGTTTCTTCGCGGGTTTTCGGGCCCATCACCTTTGGAATCTTCCGAAGACTGGTCCTGCTGCCCTCCGGCATGATTGCCGGGCTGTCCGAACCCGATCTGTACACCGTGATTGCGCACGAGTTTGCGCATTTGCGGCGGAACGACTTTCTAAAGAACCTGCTCTATGAATGTTTTTCGCTGCCGGTGAGCTATCACCCACTGTCCTGGCGCGCGCGCGAGCGGCTCATGGAGACCCGCGAGATGGTCTGCGATGAGATGGTAGCGGCGATCTCGGGGAAAGAAGAGTACGCCCACTCGCTGTTGCGGTTGGCCTCCCTGCTGGTTGAAGGAGTGCCGATCCGGACCCCACACGCCATCGGAATCTTCGATGCCAACACATTGGAAAGGAGACTCATGCGACTGACTGAGAAACGAAGAGAGACTCGAGGAATCGGCCGATCCGCAATTGCGGTGGTTTGCGTTTTGCTGGGTACCGGGACCTGCGCGTCGGCCGTGGCCCTCGCAACAAATGTGGATGAGATGTTCGCCGCGGGCAGTGACTCCTCCAAATCGAGCGAACCGCACACGGTACCCGCAGCGGAGATGGTGAAGTACCTCATCAGCAAGGTCCCTCCGGTCTATCCCGAAGACGCAAAGAAAGCGAGGATTCAGGGGAAGGTGGTGCTGCACGCGATTATCGGCAAAGATGGGGCCATCGAGAATCTCACAGTTGTCTCGGGCCCGGATGCGTTGCAACAGTCGGCACTCGATGCGGTGCGGCACTGGACCTACCGGCCCTTTTTGGTTGACGGGCAAGCAGTGGTAGTGAAAACGACCATCACAGTCATCTACGAACTTAAACGTTGAATCGCTGCTTATAATCAACCGGGACGCGTTGTGATCCGACTCGGCACCGGGCTTGATGAAGACGAGGGCTGGGTCAAATCCCGGCCCTCTCTTGTCTCGAATGTTGTGGCGGACGAACCAGTGGTCAGCCTTCGCATGGCAGTCGCGTATGCTACCGTGCATTCGTGCCCACTACAAAGCGGCGCCGCCTCTTGCCGGGTCTGGCGGTTACGGATGGATTCATGCGCCACCCATTCGATGTGGCGAACGGCGTGCGCACCAGCGGACTTGTTGCCGGCCGGTATCTGAAAAGCGGACACCTTCATGACCGCCACGCCACAGCGTATTACGGTGTGGCTCCGTCGGTCTTTCGCTCCCTTGTGCGCCGCTGGATGCTCTCCAAGCCCACGGCGCCCATTGATGAATTCACTTTCATCGACATAGGCGCGGGAATGGGACGCGCCGCGCTGCTGGCTTCAGAGATACCGGTTCACCAAATAATTGGGGTGGAATTGAATCCGACACTCGCTCGGATCGCGCGGCGGAACCTGGCTATCTGGCGGAGCACTGGCATGGCTAAGGTGCCGACACGAATCTCCTGCTGCGACGCCACGGAGTTTACATTTCCGGCGGGACCCTGCCTCGTTTTCCTTTTCAATCCGTTCGGGGCAACCGTGATGCGGCGATTTCTGACACGGATTGCCACATCGTTTGCGGGCAGAATGCACGCGGTGGACCTCATCTACGTGAACAACGAACAGGAGGCAGAATTCGTGCGCCGCCGCAGCTTTCAGCGGCTGTTTCTTGGCAAAGTCTACCGTTCAGACGCCGACGCAAAGGCCGATCGCGCTATCCTGACAAGCCAGCCGGACGGCGAATATGCATTCGAGAAGTACGAGGACTGTTCGATCTGGCGATGGGCTGGTTGAGGGCCCGATGTATTTCGGTCACGATTTGCACCAACTATTCTTTTCAACTAGGATTGACGGCTCCGCCCGGCAGGTGGAGAGTAGTTTGGTGCCTTGAATTGGATGTCCTTTTGCCATGACCAAAGGGAGCCGGACAAGGTAGTTTTACATGCTCCTGGAAGCGATGGGGTACGACCTTGAAAGAGCCGCGTTTGATCCTTGGAATTGGTGAGCTGTTATGGGATATGTTGCCGGAGGGTCCACAACTGGGCGGGGCTCCGGCGAACTTTACTGTGATGGCCGGGCGTCTCGGGAATCACGCGGCCATTCTGAGCCGGATAGGGCGCGACGACCTGGGCCGGAAAGCAGTCAGCATTCTGGACCCGCTGCCTGTCGATACGAGTCATCTGCAAGTTGACCCAGCGCACGAAACAGGGCGTGTGACTGTGACGGTCAAGCAGGGCCAGCCCGAATACGTCATCCATCAGCCCGCGGCATGGGACTTTCTTGAGCTTACGGATGATTGGCTCCAGTTGGCCGAGAGGGCCGACGCCATCTGTTTCGGATCGCTCGCGCAACGCAGTCTGGAATCCCGGCAAACGATTCAGACACTAGCCGCGCAAACCTCCTCGACGTGCGTCCGCGTCTACGACGTGAATTTGCGCGAGCCCTTCTACTCCGGTGAGATTGTGCAAGAATCGCTGGAACTAGCCACAGTGGTGAAGATGAACGACGCCGAGGTCCCGCTGGTGTTGGCTTTGCTTGGGCTCCAGCCGGTTGAAGAGCCAGGTGCCCCGAGGTTGCGTCTGGCTGCGGAGCAACTGCTGACCGAGTTTCCTACACTGCAGATGATTGCCATCACGTGCGGTTCCCGCGGGAGTCTGCTGGCGACGCGCGACGAATGGCATCAGCATCCGGGTATTCCGGTGCAAGTCGCGGACACAATCGGTGCAGGGGACGCGTTTACGGCTGCGATGACCCACTACTTGCTCAGAGGTGCCGATCTGCTCACGCTGAATGAGGCGGGAAATCGATGGGGGGCGTGGCTGGCTTCGCAATCAGGCGCCATGCCGTCTCTCTCTGAGGGCGTTCGCACTCGGATCGCCGCGGCCATTGAAGGTGTCGCTTAAAGGGCGATCTCATTTGAATTCCATTTTGCGCGTGGTTCTGCAAGGATTGAGTCACCCATTCTCTCTCCAACCTTGACCCCTACCAGGGCACAATCACCGCGATTTCGCATTCCGAATCGAAAGGTAACCGATGGTTCGTCCACGAAGATCCACAGGCAAGGTGACAGCTCCGCCGGATACGGAATCCGCACAGCCTGTCGCGAAGCACCGACGGATCTTTGACCACTTGTTCGCCAGCATTCAGTCGGGAGAGCTTAGAGCGGGCGACCGATTGCCGAGCGAAGCAGAGCTGGGGAAGCTCTTTGCGGCGTCGCGCATTACCGTGGCCAAGGCAGTGCTTGACCTGCAAAGAATGGGCCTGGTTTCGCGCAGGCCAGGAGCAGGGACACATGTGCTGGGCCAGCACCAGACCTCTGGCCGGACGTTTGGTCTTCTGATACCGGAACTGGGCCTTACAGAGATCTTCGAGCCCATCTGCCATGGCATGATGCGCACTTCGTTTGCGCGCCCTGAGGCTCTGCTGTGGAGCAGCGCCTCCACCTCCGTGCACGACGCCGTGAAAGAGGCCGAACAGCTTGTTCAGTCTTTCATTTCGCAGAAAGTAGCCGGGGTGTTTTTTGCGCCTTTGGAATTGACCCCAGAAAAGGACTCCGTAAACCGCCGCATTGCTCGCTTTCTTGAACGAGCACAAGTTCCTCTGGTGCTTCTTGACCGGTGTTACATGCCTTATCCCGAGCGATCGGCGCATGACCTGGTGGGGGTCGATAATCGGCGCGCCGGATTTATTGCGACCGCACATCTGTTGCGTCTCGGCGTACGCAGAGTCGCCTTCATCGGAGAGGAAAACGCCGCGAACACCGTGGATGCCCGCATCACCGGATTCCATGAAGCCTTGCGCACATTCAATGTCGCTCCCGAGTACAATCCCGTTTGGCGCGGCAGTTCGCAGGATGAGAAGTTGGTTCGAAAGCTGTTGGACGACCTACATCCGGAAGCGATCGTTTGCGCGAATGATCTGACGGCGGCTCGCCTGATGCAGGCGCTGCTTGTGCTTGGAGTACGCATTCCTGAAGATGTGCGCATCGTGGGGATGGACGACGTGAAGTATGCCAGCTTTTTGCCCGTACCCCTTACCACCATCCATCAGGATTGTGCCGGGATCGGCGCTCTGGCAATGGCTACAATGCTGGAGCGGCTGGAGCACCCGGACCTGCCGGTGCGGGACGTTCTTGCTCCGATTAAACTGGTTGTGCGGCGATCGTGCGGAGCCCACCTCGAGCGGAAGCAAAACGATGCTTGAACGAAATCGTGGGCTTCCCTTGACCTCAACTTCTGGCCGCTGCTTTACAGTAATTACACCGTGATCATTAACTTCGCCCGACGCGCACATGACCACAATTGGGAGCTTGATCCGATCACGCGTTCGCTCCTGGATACCGACTTCTACAAGCTGCTCATGCTGCAGTTTATCTGGAAGCATTTTCCGACCACTCGAGCCACGTTCACGCTCCTCAATCGAACTTCCACAGTCTCCCTAGGCAACATCGTCAACATCGACGAACTGCGGGAGCAGTTGGAATCGACGCGGAGACTGCGCTACCACAAGTCGGAGTTGATCTGGCTTGCGGGCAATACTTTCTACGGCAAGCGGGGCATTTTCGAGCCAGCATTCCTGGATTGGCTGGAGAGAGACTTCCGTCTCTCCGAGTTCGATCTGGGGATCAAGGATGGCCAAATCTCTCTTCGTTTCGAGGGATTGTGGACTGAAACGACGATGTGGGAGATCTACGCGCTTTCAGCGATTGACGAGCTGAAAACCCGCGACAGCCTTAAGCGACTCTCTGAGCTCGAGCTCGACATTCTCTATGCGCGCGCGAAAACCAGGCTTTGGGAAAAAATGGAACGCCTTCGCGATGTGCCGGGTCTGAACGTCAGCGATTTCGGAACGCGACGCCGTCACAGCTTTCTATGGCAGGAGTACGTGGTCACTGCGATGGCAGACGTTCTGGGATCGAATTTTGCAGGCAGTTCCAACACGTTCCTGGCCTACAAGCATGACCTTGAAGCCATCGGCACCAACGCGCACGAATTGCCCATGGCGCTCGCTGCATTGGCGGACACCGACGATGAGGTGAAGTCGGCGCAATACCGGATGCTTGAACTTTGGCAACAGACCTACCAGGGAGAGCTCCTTATCCTCCTTCCCGACACTTTTGGCACAACCCAGTTCCTGCGTGATGCCCCCGACTGGGTGGCACAGTGGACTGGGCAGCGCATCGACAGTAAGGATCCGTTCGTTGCCGGCGACGAATATATCCGTTGGCTTGAAGAGCGCGGCAGCGATCCGCGCAAGAAACGCCTCATTGCATCCGACTCGCTCGATGTTGACGCAATCCTCGGGCTTCATGCCTATTTCGGAGGCACTCTTCGCAATGGTGCATCTCCAGCGGAATTCCTGCACGCCAGGGACTTTTTGGACGAGCGCAAATGGATCCCTGATCGCCGCATTCGCTTTAGCGCTGGTTGGGGCACATTGTTGACCAACGACTTTCGCAATTGCAATCCCCGCGGAGATGATCGATTTGATCCAGTGAGCCTGGTTTGCAAGCTGAGCGAAGTGGACGGGCGACCGGCAGTGAAGCTGTCCGACAACTACTCCAAAGCCATGGGTCCTCCCGATGAAGTGGAACGCTACCGCCGCATTTTTGGGAGTGAAGGTATTGCAAATACACCGGTTACAACGTAGACGATCAGAATTCTGCACATAATTATCATTTCTCGATCAATTTCCGCTTGCTTTCCTAAAACGCTTTAGTTAGTCTCGTATAAATGAGTGCTCAGTCACTCATTGTTTAGTTCTTCGCTTCTGGGCGTTGCTCCCCATGCCGAGACCCAAGAGTGATAGCAAAAGGAAGGCAATTCTGGACGCCGCGCAGCGTGTGATTGCTGAGCGCGGAGTCGGGAACTCGCCCACATCGGCCATCTCGAAGGCGGCAGGTGTCGCCGAGGGCAGCCTTTTCACATATTTTGCGAACAAGGACGAGCTCCTTAACGAGTTGTACCTGGAGATGCGCCGGGACTTTGACCGGAATCTCACCGCGTATCCACACGATTCGGACACAGCAACCAGGTTGCGCTATGTCTGGGATACTTTCGTGAATCTGGGGATTGCTCAGCCGACACGGCTGACGGTGCTAAGGCAAATCAGAGCGACGGGTAAGTTGCTCAAGGAAAATGAGAGGGCTGGGGTGATGGTCCTCGAGACGCTGAGAGCCACGCGAGAGGCCGTGGAGGGCGGTGAGTTTCATGACGCGCCGTTGGAGTTTATGGTTTTGCTTTTGCGGGCGCATGCAGAGGCGACGATTGAATTCATCCTTGCGCACCCGGAGCTGGAGGCTCAGAGCCGGGAGTCGGGCTTCAACTTGATCTGGAGAGGTCTCACGGGACACTGATTTATTTCTGCACGACTTTGCGCTTTTGGTTCATTGAATGACGGAAGATCTAAGGAGTCACAGCAATCAAAGCATCACAATATTCCTCAGTACTAAAGTGGTCGGCGGCTGATATTCCATCCCAGGCAGGAAAACTGGCGGTAGTCACTGGAGCAACCAGCGGTCTTGGCTTCGAGATCGCAGTCGCACTGGCGCAAGCGAATGCCGACGTGATTGTTGCAAGCCGCAACGAGTCGCAGGGACGATGGGCTGTTGGCAAGATTCGCCCTCTCGCACTCGCGTCGCTTGTCCGGTTCGAGAAGCTCGATCTGTCAAGCTTGTCGGCGGTTGCCGATTTCGCGCGGCGGATCCAGCGTATCGAGCGGCCGATCGATCTACTCGTGAACAATGCAGGTGTCATGGCGTTGCCGAAACGGCAGGTCACCGCCGATGGATTTGAAATGCAAATGGCGACCAATTATCTGGGCCATTTTGCGTTGACCGGACACTTGCTGCCCTTGCTGCGGCGAGGCCTCGACACGCGCGTGGTGCAGGTCAGCAGTCTTTCGCATCGCCTCGCTACAATCGACTTTGACGATTTGCACCTCGAGCGCCGTTATAGTCCGATCAAAGCCTACAGCCAGTCGAAACTTGCGATGTTGCTGTTTGCTTTTGAGCTGCAGAGGCGCAGCGACGCCGGCAAGTGGCGGCTGATGAGTGTTGCGGCACACCCCGGCTACGCGCGGACACCCCTCTTCAAAAAAGGCCCGGGCGTGAAAAGCCTCGTTCACAGGGTTCACCAAATCTTCGGAGGATGGCTGGGTCATTCCGCAGCTTCGGGTGCGTTGCCGTTGCTTTACGCGGCGACTGCTCCGAAGGCGCGGCCTGGCGACTATTACGGACCACGGGGCGCATTCGAACTGGCTGGACCTTCGGGTGTGGCCGGGATCGGCAAGAACGCGCAAGATCGGGAACTGGCGCGGCAACTTTGGGAGACGTCGGAGCAATTGACGGGAGTGACGTTTCCCGCGGCCTGAGCCCGACGTGTTCGATTTGTTCGCCCATTCGAGAATGAACCCCGTCAATTTCGCCCCTGACGAGTTTCACAAGCGGTCCTGTCGCTCAGTAAGCCACGGCAACACCGCGAAGCGGTCGCCTAGTTAGCTGGCGATGCGGGTGGCGGAACAGGCCAGTGCTTCGAGCGCAGGAAAAAGACGACCTGCGTGGTCTCGGCATCCGTTAGCGAATCGGAGAAGGGCGGCATCTTTTGCCCGCCGTTCTGAATCTGCTCGGTGATCTTGGCTGGTGTCCAGAACTTGTTCTTTCGGATATTCGCGAGTGCCGGAGCCTTTTGCGTACCCTCGCCCTGAGCGCCATGACAATGGGTGCATCCTTTGTCTCGAAACAGAACCGCGCCGGCCACTTCATCGGCCTTTTGATGGGCGGCGAATGCCGGGCAGGGGAAGATTCCAGCAATCAGCAAAAACGCAAGAGAAATAGCTCGCAGAGTCACGTGGCTTATTTTCGCATGACGCTGCCAGTGCCTTCCGGCCGGCGGGTCCGCCCTCTGCTGCGGATACAGAGAGGGCCACCCTGGAGAATGTGGTTCACAACACAACTGTGTCTGCTGAAACGAACAATGGATCGAGTTACTTGCTTTCCCGTGGTGCGAACCCGAAGGTTACCGAGATGGAGAGGCTGCGGGCCGACATGAAGGTGGGCTGGTCCTGTCCATTGATCGCGGTGGTTTGATTAAAGGGATCAACGAAGTTTGTTCCCTGTATAAGCCCTGCGGTTGGAGTGCCGCTCAGGGTCAGGGCGGTGATGTTGTGCTGGTTGAGCAGATTGTCACCGGAAAGGCTGATCTTGGTTCCGTCCAACTTGGAGTGGTTGCGGATGGTGTAGTTGATGTAGGAAGTGAAGTCGCTGAACGGAGCGATGATGGCCTGGTTGTGATAGGCGCCCGCATCGACGCGCTGCTCCCCAACGCGCTTGTTAAACATACCAAGGTCCAATCCATGACCGGTATAGGTGAGTCCCTGCATCTCGGTATCTGCAGGAGTGTCCTGGACCCAAAGACCCGAGGGAGCATCCACATAGAAGGGGGAAGTTGAGGTGCCGGCATTCAACTTTCCCTCGTAGTAGGCGTTGGCTGCGGTTCCATTGAGATAGAGATTGAGACCCTTCGCGAGCACCGCGGTGGTCTCGAATTCGAGCCCCTGTGTAATGGAACTGGGTTGCAGATAGTTGACCGTCTCCGAGGTTGTGGGGTCGATGAGGCTGGAGTAGCTGTTCTGGAAGCGGACGCGATAGGCATCGGCATCGATGGAGATTCGGTTGGCCTTAAAGACGGTGCCCATCTGGTATGTGGTCGACTTCTGCTGCTTGGGCGGGGTCAGGAGACCCGGGTGAGGATTGGCCGCCGAGGGGGTGTGGTTGAAGTCGTAGACGCTGCTGGGCGGAATGATGCTGCCCGTTGAAACCTGTGCATAGATCGCCCAATCATTCTGGATGCGGTAGTTGAAATCGAGCGAGGGAAGTGGCGTGTAGAAGGTGCCCGTGTCTGTAGCTGTGGCTGGGCAACCTGTGGTTTGACCGAGCGGGCACAGGTTGCCCACAGTCTTGCCGTCGTCGGCCTTATGGATCACATCATAGGTATACGTGGCGAATTTGCTCCCCGCTGTGATATTGAACTTCGGGGTCACGTGGAACTCGTATTCCGCAAAGGGCTGATAGGAGTCGGTGTAGAAGGTCTCGTCGAAGTTAGGCAGCGTCTGATCTGCCCAGTGGTTGAGCGGGTCAGAAGGGTACTGGTGGCGATTGGTGCGGGCCCAGTCGAACCACATTCCCGCGCGCAGTATGCCGAACTTCGATGTTTGCGAGACCGTGGCGGTTTCGCCGTATTTGCGATAGCTGTTGTACTTGTCGACGGCGCAGGGCAGGGCGGCAATACCCTTTTTAACAACCTGAACGTTGCAGGGGGCGACGACGGCGCCGTTGTAGTAGAGGACGGCACTGGAGCCCGTGCCAGCCACTATTGAACCTGGGAGCAACGAGGGGTTAGCGAGACCGGCGGCCTGGGAGACTTCGGTGATCGGAGTGGCATTGGTGAAGAGTTCGCCATTGTCGTAGTTGTAGGTATACCCCTTGAAGTCGATATACCAACCCTTGCCGATGTCGGATTTGACGCCGACGTATTCGAAGTCCGTCGGAACCTGGTAGTGGTTGTATTGGTAGTCGAGCCAGTTGGCGGGGTCGGAGTTGTTGACCATCTCGAAGTTGTAGCCATAGCCGGTGTAGGGCAGGATACCGCCTGGGGCCGTGTTGTAGCTGACTTTGTTGATCATAGTGGTCGCAGTGCAGAGAGAGGAGGGGGTTGAAGCGATCGTCTGGCAACGTGTCGGATTCAGGCCGTAGGTGTTGGCGGTGAGCTGGATGACGCCGCTGAATCCGGTGAGGACGGTTTTCGGCGAGAACTGGTACTGGTAGAGCAATGAGCCGGCATTGCGCATGTTGTAGTTAAAGGTCTGATAGCCGTCGGAGGTCATGCGGTGCCAGTCGACAAAGAGGTTCGACTTCTTGGCGCTGCCGAAGAGGCCGAAGGGGCCAGAGTTATAGGATCCTTCGTAGAGTTTGGTGTTCCAGGTACCGTAAGAGAATGTGCCACGAAGATCCTGCTCGCTGGTGAGCGGCATGGAGAGCAGATGGATGGAACCGCCGAAGGGCGTCGGCCCGGTGGTCGAGGCGGTGCCGGGGCTGCGGTCGAAGTCTACGCCACCAATCCACTGGCCGGGAAAAAATGCCCAGGAGTGATGAGTGGGAGTGTTGGTATCGTAGAAGGGCACGCCGTCGAAGTCGATGTCAAAGTCGCCATCGGGAAATCCGCGGAAGGAAGTTTTGCTCTGGCCGAGGCCAACGCCGTCCGAGCTTATGGTGAAGGCGCCGGGAACGATCTGCACGAGCGAACCGTAGTCGGCAATCGGCGAGGTGAAGTTCCTAATATAGGAATTTGAGACCAGCGACTGGGCGGATCGCTCCTCAAGAAATCCACCGGAAGGAGCTGTTTGCGCGGCTATGGAATCGATGCCCGCATTGACTTCAACCTGCTGCACCAGCGCACTGATCGCCAGTGTTATGGCTAGACGCTGCGTCTGGCCGTCGCCCAGGACGATCCCCGATTTCGAGTACGGAGCGAAACCGTTGCCAGTCGCTGTCACGGTGTAGGTGCCAGCGGAAAGACCATCCACGGAAAAAGCGCCACTTGCGTCGGCACGTGTTGTCCTCGCGACGCCCGTCGCAGTATTCGTGATCGTGACAGTGGCATCAAGGACCCCTACGCTCTGTACGTCGACGACGGTGCCTTCGATTTTGGCAGCGTTCTGGGCGGTGAGCACAGTGGAGAACAGCGCGATCAGGGAAATTGCAAAGGCAGACAGGCGCATGCGCCTGCTCATGGAAGAGTGAGTCACGAAGATACCTCCAGAATTCGAACAGAATTGAGACGGTGTTCGGCAGCCTTCCTAATCAGTGGGAGGAACTCTTGGGGGTAAGAATTCTGGCTGCTTGACGCCGAGGTTAACAATTCGATATGACATCTGAGTTACAACAGCATTTCGGCTGCGTTACAAAGAGCAGAGTTTTGTTTTCTAGTGGGCCTCAAATCGGAGACTGAAGCCGCATTGCAAGAGCGTAACGTGGTGAAAATGGCGAAGGAGACTAGCCTGTTTGGTTCGCGGCTAAGAATGGAACTTGGCGCACTTAACCGGCTCTACGCGCGGGATCGGCTGCATGTTGAGAGCTACGGCAATCCACCAGTCATTGTGTACGCCCCGGAAGAAGCGAGACATGGCAACTTCTTCGACAAGGCGTATACCGCCATCATGGCCCGGCCTGAATGGTGCCGGCGCTTCGAAAAAATTCATGCACAGGCGCGTTCTTTGCCTAAGGCGGAGCGGAAATGGCGCGAGCTTGACTCATCGATGAGTTCGGACGCGCTGCTGATGAACGTGTTCTGTACGCCAGAGGTGACAGGGTCGAATTCTGTTCGGCGCATGCTAGGGGTCGACACCACAGAGATGCCGGAAAAGCAGACGCCTGAGTTTGGATGGAGGGCACGTGTGCCGCTCAAAAGCGGCCGATTCGACCGCACGGAAGTCGATATGCGATGGGGAGGACTGCTCGTTGAAGCGAAGCTCACCGAGGCGGACTTTCAATGTTGCCACTCCGTGGTGATTGAGCCGTACCGCGATCTTGATCTTGTGTTCGAGTGCGAACTCTTACCCACGGTGCAGATTCCCGTTGGGAGGCAGAAATCATCGGCAGAGTTTCCCGAAGACTATTCGCAAGAGGAAAAGTTCGTCTCCGGTGAGGAGTGGCAGCAACAGAATTGGGAAGCGCAGCGGGAGTTCCTTCCGGGCTATGCGAGCTATCAGCTCATCCGCAATGTGCTTGCGGCGTACGCGCAGGGGGCGAGCTTTTGCGTGATTCACGATGCGCGGCGACCCGACTTGCGCGAAGCCTGGTACAAGGTGACGGCTGCGGTAAAGGACGCAGCCATGCGGGTCCGGTTAAAGGTGCTGACATGGCAGGAACTCGCTGCCGTCCTACCGGAAGACTTGCAGGAATTTCTCGGCGCAAAATATGGAATCGTGGCGCCCGGCAACGTGGCGCCGCCGGTTGAAGCAATGAGCGATTTCAATGCGATGTGACGCCATGATTCGAGCCGCAGTCGCGCCAGGAATCCGGTTTTCAGTGTTTGACATCATCGGGAAGCGGCGCAGGTGTTGGCAAATCGAAAACTTCAATCGCGCTTTCGTTGAGTACGGTCAGGCGCCTTCCCGAAGGCGAAAGAGCAACGTTTCCGCCGGCATCGAATGTCGGACTGATCGGGGTTTCCAACACGACCTTGCCTGTCGCCGCATCGAAAACCCTCACCACCTGGCCCTTTACCGCCTTCACCCAGGGCGTTTGCGTCTCGGCGCCCGGCGAGTGCTTAAAGACCACCGTTTCCCGGGCGAAACGCGATCCGTCCTGCGAAAAGACAAAGAGTGGTGGGACGATTGCGATAGGCGTCTCGATCTGCCAGAGTAATCGGCCGCTGGCAGAGACTCCCATCAGCTTCGGGATGTGCCCTTCAGTGCATCCGGCTACAAGCATCTCCCGGTCTGAGACGAAAAAGGAAATGGGGAGACAGGTCGACTCCACGTGGCCTAAAACCTGGCTGCCTCCGTTGAAGCTATTCAGCGTTAGGGACCACTGATCGAATCTATCGTGGACGGTGTCGAGAAAGCCCTCGGCATTGATCGACAGTGGAGCAGCGGCGCTCGCATGTCTGGTCGAGAGCACCTGCCCGGATTCGAGTCGGATGAGGCGCTCGGCGACACTCGTGGGATCGGGGTTTGGCCCGACTTGAGTTCTAAGGGGCAGAACCTTCCTCGTTCCCATAGCGTTGGTGCTGTCGAAGTGCGCTGCTGGATCGACCGAGTTTGCGAGTAAAAAGTTCCCCGAGGGGTCGAGGCGCATGGCAAGAAATCTTCCGGGAAGAGGAGCAAGCGGTTTTGTCTGAAGAGTCGCGTCGCTCGTCTCGAGGCCTTTTCGATCGCGCAGCAGAAAATGACCATCTGGCAAGAACCAGAGATAGGGCCCACGGTCCGGCAGCGTCCACAGAGTCTCGGATTGGACTTTGCCCTCGGGCAATGCCAGTACGACCGCGCGCATTTGGCGTTCCGCGCTGACGTTGCTTGCGTCGTCTTCCCGCGAGAGCAAGCCAGGTGCGCGAAAGCTGAACAACAAGTGGTCCTCATCGAGGAAACCGAGGGTGACGAGATTCTGGTTGCGCCCCAGATAGGTTGGCCCGGGGGGACCATAGCCGAGCGGCGCGGCGGAAATCGAGAACGAGGGAGACAAAGTTGGGATCGGCGGGAGCTTGTCGGGAGTCTTGTGTTTCTTTACGCGCGGAGTAAAGTCGCCCGGAAGCATAGGGGACTGGTTCTGTTCGTTCTGCGCGCGGCTAACTAAGCCCGACAGCGCAATGAGGGTCACAAGTACGACCGGCAGGCCGATCCGCCTCAGAAAAGTGATCCACGATGTCTTCATCGATACCATTTTCGCCGATTCAACGCGTTCTGCGTGTCTCGATTGGGTACCTGGTACTTCCATGTGCGCTCGCTGTCGGGTTCAGAGTGCCGCGAGGTGCTTGGCAGCCAATGGTTCATAACGTGGGATGAATAGAGGAAAACAGGGGTCGGATCGCGTGACGAGAATCACTCCGACTTAGCCAAAGGACACCTGAAACTGGTACGTTGGAACGGTAGGTTTGTTTTCAGAAAATGGCGTCAAATCCTTATTTTTCACTAGCTGTTCTTTTCGCGGCTGCCTTGGGGTTCGGTCTTACTCCGTTGGGGCTGGCTTGGCTTTGGGGAAAGGTGTTTTCGCCAGCAAAACCCAACGCAATCAAAAACGCAATTTACGAGTGCGGCTTGGAGTCCAAGGGCGACGCCTGGGTGCAATTCCGATCCGCCTACTATCTCTACGCCATTATTTTTCTCATTTTCGACGTAGAGGCAGTGTTCTTACTTCCATTTGCAGTGGCGTTTACGGGCCTCGGCGTCAGTGCCTGTCTCGCCATGCTGGTTTTTGTGCTGCTGCTGGTGGAAGGGTTGGCATGGGCATGGGCAAAAGGCGTGCTGACGTGGGCGTGAGAAAAGCAGGGTGTGGGGTTTAGGGATTAGCGTCACCGGCAGGCTGAGAACTGCGAACTAAGAGCTACGAACTGTGAACTGGAGCGAAGCGGCGAATGGCTGTCGATGAGGGACTGAAAATCGAGCTGGGCAAGCAGGGCGTCATCGTCACGTCTCTCCAGGAACTCTACAACTGGGGCCGGCGCTCCTCAGTATGGCCGATGCAGTTTGGGCTGGCGTGCTGTGCGATCGAGATGATTGCGACCACAATGGCGCGTTACGACATGGCGCGGTTCGGAGCGGAGATCTTTCGTCCGTCACCACGTCAAGCCGACATGATGATCATCTCCGGCACGGTGACCAAGAAGATGGCGCCGCAGGTCGTCCGCCTCTATAACCAGATGGCGGAGCCCAAATATGTGATTGCCATGGGTGCCTGTGCGATCTCCGGAGGGCCGTTCAAGCAGGGCTATAACGTACTGAAGGGCATCGATAGGTACATTCCAGTGGACGTGCACATTCCGGGGTGCCCGCCGCGTCCTGAAGCGCTGCTACAGGCGCTGATCACGCTCCAAAAGAAGATTGATGGGCAGCCTTTAACCGGCGAGGGGCGCCCACGCTTTCTCGATGCGGAGGCGCAAGGCGAGTTCCCGGTTCCAGAGCAGGGAGAACACGATCTCGAGCCGCCATCGAACCCAGCCGTTTGGCCGGTGCCGTTGACGATCAACAAGTAGAACGGAATAGGGAACAGAACTTGAAGACGGTAGAAGAGATTAAGGCGGCGATTGAAACGGCTGTGCCAGGCGCCCAGGTGGAGATTGTGCGCAATCCCGGACCCAGCGCGCAGCACTCACTGCGGATTGGACACGAATTCGCCGTGCAGGTAGCTACCTTCCTGCAGGATGATCCGGAACTGGCGCTGGACTTCCTCTCGAATGTCACCGGAGTGGACTGGCCGGACAAGGAAATCGCAGAAAAAGTTAAAGTGACGCGTCAAGTTACAAAGACCATTGATGGCGTGGAGCAGGCAGTCGAGGAGACGGTGGAAGAAGCGCGCAAGCGGCTCGAGCCTGGCTGTCTTGAGGTGGTGTACCACTTGTATTCGATGGCCAAGAAACACGGGCCGGTGGTGCTCCGTATGCGAACGGCGAATAGGTCGGACAAGGTGAATCTGCCATCCCTGACACGTGTATGGCGCGCAGCGGAGTTCCAAGAGCGCGAGATCTTCGATCTCTATGGGATTGTCTTTGAGGGACACCCCGATTTGCGACGGATTCTTATGTGGGACGGATTCAAGGATCATCCCATGCGGCGGGATTACGTCGATCCGGATGATTATGAGTACGAGCCGACAGCCCACGACGAGGTGCTGGCCAAAGCACACGCTCATCAAACTGCGGCGGGGATCGTCGCTGTGCCGGAAGGAGGGAAGCCATGACTTCTTCTGTCACCGACGTTGCGTTGAGCGCTGCCCGGCAGGAGGGCTGGAATCGGCCGCCCGTGATTGAGCCGGACGGTGAGGGCGAACTGCTCGAACTCGCCATGGGACCGCATCATCCTTCGACCCATGGGGTATTTCGGATGGATGTTGCCCTCGATGGGGAGCGTGTGGTCAGGCTCAAGCCGGTGTTCGGCTACCTGCACCGCAACCACGAGAAGATCGCGGAGAACACCTCATATCTCGCGTCGATGCCCTACACCGACCGGCTGGATTACTTCTGCTCGTTGACCAATAACTGGGCCTACGCACTCGCTGTTGAGAAGCTGGTAGGGCAGGCGGTCCCAGAGCGGGCCGAGTACCTGCGCGTAATTCTCGCCGAACTGACGCGCATCCAAAACCACGCTTCTTCGATTGGATTTTTGCTTCAAGAGATGGGTGCGAGCGGCACGCCACTGATGTACGCGTTTCGCGAGCGCGAAAAGATCCTGGATCTTTTCGAAACCCTCACCGGCTCACGCATGATGTGCAATTACATGCGCTTCGGTGGCTGCCGCGTGGATACCTCGCCCGCTTGGCTGGACGCGACGCGCAAAGTTGTGGCTGGAATTCCGGAATTTGTAGACGAGTTCGAACGGTTCCTGCGCACCAACGAGATTCTGATGGCGCGCACCCAGGGCATGGGAATTCTTCGTCCGGAACTGGCCGTGAATGC
>Ga0187863_10000634_pt1 | contig 29666 bp, 22 predicted proteins | sample June2016WEW_11_1_FD_132975 | JGI IMG/M metagenome (GOLD analysis project Ga0187863, IMG submission 132975) | Peatland microbial communities from SPRUCE experiment site at the Marcell Experimental Forest, Minnesota, USA - June2016WEW_11_10 | ecosystem: Environmental > Terrestrial > Soil >...
CTCGCCCTTGGAGGTTGCAGCCATCTCACCAATCTGCTGCAGTCCTTCCAGAATGCCGATGAGTTCGTCGGCGGACAGAACGCCGGCGTTCTTCAGAGCGCGAGCATGGGCGCCGCTCGCCGCCAGTTCATAACTCAGCAGCCTGCGGTCGAAATCAAACGACCGCTGCCAACGCTCGAATTGCGGATCCAGCGGCTGCCGAAACCGGCCCGACCACATCTTCATCGCGTAACCTCCAGGCGAGTCCGAGCCCTGGTGCGCGAAGGCAGTCCGAGAATCCGAATGAATCCTTCCGCATCTTTCTGGTCGTAACTGTCGCCCATGGTGAATGATGAGAGATCGGTGCGATAGAGTGAATGCTCAGACTGGCGGCTCACCACAGAGACGTTTCCCTTGTACAGAGAGAGCGTCACGGTGCCGGTTATTTCTTTCTGCGTACTCGCGACAAAGGCGTCCAGCGCCTCGCGCAGGGGTGTAAACCATAAACCAAAGTAGACCAACCCCGCATACTTCAGCCCTACGTGTTGCTTGAAGTGTGCCACTTCGCGCTCCAGGCACAGGGCTTCGAGTTCGCGATGCGCCGCGATCAGCAACGTCCCGCCCGGCGTTTCATAACAACCGCGCGACTTCATGCCCACGAAGCGGTTCTCAACCAGATCCACCCGTCCAATCGCGTTGCGCGCACCAATTTCGTTCAGCAACTCAACCAGAGACACCGGATCAAGCTTCATGCCATCTACCGCAACCGGAATCCCTTTCTCGAAACCAATGGTCACTTGCTCGTTCTTGTCCGGCGCTTCTTGTGGCGAGCGAGTCATTTGCCACGTTGCCGGCAGCGGCGCATTCGCGGCATCTTCCAATTCTCCGCCTTCGTGACTGAGGTGCCAGAGATTGCGGTCCCGGCTGTGAATTTTCTCGCGGCTCGCCGCCACCGGGATGCCGTGCTGTTCGGCGTAATCGAGGCAATCTTCACGAGATTTCAGCGACCACTCCCGCCACGGCGCGATCACTTTCAGCTCTGGCGCGAGCGCCTGATACGTTAACTCAAAACGCACCTGATCGTTCCCCTTGCCCGTGCAGCCATGCGCCACGGCCGTCGCACCCTCGCGCAGAGCCACTTCCACTTGATGCTTTGCGATCACGGGACGCGCCAGCGATGTGCCCAGCAGATACTTATGCTCGTACACCGCGCCGGCTTGCAGCGCCGGAAAAACGTATCCAGTCAGAAACTCCTCGCGGAGATCCTCCACGATCACTTTGCTCGCGCCCGTCGCGTAGGCCTTCTCGACCACGGCTTCAATGTCGTCGCCCTGGCCCACATCGCCGACCATCGCGATGACGCTGTAATCGTAGTTTTCTTTGAGCCACGGAATAATAATGGAGGTATCGAGTCCACCAGAATAAGCAAGAACAACTTTGTCAGGCATGCGCGCTCCTTGCGGGCAGACGATCGCCGCCGCCCAGCAGCAAATACATAATCGCTTTTTGTACGTGCAGGCGGTTTTCCGCTTGCTCGAAGATTAGAGACTGCTCCGAATCCATAACGGCATCCGTCACTTCCAACCCCCGATGCGCTGGCAGGCAGTGCATGAATACCGCGTGGGGCGCGGCTTCCGCCATGAGTTCTGTATTCACCTGATAAGGCGGAAAGATCCGCGCGCGCTCGCTCTCCTGCCGCTCCTGCCCCATGCTTGTCCACGCATCCGTGTAGATCGCGTCGGCTCCGGCAACCGCTTCGTGCGGGTCCGTTAGTAAATGGATTTCGGCTCCGGTCTCTTCGGCAATCTCACGCGCCGCGGCGACAATTTCCGGATTGGGCGTATAGCCCGGCGGCGTTGCCACGCGGATTGACGACCCCAGGCACGCACACGTCAGCAGCAACGAGTGTGCCACATTGTTGCCGTCACCTACATAGGCCAGGCAACTGTTCTTCACATCTCCGAAGCGCTCCATCAGCGTCAGATAATCAGCCAGGGCCTGGCAAGGATGTTCCAGATCGCTGAGCGCGTTAATCACCGGAACGGAAGCATGCTCCGCCATGCCATCGATGGTCTGCTGCGAGTAGGTGCGCAACACAATCAGGTCCACCCAGCGCTCCAGGTTGTGGGCCACGTCACTGAGCTTCTCGCGGGCATCGAGCCGTTCGTGAGTCTGGTCGACGAACATCGCAGTACCGCCCAGGCTCACCATTCCTGCCTCAAACGTCAGCCGGGTTCGCAAAGATGGTTTCTCGAAGAACATCACCATCTGGCGGCCGGTGAGCGCCCTGCGAAAGTCCGCGGGATGCGACTTCATGATTCCAGCCAGATGCAGCACTGCATTCACGCCAGCGGGGCCGAGGTCGCGAGTCGACACGAGGTCGGGACACCAAAACACTTGCGGCACTCTCCCGGGAGCGGCCGCCATTCCGCCTTGCACATGACTATTCAACTTTGACTCCTTCTTCTGAAGCTGCGCACCTGCCGGTTGCGATTTGTACTTGTACTGCGCGGCGACTGACTGGCTCATGAATAAGTAACCTCGGTGCCGCACGACAACTTGGTTAGATAAAACTGCGGCAGGATCTCCGCCTCGTTTGCAGGGAAAATTCTCACTCGGCCCACGCCTTGTTTCAGCGCCTGCCCGCAGGCGTGCAGCTTTGGCAGCATGCCTCCGCTGATGATCGAAACGGCGGCGAGTTCGGCTGCCTGCTTCGTGCTCAGCCAGGGCATCACGATTCCGGCGGCATCCTTCACCCCGGGCACGTCGGTGAGAAAAATCAGCGTATCGGCGTGGCAGGCCGCGGCGCAGGATGCCGCCATTTCATCGGCGTTGACGTTGTAGTATTCGCCGTCGGCGCCCAATGCCAGCGACGCCAGAACCGGGATCCCTCCCTGCTGCCACAACGCTTCGATCCAGCACGGTTCCGCGAAGCAAATCTCGCCTACAAATCCCAGGTCACGGCCATGAACGAACTTCTTCCGGGCTCGGAATGTCATGCCGTCGCCGCCGCAGAACCCAATGGCCGGCATGCCCGCCGTTTGAATCGCCGCGACCAACTTCTTATTGATGATCCCAGCCAATACCATCAGCGCCGTATCCCGAGTTTCCGCATCGGTGACGCGTAACCCGTCTACAAACTCGCTTTTCTTTCCCAGGCGCTCCAGCATGCGGGTCAGCGCGCTGCCCCCGCCATGAACGACGGCAACGCGGTGGCCATCCTGCGCCAACTCGGCGATGGACTGGGCACACTTGCGCAGCGTCGCCGCATCTTCGATCGCCGCTCCGCCGATCTTCACCACAATCGTCACTGCAAACCCTCCCGCTCTTCCCACTCGTACATCAGGTTCATGTTCTGCACCGCCTGTCCCGCCGCACCTTTCAGCAGATTGTCCACGCAGGAAACCAGCACCAGCCGCCGGCCATCTTCCGCCAGACAGAACCCCAGATCGCAATAATTCGTGTGCAGCGAAAACTGCACCTGCGGCAGCTTCGGTGTGGCAAATATTCGCACCCAATGCCTCCCCGAGTAAAAATCACGCAGGCAAGACTCCACTTCCGCCGGCTTCATCGCCCGATTCAGATGGACGTAGATCGTCGACAGAATCCCGCGCGGAATGGGCAGCAGATGAGGCGCAAAAGTCAGCTCCGCGTCATCCAGCCCCAACTGCTCCACCATCTCTCCCAGGTGCCGATGATTGAACACCGAGTAGGCGGACAGATTGTCGGCCACTGAAACGAAATGAGTACGCGACGTAGGAGCCTTCCCCGCTCCCGAGACTCCCGACTTCGAGTCGGAGATAATCCCGCGGTTACGGTCAATCAACCCGGCCTGCAGCAGCGGAGCCAAAGCTAGAATCACTGATGTCGCATAGCAGCCCGGATTCGCCACCAACTCAGCCGACGCGATGCGGTCACCATTCAACTCCGGCAGGCCATACACCGCTTTCGCCGTCAATTCCGCGGCCGTGACTGCATCCGCGTCCTGGAATGAGTAGATGGCGCGATGCTGCGCTTGTTTCAGCCTCCACGCGCCACTCAGATCGATCACACGCAATCCCTGCGCGATCGCCTCCGGCACCAGAGACCGCGACGCTTCATGCGGCGTAGCCAGGAAAAGTAACTGCACGCCTTGACGTTTCAGTTCCGGCCACGACAGCGGTCGAAGCGGATAGCCGCCGTTGCCCGATAACTCTGGAAACACCTCCGCCAAATCTTCCGCGCCATCGCTGCCACCCTCACGCCGCAACAGTACAGGCTTCTCCAGCCGCGGATGACGTTCGAGAATGCGCGTCAGCTCCAGCCCCGAATAGCCGCTCGCACCCAGCACTGCGCTTTTGATCTTCCCAGACATCAGCCCAGCATCTCCTCGATCCGCACCGCAACCTTCTTGCCCGCGTCCTTGTCAGGACAAACAATCAGGATCGTGTCGTCTCCGGCGATCGTTCCCACTACTTCCTCCCACTCCTGTTCATCGAGCGCTGCCGCCACCGGCTGAGCGCTGCCAATGATGGTCTTCACCACCAGCAAATTCTGAGCGGGCCGCACATCCAAAACGAACTCGCGAACCAGCCGCTGCACCGGAGGTAAGGCCAACCCGGCAGCGCCTTCGCCTTGAGGCAGCGCGTAACCGGCCCCCGTCTTGCTCAAATTCAGCTCGTGAACGTCCCGCGACAGCGTCGCCTGCCCCACCTTGAATCCCCGCTTGCGCAACGCCCGCTGCAAATCTTCCTGGTTGACGATTGGCCCCTGTCTCAACGCTTCCAGAACGGCTCTCTGTCGCAGGACTTTATTCATGGTGAATATTTATTCATATGTATGAATAAATATTCTCTATCTTACAGGCCCCACCCTCCCTGTCAAGGGAAAACATCGCCGCCCCTTAATATCCTCGGTAACCCGCCGGCCCAGATGCTAGCGCAGCCGCTGGGGTGGCAATCTTCGCGAGGGCCGAAAGCCGGGGCACAGCCTCAAATCCTTGCTAGACTACTCGCGGTCCGGAAAGTCGCCATCAGTCGGCGCGGGAACACGCCTTCATGAACAACAAGACCACTCTGGTTGCTGAGTTGATTGCCGAATTCCTCGGAACTTTCGTCTTGATGCTCTTCGGCACAGGTGTAGTAGCCATGGTCGTTCTGTTCCCCTCGAGCGCACCGGGGGGCACGGTTCACGGCGGCTACACCAACATCACGCTAGGCTGGGGACTGGCCGTCACCATGGGCATCTATGTTGCGGGAAAAGTTTCCGGCGGCCACCTCAACCCTGCGGTCACCCTCACCCTGGCGGTGTTCCGTGGTTTTCCCTGGCGTAAGGTAGTGCCTTATTCCATCGCGCAGACCGCCGGTGCATTCCTTGCCTCCGCCCTCGTATACCGGAACTATCTTCCCGCCTTCCACCAATTCGATCCTCAACTGGAGAAAACCGCCGGGGTATTCACAACTTTCCCGGCCTTCCCGGCATTGCCTCAAGCAGGATTTCTCGATCAGGTCATCGGTACGGCTCTGCTGCTGCTCCTGGTGCTGGCCATCACTGACGAACTCAACGTCCCTCCCGGAGCCAACCTCGCGCCTGCGATGATCGGGTTAGTGGTCGTGGCCATTGGAATGAGCTTCGGCGGGATGCACGGATATGCGATTAATCCCGCACGCGATTTCGGCCCTCGCCTTTTCACCGCGGTGGCCGGATTTCGCAACAATGGCCTCACCGACGGGTCGCGGGTGTGGTGGATACCGGTGGTCGCGCCGCTGCTGGGCGGACTGGTTGGCGCTGCAGCCTACGATTTCGGCATTCGACGATTTCTGCGCGCGTCGCAGCCTTCGTCCTGACCAACGTTCGACAAAAGGAAGGTCCCTTGCGTTACATTCTCTCTCTCGATCAGGGCACAACCAGTTCGCGAGCCCTCTTGTTTGACGATCAAGGCGCAGTCCAGTCCGTGGCGCAGCGCGAGTTTACCCAGATCTTCCCCCAACCCGGATGGGTCGAGCACGATCCCGAAGAGATCGCGACATCGCAAATCGCCGTTGCCCTGGAAGCTTTAGCACAAGCGCGTGCACAACCCAGCGACGTGGCCGCCATCGGCATCACCAACCAGCGCGAAACCACCATTGTGTGGGACCGCACGACCGGCAAGCCCATTTACAACGCCATTGTCTGGCAAGATCGCCGCACCGCCGCCTTTTGCCAGCAACTCAAGGCTGAAGGCCATGAGAGCCTGATCCAGCAGCGCGCGGGCTTGCTGATCGACGCTTACTTTTCCGCCAGCAAGATTGCCTGGATTCTGGAACATGTCCCGAACGTCCGCGAACTCGCTCAATCGAATCGGTTGGCCTTCGGTACCGTGGATACGTGGCTGCTCTGGAAGTTGACTGGCGGTCGCGTGCACGTCACCGACGCCAGCAATGCCTCCCGCACCATGCTTTTCAATCTTCATTCCGGCCGCTGGGACAACGACCTTCTCGATCTGTTCCGAATTCCCATGTCGATGTTGCCCGCAGTCCGATCCTCCAGCGAAGTTTACGGAGAAGTGAGCGCCGTCCCCGGCCTCAACGGAATCCCCATCGCAGGCGTCGCCGGAGATCAGCAGGCCGCGCTCTTTGGGCAACGATGCGCCAGTCCTGGCCTCACCAAAAATACCTACGGCACGGGTTGCTTCATGTTGCAAAGCACGGGCAATCGCGCCGTCGCATCCACTCATCGCCTGCTCACGACTGTGGCTTGGAGAATCGGTGACAAAACGGACTACGCACTTGAAGGTAGCGTGTTTGTTGGCGGAGCCGTCGTCCAGTGGCTGCGTGACGGCTTAGGAATCATTCGCACTTCCGCGGGAGTGGAGACTCTGGCGAATTCTGTCCCCGACAATGGCGGCGTGTACTTTGTTCCCGCCTTCGTAGGCCTCGGCGCTCCGCACTGGGACTCCTACGCGCGCGGCGCAATCTTCGGCCTCACGCGAGGCAGCAACGCAGGCCACATCGCGCGCGCAGCTCTCGAGAGCATCGGGTATCAAGTGGCCGATCTGATGGACGCAGTTCAAACCGACACCCGCACTCCCCTCCAGGAGCTGCGCGTGGATGGCGGCGCTTCCGCCAACGACGCTCTCATGCAATTTCAGGCGGATATTCTCGGCGTGCCCGTGGTGCGTCCTGCGATGACGGAGACAACAGCGCTGGGTGCCGCATTCCTGGCTGGTCTAGGCGCGGGCTTCTGGAAGGAAGCGCAGGCAATTTCAGACTTGCCGCGCGAGGAACGCCGGTTCGAACCTCGTCTGCCGCACTCCCAGGTGGATGCCATGCGACAGCGCTGGAACGAAGCTATCTCTCGAGCGAAGTCCTGGGAGCACGTCGGAGGAGAGTAAAGTCAGCTTGAATTTCTCTTGTTCGTCTCACTTCGTAACTTCGCCGATGAAAACCCCGTAGGGCTCCAGCGAAACTTCGTCTCCTTTGGCAGCTAATTTCCCAGTCGCTAGCAAGCTCTTGGCCGAGGAGAAGCCCTTGCCCTTCAATTCGAGATTTACCTTCTGCGGCGCGTCCGACATATTCAGCGCCACTACCACACCCTGGTCTTTATATATGCGCAAGTAGGAAAGCACGTTCGCATCGCTCTCATTCAGCGGAGTGTAGTTTCCGTCCAGCAGGGCGCGGTTCGTGTGCCGCAGCTTGAGCACCTCCTTGTAGAACTCCAAGACCGAATTCGGATCCTTCAACTCCTCCGCTACGTTGTGTGTCTTATACGTAGCGGGAACTGGGAGCCACGGCGTTCCTCTGGAGAAGCCTGCGTTTTCGCTGCTGTCCCATTGCATCGGAGTACGCTCACCGTCCCGGCCTTTCTCTTCCGGCCAGCCTGTGCGCCCGATCGGGTCCTTCACATCCTCTTTGCGCGTCGGAGGCGTGGTTTTCATTCCAATCTCTTCCCCGTAATACATGATCGGAGTCCCGCGCAGCGTGAGATAAAGTGCTGCCATCAGCTTCGCGATCTGGTCGTTGTGCTGGCCATCGCCGTAACGGTCGTAGGAGCGCGCAATGTCGTGATTGCCGATCACAAACGTGGGCCACCCGGAAGCCGCGTCCACCGCGGCAATCTGCTTGCGGAATTCCGCTGGTGAGAGCTTGTTGATCATTGTGAAAAGAAAATCCATGGGCAACTGCAGTTCGTTATTGCCTTCACCGTAATACTGATTAAGTTCGGCCACGTCCGCCGTCCATGTCTCGCCGATCAACACCGCGTTGCTCTCATCCGCCACCTTGCGCAATCCGCGCAACACGTCGTGCAATTCGGGCAACTTCGTGTTGTATTTGTTCTCCTCGATCGCATCCCCGTAAGCGTTCTTGCCGGGACGGATGATCGGGTTATCGTGAAGGCCGGCGTCTTCAAACAGTGTTTCCACCGCATCCAGCCGGAAACCCGCTACCCCGCGCTTGTACCACCAGCGCGTCACATCGAACATGGCGTCCTTAACCGCCGGATTGCGCCAGTTCAGATCCGGCTGCTCCGCATAGAAAAAATGGTAGTAGTACTGATTGGTGACTGGATCAAACTTCCACGCCGGTCCGCCAAAGAGCGACACCCAGTTGTTCGGAGGCTCGCCCGGCCCTTTTCCATCACGCCAGATATACCAGTCCCGATGTGCGGACATGCGCGATGATTTCGAATCCAGAAACCATTTGTGCTGATCGGACGTGTGGTTCACGACGAAATCGAGGATGATGTGAATGTCCCGCTTCTTGGCCTCGCTGGCCAGCACATCGAAATCCGCCAGCGTCCCGTACATGGGATCGATGTTCTCGTAGTCGGAAACATCGTAGCCGAAGTCCACCTGCGGCGAAGGGAAGCAAGGAGAAATCCAGATCGCATCCACTCCCAGATCCTTCAAGTAGTCGAGCTTCGACGTAATCCCCCTCAAATCCCCGACGCCATCGTTATTGCTGTCCGCGAAACTGCGCGGATAAATCTCATAAAACACGGCGTGCTGCCACCATTGACGCCCCTCGGCATCGACAGCATGGGAGGATGTCTGCGCTGCGGCAATCGATCCTGCCATGCACAGACTAACTAGAAGCGCGACCAACCGTGACGCGAGCTTATTCATTCCAGAGACCTCCAGGAAAGTGTAGCGCGGGCGACCCGTCCGCTGTCGCGAGAGGCTCGCCCTGGCGGTTGTTAGAAACAGTTACTCGCTCCCGACACGCCCGCCGCAGGGCTTGCAAACTCAAGGTTCACTGCATATAAGAAGTAAGTGCGGTGCGAATTCTAGCACGAGCCGAAACCGGCCAGGTAGCGACCTCATTGTTTCCTTCGCGACGCTTATTCTTGAAGTCTCTCAGCCGGTCCGCGCTGGTCTTATCCCTTGAAAGCATTGTGGAATTGGCGCGGCCTCATTGGCTGCGCGCTTCCCTCGCTCCCCGCCAGCAGGTAGATCAGAAGGCGGATCAGAAAGAATCGGCGGCGCCACCTTCCGACCTCGGAGTCAGCTTCCTTAACGTCGCACGCGAATCCGGCCTGAATGTCAAAACCATCTTCGGGGGAGAACATAAGAACAAGTACCTGCTCGAAACCACAGGCTGCGGTATAGCATTTTACGATTACGATAACGACGGCTGGCTCGACATTTTTATCGTGAACGGCTGGCGGCTCGAGGGTTTCCCCGCCGGCAGCGAGCCCACCTCGCATCTTTTTCGGAACAATCGCGACGGCACTTTCACCGACGTGACTGCCAAGGCCGGCCTCGTCCACTCCGGCTGGGGACAGGGCGTTTGCGTCGGCGATTACGACAACGATGGTTGGGACGATCTCTTCGTCACCTATTACGGCAAGAATGTCCTCTATCACAACAACGGCGACGGCAGCTTCACCGATGTGAGCCAGAAGGCCGGAGTAGCCGGCAAGAGTACACGATGGAACACAGGTTGCGCCTTCGTCGATTACGACCGCGACGGTCATCTCGACCTCTTCGTCGCCAACTACATCGACATGGATCTCGCCACCGCCCCCCTCCCGGAATCCGGCCCATGTCTCTATAAAGGCGTGATGGTCGCCTGCGGCCCGCCCGGTCTTCAGGGCGGCAAGAACATCCTTTACCACAATAATGGCGACGGCACTTTCACTGACGTTTCCGAAGCGGCGGGAATACTCCGCACGAACAGCACCTACGGCCTGGGCGTTCTGACTGCCGACTTCGACAATGACGGATGGCCTGACATTTATGTCGCCAATGATTCCGCCGCCAGCGCGCTCTATCACAACAAGAAGAATGGAACGTTTGAAGAAATCGCCATCGAGGCCGGTTGCGCCCTCAGTCCGGACGGCAAACCCCAGGCCGGCATGGGCGTCTCCGCGGCCGACTACGACCTCGACGGCAACCTCGACCTCCTCAAGACTAACTTCGCCGGCGATACTCCCTCGCTCTATCACAACCTGGGCGGCGGTAACTTCGAGGACGTCACCTTCGCCGCGGGTTTGGGCGCGCACACCCAATTCTTAGGCTGGGGTTGCGGATTCTTCGACTTCGATAATGACGGTTGGCCCGACGTTCTGATTTGCAATAGCCACGTTTATCCCGAGGTTGAGCAACTGAAAAACGAGTCGGGTTATGCCCAGCGCAAACTGCTCTACCGCAACCTGCGCAATAGCCGTTTCGCCGATGTTTCTTTGGATGCCGGTCCGGGCATCTCCGACCCCGTGCCCGCGCGCGGCTGCGCCTTCGGTGACTTCGACAACGACGGCAACATCGACGTCGTGGTCAATACCGTCAACGACTATCCCCAACTCTTACACTGCACTTCCACGCTCGGCAACAATTGGATCAAGATCCGGACTATCGGCACCAAGTCCAACCGAAGTGGCATTGGCGCTCGTCTCACTTGTGTAACTCATTCTCCCGGGGAAACCAAGCCTCACCGGCAGATCGATGAAGTGCGCAGCGGAGGAAGTTACATCTCCCAGAACGATTTACGCATCCACTTCGGGCTCGGAAGAGCCGCGAAGGTCGAAGTGCTGGAAATCCGCTGGCCCAGCGGCCACATCGATTCGCTGAAAGACGTGAAGGCGAATCAGTTGATCTTCGTTAAGGAAGGCGAGGGGATTATTCGCAACATGCAATTCACGACAAACCCGAAGTCCGTAAAATGATGCGCCAATAGATGACTCGGACCTCGAATGTCAGTTTCCTTATCGACTGCGGTCAATGTCATTTGAGCGCCTTTTCCCGCTTTTCCAGGGAAGAATCGGCGCTTCCGCAACGCCAACGTTTGTGTCCGCGCCTCCGTAATAGAACAAATATCGTTCCCCTTGCCGCACCGTGCCTTCCACGAACACCACATTCGGAACCTGCCCAACTTTCTCCCATTGTTTCTGGGGAGCGAAGATGCCAGCATCCGTTCGCCAGATCACCACGCGCGGATCATTTCGGTCGAACACCGCCATGCCAGTGCGGTACACCAGCTTGTCGTCAGCACCGTTATAGATCAAGAAAATTCCCTCGGGTGTGACGATCGGCGCAGGTCCCGGTTCCGCCACACGAGAATCAAACTTTCCCGCGCGCACGGGCAACACAGGCGCATCGGTCGCATCCGTCCAATGCAACAGATCGGTCGAAGATGCCAGCCCCATTTGGTCGTTGTTGTCCGGTGTCGTCCCCAGAAAATACATCCAGTACTTGCCGGCAATCTTTTCTGGCACAATCGCCCCTGACTTCGTCCAGCGAACGTTCCATCGCCCCTTATAGGCAGGAAGAATCACCCCTCTTCGCTCCCAGTGGATGAGATCCTTCGAAGTCGCCAGACACAGTTGCGCATCTTTCTTGTTATAGCCGGTGTAAGTCAGGTAGTAGGTATCGCCGAACTGCACCAGCCGTGGATCTTCCACGCCGCCATCTTTTTCGTAATCGTTTTCTGGAGATAGCACAGGCTCGCTCCGCCGCGTGAAGTGAATTCCGTCTGCACTCTCGGCATAGCCAAGCCGCGAGGTACCGCCTTTGTCCTGGGCCCGGTAGAGCATGACGAACTTGCCGTCACGAAGAATCACAGATGGGTTGAAAGTACCCGCCGACTCCCATCCGTCCCCTTGCGGCGAGATGATGGGAGTCTCGGAAGCTCGCTGCCACGGCCCAAACGGTAAATTTGCGCTATCCTGTGAAGCCAGCGCCAGAAGCAGCGTGACTAGCTTTACCCAGCTTTTGGAATAAATAGAATGCATCATGGCGGTGGTTGACCTTTGATATTGGCTTTCGGGGAAACTCTTATGCTTCAACCTCGATGCGTGCCTCCCGATTCTCCGCCAGTTTGTTCGTTACCGCAACCGTCCGCCGCTTCGCGGATCATTTCATGCTGAGCAAGAAGCACATAGTCGTCGGTCTGGGCGAATTGCTTTGGGATCTATTGCCTGCCGGAAAGCAACTCGGTGGCGCGCCGGCCAATTTTGCTTACATTACTTCACTGCTTGGGGATGAAGGCATTCCCGCCAGCCGCCTGGGTGAGGACGCTCTTGGTGCGGAAGCGATCCGTCGCCTCGGCGAGCTCGCTCTTCCTACTGAATTCATTCAGAAAGACGCGGACCATCCCACCGGAACGGTGAAGGTTGAAGTGGATGGCACGGGTCAGCCCAGGTTTGAGATCTCCGAGTCAGTGGCATGGGATTTTCTCGATTGGACGCCGCAGTGGCAGAAGCTTGCTCAACAGGCCGACGCCGTGTGCTATGGATCGCTGGCGCAACGATCCGAGTGCAGTCATGCCACGATTCGTAGTTTCCTGCTCGCTTCGCACCCAAGCGCGGCGCGGGTTTTCGACGTCAACTTCAGGCAACACTTTTACACCACGCAGGTTTTCGCCGAATCGATGAAGCTGGCCACCATCATCAAACTCAACCATGAAGAACTCCCGAGAATTATGCGTTTGTTCGAGCTCGAACATCGCAGCGAGGAAGAGTCGGCCCGGCGTCTGCTCTCTTTGTATGAATTGAAGCTGGTCTGCGTCACGCGCGGCGATGGCGGCAGCATCCTGGTTTCGGTCGATGAATCCAACCAGCATCCGGGTTTCAAAGTGAAGGTAGCAGATACCGTCGGAGCGGGCGACGCGTTCACGGCAGCTCTGGTGCACGGCTATCTTCGCGGAACCCCGCTTGCGCAGGTCAATGAAACCGCCAACCGCGTGGGCGCGTGGGTCGCCAGTCAGTCCGGTGCAACACCCCCCTTGAAACCAGGCGGATTGGCGCAAACGTTGGCCGAGATCGGCTAGTACTCGTCCACTCTTAAGGCGGGGTTTCTCTGCGCTCCATTCACCCGCCTCCGCCGCCCTATCATCGCGGTTTTAGTTTATTCTGCTTAGTTTGGTGTTTGGCGTTTGAGGGGGCCCATTGACCATATACTTGGTAGGCGTTCGTTTGCTCATCTGCATTTCGGTTTTCCTGTCAATCGGATCTTGCACCGCGCAGCAAATTCCCGAGAATACTTATCAGGATCTCCATTGGCGTATGATCGGCCCGTTTCAAGGAGGCCGCACCCGCGCCGCAACTGGCGTCGCGAGCCAGCCCAATGTCTTCTACGTAGGCCAGGTCAACGGCGGCGTATGGAAGTCGGATGACTACGGCCGCACCTGGACGCCCATCTTCGATCACGAATCTACGCAATCGATTGGCGCCATCGCCGTAGCATCTTCAAATCCCAACATCATTTATGTCGCCAGCGGCGAAGGCCTGCATCGCCCCGACCTCTCAGTCGGCAACGGAATCTACAAATCCACCGACGCCGGAAAGACCTGGACTCATCTCGGCTTGCGCGACGGCTTCCAGATTCCCGCACTTGCCGTCGATCCTCGCGATCCCAATCGAGTCTTCGCTGCCGTGCTCGGCCATCCCTACGGTCCTAATGAAGAGCGCGGCCTTTTTCGTTCCACTGACGGTGGCCAGACATGGGAAAAGTCCATCTACAAGAACGCGAATACCGGCGCCTCCGACGTCGAGATTGATCCTTCCAATCCCGATGTGATTTACGCCTCCATGTGGGAGGTGCGCGAAGGCCCATGGGAGGACAACAACGAAGTCAACGGAACCGGCGGCGGATTGTTCAAGTCCACCGATGGTGGAAACACCTGGCATCCTCTTACCAACGGCTTGCCGAAAGATCTCTCGCAAATCTATGTCGCTATCGCTCCTACAGATCCGCGGCGACTTTATGCCACACTTGGCACCGCCTCAGGTGCGCTTGCGGTCTACCGTTCCGACGACGCCGGAGATAGCTGGTCGAAAGCAACCGATGATCCGCGCCCCTCCGGCCGCATCGGCGGCGGCGATCTCCCGATCCCCAGAGTCGATTCCAAGAATGCTGACATCGTCTACAGCGCCAGCACCGTAACCATGAAGTCGACCGACGGCGGCAAGACATGGTCCGGTTTCCGCGGCGCGCCGGGTGGCGACGACTATCAGAATCTCTGGATCAATCCCAACGACCCTAACATTATTCTCTTAGTCAGCGATCAGGGCGCCCTCGTGACCGTCAACGGCGGAGCCACCTGGAGTTCCTGGTACAACCAGCCGACGGCCCAGATTTATCACGTCGCGGTGACCACTACCTTTCCGTATTGGGTTTGCGGAGGCCAACAGGAGAGCGGTTCCGTCTGCATCGCGAGCCGCGGCAACGACGGCGCCATCACCTACCGCGAGTGGCATCCCGTCGGCGCGATCGAATATGGTTACGTCACACCCGATCCGCTCGACCCTGACATCATTTACGGCGGCGGCAGAAGCGAGGTCTCGAAGTTTCACTGGTCCACCGGGCAGGTGCAGAACATCACCCCGATCCCACTGCGCACCGCGAAATACCGAACCGATCGCACCGAGCCCTTGCTGTTCTCGCCCCTCGACCCGCACGTTCTCTATTTCGCCAGCAACGTGCTCTTTAAAACCACCGACGGCGGAAATTCCTGGCAGACCATCAGCTCCGACCTCACCCGCGAGAATCCCGCCGTTCCATCTAGCGTAGGTACTCTAATTCCCAAAGGCGCCGACCAACAGCGCGGGGTCATCTACGCGCTCGCCCCTTCGTTCAAGAACATCAATACGCTCTGGGCGGGCACCGACGACGGTCTGATTTGGCTGACTCGCGACGGCGGCAACAACTGGAACGACATCACTCCGCCGGGCCTAACACCTTGGAGCAAGGTCACTCAGATCAGCGCCTCGCACTTCGATGACGACACCGCCTACGCTTCCGTGAGCCGCTTCCGCATCGACGATGAGCGGCCTTACATTTACCGTACTCACGATGGCGGCAAAACCTGGAAGCTGATCACCGCCGGCCTTCCCGGCCTCGGCCCCGTAGATACGGTCCGCGAAGATCCCGTCCGCAAAGGCCTGCTCTTTGCCGGCACCGAAAACTCAGTCTGGGTCTCGTTCGACGACGGCGACCGCTGGCAATCGTTGCAGCTGAATCTGCCGCACACTTCCATGCGCGATCTCTGGATTCACGACAACGATCTCATCGTCGCCACGCATGGGCGCTCATTCTGGATTCTGGATGACATCACCCCGCTGCGCGAAGCGACCGATTCGGTCGCCAATGCCGACGCGCATCTCTTCACTCCAGCCCTGGCCTACCGCATGCAGCGTGATACCTATACCGACACACCGCTCCCGCCCGACGAGCCCGCCGCCGCTAATCCTCCCGACGGCGCGGTCATTGATTACTATCTGGCTCACGCCTCCGGCCCCGTCACTCTCGAAATCCTCGACGCTCACGGCCAGCTCGTTCGCAAATATTCCAGCGCGGACGAACCTGATGTCAGCGAGGCGGACCTGAAGAAGCAACTCATTCCCCTTTACTGGCTGCGTCCTTTCCACCCTCTGCCCTCCGACGCCGGCATGCACCGCTGGGTTTGGGATCTGCACTATCCCACGCCCGATTCCACGCGCCACGACTATCCCATCTCTGCAATCCCAGGGGACACACCTCGTTACCCGCTCGGTCCGACGGCTTTGCCTGGCCCGTATACCGCGCGGCTCACCGCAAACGGAAAAACTTATACCGCCCCCTTCGTGGTGAAGATGGACCCTCGCGTAAAGATCTCGGCAGCCAGCCGGGAGAAAAAGTTCCAGTTTGAAGTGCGCCTCGCCTCCCTCCTGAGTGAAACTTCACGGGCAGTACTGCAAGCCGGATCGATTCGCGAGCCCTTGCAGAAACTGAGCCAACAAGCCACCGGCCCAATTCACGATTCCGTTCAGGCTTTCCAGAACAAACTTGCAGAAGTTCTTGGGGCGTCGTCCGGGTTCTCCGCGCCACCTTCCGGCGATGTCACTCTCACGCGAGTAAACGGACAGGTGGCTGTGTTATACGGCCAGGTCTGGCAGGTCGATGCGGAGCCAACCGCTTCGCAGTCGGAAGCCACCACGGCCGCAGAACACGACGCATCGGAGGTAATTAAACGTTGGGATGCTCTCAAAACGACAGACCTTCCTGCGCTCAATCGCGCCCTCAGCGAGGCAAACCTGCCGGCGGTACGGATTGAAATGGATCTGCACAAAGAAGATGCGGTTATGGATGAAGAATAGGCACAGCTCGTTCCTCTTTCAGCCAGAGGATTTGCTCTGTGGACGAAAGTTAGGAGGCTCGTCTTCTCGTCGGCGAGCTGTGCGCAAGATCTTGCAAACCCTCCTACTTCGGGCAAAATTAATTTGTCAAATCTTTGTACAAGGGGATCAGAATCCCCGCAACCGGGTTATAATCCGGCGGCCTTGAGATTCCAGGCCGAAGCTCAAGCTGCTACCCTCTGCGGCGTTGCACTGTGGGGAACACCGCATCAGCGTTCACATTGAGATAAATCAAAATAACGAGAGGAAACAAATGAGGCTTTTCCGTACACTCGCAATCGCCCTTCTGACTCTACTGGCGTGGTCGGGGATCGCCAGCTCCCAGGAACCCCTTACTTCAAAATGGACAAAGCTCACAAACCAACCAACTTGGTTCACCGATACTGCGCTCTTGCTGACCGACGGAACCGTCATGATGCATGAGTACAACAGCAACGCCTGGTGGCAGCTCACTCCCGATATCACAGGAAACTATGTGGACGGCACTTGGACCCAGCTGGCCTCGATGCAATCGGGGTACGCGCCGCTCTACTTTGCCTCTGCCATACTGCCCGACGGTCGCGTCCTCGTCGAGGGCGGAGAGTACAACAACCTTCAACAGGACGAAACCAACAAGGGGGCGATTTACGATCCCGTGGCCAATGCGTGGACCGTCGTCAACCCACCTAGCGGGTGGACTACGATCGGCGATTCCCCCGCAATCGTCCTGCCCGACGGAACGTTCATGATGGGTCAGGGAGGAGAACCGTCTGAGAAACAGGTGCTATTCGATGCCACCACCCTGACTTGGACAGCTGTCACGAATAGTGGGAAGGCCGACGGTTTCTCCGAGGAAGGCTTCGCTCTTCTGCCCGACGGCAACGTGCTCACGGTTGATACCGAAGACGGAACCAACTCCGAAATCTATAACCCGTCGACTCAAAAGTGGACGAGTGCGGGCAGCACAATCGTCACGCTACCCAACAGCGGCGGCCTGGGCATCGTCCCGGAGATGGGCCCGCTCATGCAGCGCCCCGACGGCAGCGTTGTTGCCTTCGGCGCAACCACCAATACTTCCATCTACGATTCCACCACCGGTACCTGGACTGCCGGCCCTCAATTCCCCAATAAAGACGACATCGCCGACGGCAACGCGACGATCCTTCCCGACGGCAACATCCTCGTCTACACTAGCCCTGGCGTTTTCAGTGGCACCGGCAGCTTCTATGAATTCAGTTTCCCCGGAAACACATTCATAGCAGCTCCATCCACCGCAGACGGCGCGAAGCTGGAATCATGGGACGCTCGGCAGTTGCTGCTGCCGACCGGCCAAGTCATGTGGATACCCTCCAGCGGCAGCAGCCCAGCTGTTCACGATGTCGAACTCTACACGTCCAAGGGCACAGTGAACGCCGCTTGGGCGCCCACCATCACCTCGGTTCCCAAGACCCTAACCCCGGGCAGTACCTACACCATCTCCGGTACGCAGTTCAACGGTCTCACCGCTGGGACCGCCTACGGAGACGATTCTCAGATGGCCACCAGCTTTCCGCTGGTTCGCATTGTTAACTCGGCCACCAAACACGTGTTCTATGCCCGCACGTCGAATTTCAGCACCATGGGAATCGCCACCGGCAGCGCTGTCGTTTCCGCCACCTTCGTCGTTCCCACAACGATCGAAACTGGTCCGAGCGCACTCGTTGTCGTCGCCAACGGGATTCCTTCCAAGGCAAGACCGGTTACCATCGAGTAAGGATTCACGCCGTCCACAACGAGTACTTGGGTGACGGCGTGGCTCTGAATTCTAAAACTCCACAGCGCCGTGATTCGCACCGTCGGATCACGGCGCCTTTCTTGTTCCCTGCCTTCTAACTGCCTGTATAGATTGACCGTCGCAGTCCGACCCCGGCAATGTCACTTCGCTCCTGCCGATTACAACCCTTCCACCGCGCTCTGCAGTTCCTTCGCGATTTGCTCGGGATCGCTGCCCGCCGTAAACCTCATCGGCTGGCCGATTCGCACAACTATCTTCCCCGGCGGTGCAAACCGCATGCCCGCTTGCTTCACTTCAAACAATCCCACAATCCGCATGGGCAGTACAGGAATCCCGAGATTGTTCGCCAACAACCCAACCCCGGCGCGAAACGGATTCATCTTGCCATCCACGCTGTGTCGTCCCTCGGGAAACACCAGCACGCTGTATCCACGGTCTACTGCCTCACCCGCGTAAGCGAAACTCTGCCGGAAGCCAGCTTCGCGTGGCAGCGGAAACAAATTGAGGAGAGAAACTCCGAGTAGCCATTTGGTGTGATCGTAGATTTTGCCGAGCCAACGTCTACTCGCCCGTGGTGTGTGCAACGACTCCAAAGCTTCTCCTCGAGTTGCAATCGCAATCCGAGTCCGCAGCCGCGCTGGTAAGGCCGCCTGCACGAACGCAAAATCCACGTCCGAAATATGATTGCAGACCACTAGCAGCGGCCCGCTCCAGCTGCGTAAGTTTTCTCGCCCTTGGATGCGAGGCCAGCCCAGCACCATCATGGCCGGCCGCATCAACAAGTAATGAGCCAGCCATCGCAACCAAGTCGCCGGCCACCGCAATACCCACCGCGGATAGTGATACTCGGCCCGCGGCCGCGCTTCACCGCTTAGCATCCGTTCGACATCGCCCACGGTCCGCGCCGCACTGAAGCGCGTCTCGCTCAGATCCACCTGATATCGATCCTCCAGCACGCTGATCAGCTCCACCCGATCCAGCGAACTGAGGCCCAACTCAGAATCGAGAGCCGCCTCAGCATTCAGCCCCGAGACGCCTCGCCCCGTAATCTGGGCAATCAACTCCATCACTGGACTCGCGCTCGCAAGATCCTCGCCTCCGGTCTGCAGAATCCGTTTGGCCGCGAATTCCGCAATCAAATTCCTGCGGGGCTTCTGCGTACTCGTACGCGGGAAGTCTTCCTGCGGCCACTCGATCCACAGCCGCATGCGCTGAAATTCCGCCAGCGACTGGTTCGCGCGTTCCACCACTCCTGCAACCCTGGCATCGCCGCGCAAAATCAACACCGCGCACGGCTCCGCATTTCCTCCACGCTCAATTCCCACCACCATGCAGTCTTTCACTTCCGGCTGCCGCCGCAGCGCAGCCTCCAAATCTTCCGGATAGATATTCAATCCACCCGGTGTGACGATCACTTCTTTCTTGCGCCCCTTGAAATAAAGGTTCCCGGCGTCATCCAGCGCGCCCACATCTCCAGTCCGGTACCACCCCTCTTTGTCCGTAACCTCGCCAGCCGCTCTGCCCTGCCCACTCTTGTCCCAATACCCCGCCGCCACTCCGCCGCCGCGGATCAAGATCTCCCCATCTTCCGCCAGTTTCACCTCCCGCCCCGGCAGCACTTTCCCGATCGACCCTTTTCCCAACTTGAAAGGATGATTCACACTGATCAGCGACGTCGTTTCCGTCAGCCCATATCCCTGGATCGCGGCATAGCCCAGCCGATCCCAGAATTTTTCTGTCTCCGCATCCAGCGCTGCGCCTCCGCAGATGAACGCCCAGAACTTCCAGCCGAACTGCCGGCGAATCGAGCGAAAGATCCACCACCGGCGCAGGAAGTACTTTCCTTCCGACACGCGAAACCGCTGCCGAAAGTCCTCGATCTTCCCGCGATCTTCGAGATCGCGCTCAATTTTCTGTTTCAGCGACTGCAAAACTCTCGGCACCGTCACCAGCACCGAGACTCGCTCCCGCCGAATCGTGCTCACAATCTCCGAAGGCTTCAACTCCTCCTGAAAAATGACGGTCCCACCCAGCAACGGCGGCAAAAACATTCCCAGGAATTGCCCGAACACATGACTCAGCGGCAGCAAATTCAAGAACCGCACCGGATGCACCCACCGTTCATACTTCAAATAAGCTTGCATCTCCCGCTCCAGCGGAGCGATATTCGCCAGCACATTCCCATGCGTGATCACGACCCCCTTAGGCTCAGCCGTAGTGCCAGAAGTAAAAACAATCTGCAAGATGTCGTCGCGACCAATTGCCACAAACGATGGATCAGGGGTGCCCCACTTCTCGCGTCTTTTGCGAGAAGTGGGGATTTTGATCTCCTCAAGGATCGTCACCGGAACCGAAGAGGCATCCGCCGCATGCCGCCGCGAACAAACCCAAAGCTTCGCCTCAACCTGCCCTGCAACCCGCCCCGCAAACTCCGCCGACGCCCCATCGTCCATCGGCACAACAACCACGCCACGCAAAGCGCAGCCAAAAAACGCCGCAACCCACTCCGCGCAATTCTCCCCCCACAGCATCACCCGCTCGCCCTTGCCAATCCCCCGCGTCTCCAGTTCCCGGCAAAACTTAGACGCTATCTCCAAAACCTCCCCGTAAGTGAACCACTCCACCCGGTACCCACACCGCTGCCCATAAGCGCGCTCCTCGCGATGCGCCCGAAAGTTCGCCAGGAAAAACTCTGCTATGGATTCAGCCATGGAGTGGAGATAGAGGCGCTTGCCTCCAGGCAAGTTTAGTAGCAGAAGGGAATAATCGCACAATTGCTTGGACGCCGATTTAGCCGTAACATGAAGCCGAAATGAGACGACTCTCGTTACTGTGCCTCAGCTCTTTTGTGTTGCTGCCCGGTCTTTCGATTGGCCAGATGTCGACGCTACCAGCAGCGCAGGCCATCGCGGACCTTCCGGGCCAGCCGAAAAACCCGGCGATCTTTTCCCAGATGACGGCGATCTGGCAGGGTGGTCTACAGTATCGGAACACTGCAGACGTGAAAGGCCCGGTCGTCAGCGTGGAGCGCGAGGAAACTCAGTCACCGAACCAAAACCCTAACCCATATCACGCCACGACTGCCATGAAGTTCGACGACGATGGTCACTTAATCAAGTCCACGTATGAGGATTCCCTACGCGTATCGACGACGATCAATGTCTGGGAGAACGGAAAGCTGCAAAGCCAAAACGTTACCCATCATTCAAAAAGCGGGAAATCTTCTGACTCGAATGAGTGGCGACGTTGGACCTACGACAAGGATGGTCGCCTTTCTGAGTTTAAGGTGGGCCGCGACGGTCAAGCAACGAATGATTACGTCAACTTCAAGTATGACGCAAAAGGCAGGACTCTTGGATACGAGTTTTACGCGCAAATCTTGACGGAAATCTCCTACGCAGGCAACAAGATTACCTTGAGCCAGTTGCGGAAGTATCTGCGACACAAGTTCTTCGAGCAGGTTCAGACCGTCGATGACAAGGGGCGAGTAATTGATTTGAGAGTCTCTGACGGGAATCCATCGAAGCTTTGGTACCATGTGAGCTTCAAGTATGACGATAAGGGCCGCGTGGTTGAGCAGTCCACCGACCCGGTTAAGCTGGGATCTGGCGACGACGATTCCCCGATTCCGGGCAAGCTGGTTGTCAACTATGATGACGAAAGGCACTCCGGGGAGCAGAGATTCTACGATACCGATGGAAAACTGGCTCTTCACACGACCTTTGAGTTCGACCGTGACGGAATCTTGACCAAGCTCCGCGTACTTGACGCATCGGGTGAGGAGCAAACAGGGTCAGAAATTTTCGTTGATCCTCAGCACAAATCGAGCATACGCCCGGGAAACGTGGAGTGGGAGATCATCTACGACGACCACGGCAATTGGACGGAACGACGTCGCTGGTTCACGCCCGCAGATGGAACCCCTCGAATCATGACCCGACTGATCCGGCAAACAATCACCTATCGATAAACGCCGATCACTCCCTCCCCACCCCCAACGCATCCGCCACCCGATTAATATAGTTAAACCACGAAGCAATCAACGTAATCTGCAAAATCCCGCGATCATCAAATCCCGCCGCCCGCAGTCCCTCAATATCATCCTTCCAGCACTTGGTCGCATCCTTGGTCACCTTCACCACATAATCCAGCATCACCCGCTCCTGCGGCGTGATGGGCGCGGTTGTGTAGTCTTTTTCCAGCGCCTCCACCAGTTCTTGATCCAGCGTCACCCTACGCAGAAACTCTGCGTGCGACTCGATTCAATACTTGCACCGGTTGGTCACCGAGACCATGGTGGTAATCATTTCGTGCTGCCGCCGGCTCAGGGGCAACTCCGGCGACATCAGCGCCCCAAATGTTCCGAACGCGTGATAGAGCGCCTCCGGAATCAGCGTGTGCGACCCCACAATCGTCGACCCGCCCGACTCATCCGGATGCACCGGCGTGGCATACTCCACGGGATACAACGCGCGCTGCCCCTCCATCGCCTTCAGCAGCTTCTCGTCGGCCTCCGACCTCGATATGGTTCGAATCCAAGTCATAAGGAGATTGTCCTTCCCCAGGGTCCCTGTCGTTTCGCCTGAAAGAGTACACTGCCGCACAACCCTGCCCCATAGCGTATTTGGACTAGCAATCTGCAGGGGAAAGCCCATACAACCACTTTCCCCCATCCTTTCTATAGAGCCAAACGCGGCCTTTCCGCCCGTTCCGCCCCCTGATTCCCTTGGTAACCCATTCGTACACTCCCTTTTGGTAACCCTTGGTAACCATACGCATACCCCCTTCCAGCCGTACAATTGGCCTTGTCCGATAGGCCAGGTCTCCGAACAGGAGATTGGCCACGTGACACGTTCCCAGGGGCAACACTTCCCAGGACGCGTCATCAGTTTCTCCGTACAGGCTTTCTTGGTTCAGGCTTTCTCGGTTCATACCAGGGGCTGGAGTTAGTACTCTTATGGCGTTCGGTTTCGGGTTCAACAAACAGAAGGTTCTCAGCGCTGCGGAGAAGTATGTCCAGCAGGGCAAGATGCAAAATGCCATCGCTGAGTACGAGAAAGTCCTCAAGGCCGATCCCAAGGACCTCACCGTCACCAACACCGTTGGCGACCTTTACTCTCGCCTGGGAGAAGTCGAAAAAGCTACCGAAGCCTTCAAGATTGTAGGCGATGCCTATGCCACCCAGGGTTTCACGGTCAAGGCCATCGCCATGTACAAGAAGATCAGCAAGCTCAAGCCTTCGCTCGAGAGCGTGCTGAAGCTGGCCGAGCTCTACACCCAACAGGGACTCTTCAATGATGCCCGCGCCCAATACCTGCAGGTTGCCGAAGAATTCCTGAAATCCGGCGAACTCGATAACGCCGTCCGCATCTTCCAGAAGATTCTGGAAATGGATCCGGAAAACACCGCCATGCGTGTCCGCCTGGCGGAGGTCTACATCCGCCTGGGTAAGAAAACTGAAGCCTGGCAGATTTTCTCCGCCGTCGCCGAGACCTTGCGCTCCAAGGGCTCGCTGAGCGCCGCCGAAGAAGTCCTCCAGCGCATGCTCACTCTCGATCCCGGCAACGGCTACGCGCTCCTCATGCAGGCCCGCAATCTGCTCGAGGCTGGCGACGCCGAAGCGGCCATCGAGTCGTTCCAGAAAGTCTCCGATCTCGATTCCAATCCTGACGGCCTCCGCGATCTGCTCAAGGCTTATCTAAAAACGGGCCGCCTCTCGGATGCTGGCACTCTTGCCAGCAAGCTCCTCACCGTCCACAACGACCTTGCCGCCATCTCCACCTTCGCCGATGCCCTCATGCAGGCCGGCCAGTACGAGAACGCGCTCCAGGTATATGACCAGCACGCCGAGCGCCTGCTGGCGGAAGACTCCGACAGAGTTCTTAAGAATCTCCATTCCATCATCGGGCATGTGCGGGACAATCCCGCTTCGCTCGAAAAACTTCTCGAGCTGTTCCAGAAAGCCGGAGAATCCACTCACCTTAGCGAAGTCATCGAATTGCTGGCTCACGCTTCGGTCCAGGCGGGCGACCTGCCCCGCGCCCGCGATCTGTATCAAAAGCTCGCCACCGTGGAGCCCGGCAATCCCCTGCACATGAACAACTATCAGCAGGTGGTCAGCCAGCTCGGCGGCCCTGCTGCCTCCAAGCTCATTTCCGCGGAAGAAGCCGCCGTCATGATCGACGAGCTGGAAGCGACCGCTCCTTCTATCCACCAGCACTATTCCGATGCCGTGGCCCTGGCGGTTCGCTCCGCTCTCACCGACGCTGAACTTTTCATTTCCTACAACATGCCCGCCAAGGCTCTGGGCCCTCTTATGGCCGCCCTGCCTCAGGCGCCCACGGACCTGCGCCTAAACCAGCGTCTTGCCGCTCTGCACACCCGCGCGGAACGTTTCGCCGAGGCCGCAGTCTGCTGCCGCACTTTGCAGAACATTTATTCGGAAGCGGACTACCCCGAAGAAGCTACTCGCTACGGTGAACTCGCAGATCGCTACGAAGACCGTTCCACCGTTTCCCCTGTCCCCGACTCGGCCGTCGACGACGCAGCTTCCCCGGCAGAACCAGCCCACGAAGAGATTCCAGTTGAGGCCGCCGCCGCTGCTCCCTGGCCCGCCGCCCAGCCCTCAGAAGACCTCGAATTCGCCATCGTCAACGATCAGGATCAAGATCAAGAAACGGCTCAGGATCAGGATAAAGACCAGGATCACCACCACGCGCCAGCCGTCGCCGATTCTTATCGGGCTCCCGCAGAGATCGATCTCTCCTCCGAGTGGGACGACGATTCCATCACTATCGATGCCGACACTCCGCCCGACCCCGCCGCGGAAGTCGAGAGCCCGGGCGCCGTCGGCCACCACCACGTGCCCGCCGCCAAGCTCAACCAGAAAGCCGCAGAAGAGGTCGACCCCGAAAAGATCAACGAAACCATCGAAGAGGTCCGTTTCTACCTCGAACATGGCATGCCCGAGCAGGCCTCCACCGCTTTCGAAAAGCTTCAAGCTCTCACCAGCGACCAGGCTACCTTGGAAACCCTTCGGGCTGAAATCGAAGCCGCTTCGCAACCGGCCTCCGCCGTGGAAGAAGTGCCGACGATCGAAGCCGTCTCTGAATTTGCCACCGACGAGTCTTCTGCCGAATTCACCATCGACGAAATTCCCGCCGCTGCCGACGAATCCGCAGCCGTCGCCGAGCAACCTTCTCCTGAACCGCAACCCGTCGCGGAAGTGCATGCTCCGCCAGCGTTACAGGCCGAGCCGACTGTAGTTGAACCTCCTGTGACCGAGCCTCCCATAATCGAGGCTCCCATCGCGCCAGCACCCGGCGTCCTTCAGGAGTTCGTTACCGATCTTGAGTCTTCGCTGGGCGAGAACTTCCTTCCTGGGGCGATTCCGCATGAAGCCGAACCTCCAGTCGAACATGCCTCGACTCATGCCTCTAACCCAGATTTTGAGCTCCAATCGGACGAAGCCCATCCCGGCCATGTCCCCGAACTTGAGCCGATAGGCAACGCCGCACCCACTTCCTTCGGTGTGCCCCAGGCCGAACCCATGGGCGAGTTTGTCGCCGATCTCGAAGCTTCTCTGGGTGACGACTTCCTCAAGGATGCTCCAGTCGCCGAAACTGAAGCCGCGACGCCGACTCAGCCCGTCCAGATCGAGGCCCCGGTCGCCTCGGCCCCGCCGCAGCATTGGCCCGTGCCCGCGCCTGCTCCGCCGGTCGCCGCTCCTGTTGCCGCCGCCAGCGCCGCAGCCGCCTCGGCATCTTCCAGTACCCCGGCACTTTCATCGCGAGCTTCGGCGCCAATACCGCAGCCTGCGCCGGTACCTGGAACTCTCAAGCCTCAGATTTCTCCAGTCATTCCCAGCGCACCAACCGCCGCTGGCAAGTCTTCTCCCTTTGCCGAGGACGCCGGTGTGGATCTCGCCGAAATGTTCGGCGAGCTCAAACACGATCTCGAAGCCGGCTCCTCCACCACCGAAGAAGACCCCGAGACCCATTACAATCTCGGCATCGCCTTCCGCGAAATGGGCCTGCTCGATGAAGCGATTGGTGAGCTGCAGAAAACCTGCCAGGCCGTCGATCGCGGACATCCTTTCCCGCTGGTTATGCAGACTTATACCTGGCTCGCCCAGTGCTTCCTCGATAAGGGCATTCCCGAGGCGGCTATTCGCTGGTACGACAAGGCTCTTCACGCCCCCGGCATCGACGAAGAAACCCGCACCGCTCTTCACTATGAACTCGCTGCCGCCTACGAGACCGCAGGCGACAGACCCTCCGCCCTCAAGCACTTCATGGAGGTTTACGGCCGCAACATCGATTATCGCGATGTCGCCGAGCGCATTAAGCCCTTGAAGTCGTAGAATAGCCCGATGGGTTTTGTCCCTCAAACATTTTTCCCCGGCCAGCCTCGTTATCTCGAGCGAGGGTGCCATCAAGAGCGAGCTTGTCATCCCGAGCGGAGCGAGGGATCGTGGTTTCCGCCCGCGCAACTTATTTTGCCGATGAAGCGGAGCGCCCAGTGACAGCCGATCCTAAATTGCCGGTCGAAAACGGTCCCGCCGCGCCTCCCCGGCCTGCTTCTGCGCAGAACGAAACCGTCACCACGCTCCTTGACCCGACAACGGTCGTCGCGCCCAAGCCTCACACCGGCTTGCAACTCTTGCTGCACCGCACTTCCGTCTTCCTTTTCGTGCTGATCAGCGCCGTCGCCGGCGTCCTGCTCGTGATCCTCCCCTGGACTCCTGAGTGGACCGACAATTATCTTCTGCTTTCGTTTCCCTGGCTTCGTACCTTGGTCTCAGCCGGTTTTTTTCGCGGCCTGTGCAGCGGCTTGGGATTGCTCGACATCTGGATCGGCTTCTGGGAAGCCCTCCACTATCACGACCACCAATAGCTTCGCAGCAGCCGGGCAGCCCGTTACCAAGCCGCCCCTGAATTTCATAACACCGGATCTAAGAACGCCGATTGTTAGAACGTGAGCCTCCTACATGACCGACAAGCTCAACCCCGCACTCCTGGCCTACAAGAACGAACCCTTCCTCAGCAGTCCCGACGGCCGCATTCTCCGTATTCTGGCCGAATATCAGGAACCGCTCGCCCGCTTTCGCCGCGAGCAGATCCAGGACACCGTCGTCTTCTTCGGCTCGGCCCGCTTTCAGGGAGCCGACGCCGCCCGCAAGAATCTAGCCGCCCTCGAAAAGAATGACGCGCAAGCTCCCGCCTCACAACGCGACCAGAAACTGAAGGATGCCCTCGCCGCCGTCGACATGGCTCGCTACTACGAAGACGCGCGCCGCCTGGCCCACATGCTCACCGAGTGGTCCATTCAAATTCCCGCCCGCCGCCGCCGCTTCGTCGTCACCACCGGCGGTGGTCCCGGCATCATGGAAGCCGCCAACCTAGGCGCCCACGAGGCCGGAGGCAAAACCATCGGCCTCAATATCAATCTCCCGTTCGAGCAATACCCCAATCCCTATATCACGCCCTCGCTCAACTTCGAGTTCCATTATTTCTTCATGCGCAAGTTCTGGTTCGCCTATCTCGCCAAGGCCCTGGTGATTTTTCCTGGCGGGTTCGGCACCATCGATGAACTCTTCGAGATTCTCACCCTCGCTCAGACTGACAAACTCGCCAAGAAAATTCTCGTCGTCATTTACGGCAGCGAATATTGGCACCGCATCATGAATTTTCAGGCCTTCGTCGACGCCGGCACCGTTTCCGCGGAGGATCTCAACCTGTTCAAGTTCGTCGACACCCCGGAAGACGCCTTCTCATTCCTCCGCGAAGGCCTAACCGAGCATCACCTCGGCGGCCCGCCCAAGAAGGAAAAAGAGCAGGAAGTCCTCCCCGAAATCGCCAAGACGAGACCGTAGCCGAGACGAAGCGCAGCAAGAGCTCTGTAGCTTCACTCTGTGAACCTCTGTGCTCCCTGTGTTGAAGAATTTAGGAAACCACTCCCCGGCCCGCCTCCACCTTCTTGCTCTAAACTGAGAGCTGAAAACTGATGGCTGAAAGCTTGCTCCTCTACTACATCACCGACCGCACCGCCTTCCCCGGCGATGAAGCCATGCGCCGCCACCGTCTCCTCGAAAAAATCGCCGAAGCCGCGCGTCACGGCGTCGACTACATCCAGCTCCGCGAAAAAGACCTGTCCACCGGCGAACTCGAATCACTAGCCCGCGAAGCCATCCGCATCATCGGTCAGGCAGGAAAACTGGCCACTAGCCACCGGCCACTGACCACTGCTCTGTTGATCAACTCCCGCACCGACGTCGCCCTGGCCACCGCCGCTGCCGGCGTTCACCTTCCCGCCAACGACGTTTCCCCCGCCGAAGTTCGGGCAGCATGGCAGGGCAGGAGTGGCGCGCGCGCCATCACCCACGAGATCTCACCCCAAACTCCGCTGGTAGCCGTCTCCTGTCACTCCCCGGAAGAAGTAACTCAAGCTGCCTCCAACTCCGCCACCTTCGCCGTCTTCGCTCCCGTTTTCGAAAAAAAGGACACGCCTGCCGCCCACCCCACCGGCCTCGACGCTCTTCATCAAGCCTGCCGGGCCAAGATTCCGGTGCTCGCGCTGGGAGGAGTAACTCTGCAAAACGCCGAGTCCTGCCTGCAAGCCGGCGCAGCCGGCATCGCCGCCATCCGCCTCTTCCAGGAAAACGACATCGCTACCGTCATTCACCAACTGCGCGGACACTAGCCGATCGCTTTTGTGGAGTTGTTTGCTTTTGGGTGGTTGTTTGCTTTGGGTGGCGCAGCGCTTTCAGCGCTGCGATCATGACTTATCTCATGAAAGGTGGGCTTTAGCCCCAAAGGTGCGGATCATCACCCCGTCCACTTCGTCCCCGTCTTAAGAACGTCCATCACTTTGGACAGAGCTACCACGCCTGCTTCCTTCCCTTCGATCTTTAATTTGAACCGCAGCGTTTCTTTCCCCATCGCGATTCCCCTTCGCCCATGCTGCTAAACTTTAGTGCGACGCTAAATCCTCGGCAAGCAACGCCCCTGACCATGGCGGCTCATCCCCAACCCGGCCCTGCCACTCCAATCGAGCCATCCCTCATCTCCATCCCGGAAGCCTGGTTCCTCATGGGCTCCGCTTCCGGTCAGGATTGCGAACGCCCCGTGCACCGCGTCTCGACCGACGCCTTTCTCCTCGCCGCTACTCAAGTCACCAATGCGGAATATGAACGCTTCGTGAACTCTACTGCCTCTGACCCGCCGCCGTTCTGGCATGACCAGAATTTCAACCAACCGCAACAACCCGTCACCGGCGTCTCCTGGTTCGACGCGCACCGCTACTGCCAGTGGCTTTCGTCGCAAACCGGACGCACCTACCGCCTTCCCACCGAAGCCGAATGGGA